>Ga0073906_1004612_pt1 | contig 13619 bp, 15 predicted proteins | sample Inofromicrocosms_FD_65485 | JGI IMG/M metagenome (GOLD analysis project Ga0073906, IMG submission 65485) | Mouse cecum microbial communities from Vienna, Austria - Inoculum for glucosamine and mucus D2O microcosms | ecosystem: Host-associated > Mammals > Digestive system > Large intestine >... | reverse complement strand
GGGAAAAAACTATTAGAATAGTATTGACAAAAGGATACTATCGTGATAGTATGACATTACAAACGATCGCGATAGTTTGGCAAGGAGGGCTTTTGGTTATGAAGCTGTTTGATTCGGAGCTGAAGGTTATGGATGTACTCTGGCGTCTGGGGGATCGCACGGCCAAGGAAATCTCGGCCATTTTGGGGGAGGAGACCGGCTGGAACGTGAACACCACCTATACGGTGATCAAAAAGTGCGTTGCCAAGGGGGCGGTGCGAAGGAGCGAGCCGAATTTTCTCTGCCACGCTCTGGTATCGAAGGAGGAGATTCAGGCGGCGGAGACGGAGGAGCTCATCGGGCGGCTGTTCGACGGTTCGCCGGACCTGCTCTTCGCCTCTCTGCTCAGCAGTCAGAAACTCTCGCCGGAGCAGATCGGGCGGCTTCGGGAGATTGTCAGCGAGATGAAGTGAGGCGGGTATGACTTTTTGGGAAATGTCTCTTTCCGGGACGGCCTTCATCCTTGCCGCCGCGGCTTTCCGGGGCGCAACGCTGCGCCGTCTGCCCAAAGGAACCTTTGTGGTGTTGTGGTGGCTGGCGGCGGTCCGTCTGCTGGCGCCGGTGGAGCTGCCCTCCCGGTTCAGCGTCTATACACTGCTGGAGACTCTGCGCTCCTATGCCGACCCTGCGGAGGTCCCGGCAATCCCGGCGGTTCCTGTGCCTGCGGCAGCCGTTGCACCCCCTCGTGTGATGACGGTTCCTGTGCCTGCGGCGGCAACGCCCCAACCCGCGCCTTTTCCGGTTTGGACGGCGCTCTGGGCCGCCGGTGCGGCGCTGCTGGCGCTGTGGTTCCTGATTCGCTATGTCCGCTGGCGGCGGCGTTTTCGGGAGTCCCTTCCTGCGGAGGCCTCTCCAGTTGCGGACGCCTGCCTGCGCTGCCGGAGAACCGTCCGCCTTCGGGTCACGGACCAGATTTCCGCTCCGCTGACTTATGGACTCCTCCGGCCGGTGATTCTCCTGCCCAAGACGCTGGACCTGGGTGATGAGGAAGCGGTGACCTGTGTGTTGGCCCATGAGCGGGTCCATATTCTCCGGCTGGACGGTCTTTTCAAGCTGGTATTGACGGCGGCGCTGTGCGTCCACTGGTTCAACCCGGCGGCGTGGCTGCTCTACATCCTGGGAAACCGGGACATGGAGCTCCGCTGCGACGAGGCGGCGGTGCTGGCTCTGGGAGAGGACAGCCGGGAGCGGTACGCCCTGGCCCTTATCCGTTTGGCGGAAAAACAATGTGCGCCTCTGTGCGGCTTCGCCCATCGAAGCGGCATGGAAGAAAGGATTCAAGCGATTATGAGCATCAAGAAAAAATCCCTGCTGACCTGTTTTGCGGCCCTGGCGCTGGTGCTGGGGATTACAACGGCCTTTGCGACCTCCGCGCGGCCGGCGGAGGCGGACGAACCTTTGGACTATGCTATGGCCGACCGTGCGCTTTACGCCCAGTCGTCTGCGGAATCCGCCGCCCAGTGGAAAGAAGTCCTGGCCCCCTATGAGCCCTTCGGCCTGAAGTGGACCTTTGATGACCCGGACCTGGACGGCAACGGCCTGACCATGACCTGGGAGGGCCGCGAGGTCAGCGGCATTTATGACCAGGAAAGGGCTTTGTGGATTACGGAGCACACCGGAAACAGCACGTTTGGCCCCGATGCCGTGGAGCTCTATACCGTCTATGAAGGTAAGGAGCTCACCGGCCTCCGCCTTGCCGCGGAGGAGGAACAGGCTCGGTTCACCCAGGGCCGGAAGCTGTCCTCCGACGCTTTAAAGGTGGAAACCCTGGCGGAGAGTGTCCGCTATGACAGCGGGAATATCTATTTCACCATCCCCGAGAGCGAGGAGCCCTGGAGCATCTTTATTCGGGGCCGCGTTCAGATGGAGGACGGATCCGGAATGAGCGTTCACTATCTGGAGGAGGAGAGCGAAAAGGCGGAGTGGGTGCCCCGGATGACCTATTGCTTTGCGGTAGGGGACGCGGCCTTTGACGAGCTGACGATGGAGATTGCCTATGGGGACGCACAATATACCTATCCTCTGACGCTGATTTTGCCGGAGGGGAAGCCCCTGGCGGCGGAGCCCCTGCCGGAGGGCAAGGCGAATATCCCCGAGGGGGCGGAGATGGTCTGGCCCGTGGACGGCGGCACCATCAGCCAAACGCAGGGGACCCGGGCGAATCCCGGCGGCGAAGAGGGGACCACCCATAACGGCGTAGACATCGCCGTGAAAGAGGGAACCCCCGTTTACGCCGCCGGAAAGGGGACGGTCAAGGAGGCTGGATTCAACGCCCAGGACGGCAATTTTGCCCGCATTGACCATGGGAGCGGGCAGGAAACCTTTTACGCCCACTGCGCAAGCGTGCTGGTCAAGACCGGCGATGCCGTGGAGCGGGGCCAGACCATCGCCACAGTGGGAAGTACGGGCATGTCCACCGGGCCCCACCTGCACTTTGAGTTCCTGGTGAACGGCGTGGCCACGGACCCGCTGGTCTTTGGGTATACGAATGAACGCGATGCTCGTCTTGATCTCTTTCAAGCTTCATGGGGTACGTTCCACGGAGAGGAGCAGACCATGGAGGGGAATCCCATTGTTGCCATTCAAGATGGGACTATTCTGGCCGCCGGAGTGAGGGACTACGGTGCTTCGGGAATGCGGGGACCCTATGTGCAGATCAGTTATCAGAGCGGTTATTCCATGATGTTCTATAGTTGCAAAGAGGTTGTGGTGAAAACCGGAGACAAGGTAAAAACGGGCGATGTAATTGCGTATTCGGATGCCTTTGCTACCGGATCCGGCCCGGTTCCCATTGAGGAAACGGAAAGCGAGCTGGATGCTGCGGCGGAATGGAAAAAATGGGCGGATGAGAACCTGGTAAACGGAGATTACCCCCGAAACCGGAAGGGAGAGACCTACGGCAGCGGGAAGGCTTATGAATATTTAGGTTATGAGCCGGACCTGATAGAAGTCGCAAATTCGACCGGAATGGAGGGCTATGCCGCCACAAAAGAAATGAACTTTCCCGATTTTGGCGCGGGCACAGAGCACCGTGCCGAGCACATAGAGGAATCCCGCGCGTATGACAACTGGGTTGAGGAAAACCAGATTTCCAGAGTAATAATTCCGATGTATGACAAGGAACATAATGTTATAGGAGAATGGGAGCACGGCGTTTTGAACGGTGTTCCGAGAGGAAAGACCATCACCTACACCGAGCTTGTGGAGGCTTCAAAAAAGGGCTGGCCCAACGCCAACGGCAGCCAGGACGTATACCGGGAGCCGGAGTTTAAAAGCATTGAGGAAGCGCAGGAGGCCATGCGCAACGGCTGGCCGGACATCTAGGCAGTATGCCGGAGCCTGCGGTGTGCGCGGAAGCGGCTGAAGCGCCGTTTGGCAAAGGAGGCAGAAAACAGCAGGGCTGTCCCTTGGGGGACGGCCCTGCTTGACTATGTCTCTTCTGAGAGCAGCAGCTGAATAATCTGACTGTAGAGCTTTTCCGGCCTGTCCTTGAACCGCTTGGCCACCGCCTTGGCTTGGGATTGGTCCACCATCATCAGACGCAAATCCATGACGCCGCCCTTATCGTCGGACAGGGACAGGCGGACGGTGTACGTGCCGTTGGGCCGCGGCTCCGTGGTGGCCTTTACCTGCCGTTGGCGGCGGAGCTTTCGGTTCCAATCCTCCAGATTTTTGTCACAGCGGCGGCGAACGGAATAAGGGAGGCTGGACTCACAGGCGGCGCCGTTTCGCGCCCCTTTTTCCGTGAGGGAGTATAGACCGGAATCAGAGAGCGTCAGATGCTCCGTGCGGACCAGGTCGGTGAGGCACTCGGAAAAGTCGAAATAATCGATGGCGTCGTCGCAGAGAGTCAGGTCCAGAAGGGTGTCGAAGGGTACGGGCTCCTCGACCCTGGCGGCAATGTAGAGAATGAGAAATTTGATCTCCAGCTTGTCCTGGATAAAGCCGGGCATGACGCGGCCTCCTTAAAGAGTTTTCTTTATTATACTCCGAACCGGCCGGTATGTATAGAGGAAAATCGAATTTTAAAAGATTTTGCCTTGACGGCTTCCTTGGACATTGGTATCATAAGAACAGTTTACATGACGAAAGGCGGCGGCGAAATGAAAAAGAGGACGCTGGCGATCTTACTGGCGGCGTTGGTGGCGCTGGCTGCGGCTGGCTGCGGCGGAAAGGCGGACCCGGAGCCGGCCCCGGAACCGGACCCGGAACCCGTGGAGGATGATTATCCGGTGCTTCCCCCGGACCCGGAGCCCTATGTCCCGGCGGGAACGAATCCGCTGACGGGTCTGCCCATGGAACCGGAATATGAGGACCTGCGGCCCATCGCGGTGATGCTGAATAACCTGAAGGCGGCCCAGCCCCAGCTGGGCATCTCGCAGGCGGACGTTATTTACGAGGTTCCGGTGGAGGGCGGCATCACCCGGATGCTGGGGCTCTATCAGACTGTGGAGGGTATCGAAACCCTGGGCAGCGTCCGCTCCGCCCGGCCCTACTTTGTGGAGCTGGCGCTTGGGCACGACGCGGTCTATGTCCACGCCGGAGGCAGTCAGGAGGCGTACTCCAACCTCTACAGCTGGAAGGTGGACCATATGGACGGCGTCCGGGGCGGGGAGGATGCGAAGATTTTCTGGCGGGACCCGGACCGCAGGCGGAACAACGGTTATGAGCACAGCCTGATTACTTCCGGAGAGAAGATTCTGGAGTACCTGGCCGGGGGGAAAATAGCCACAGAGCACGACGCTGGATGGAGTTATCCCCAGGCTTTTGCGGAAGACGGGACCCCGGCCGGCGGAGAGACTGCGGAGCAGGTAAAGGTTCGGTTCTCCAACTATAAGACCGGCGTTTTTGACTATGACGCCTCCAGCGGCAGGTATTTTGTAAGTCAGTATGGTAAAGAGCATGTGGACGGCAGCACCGGGGACCAGGTCAGCGCGGTGAATGTTCTGGTGCTGAAAGCGGCCACTGCGGTTCTGGACGATGTGGGCCGCCTTCGGGTCCAGACCACCGGCGAAGGAGAGGGCCTGTATTTCTGCGGCGGCAAGGCGGTTCCCATTCAGTGGAGCCGGGAAGACCGGAACCATCCGTTCTCCTATACGCTGGAGGACGGAAAGCCTCTGGTTTTGGGACAGGGAAACAGCTATGTCTGCATCATCGGCAGAAAGACCGGCACAGTGGAATACGAATGAGAAAAGGAAGGACCGCCCCAATTCTTGGGGCGGTCCTGGTTGCGTATAGGGAATCTCTCCGAAAGGGGATTACTTACGGCAGGCGCAGCAGCACTCCTCGTAATTCTCCGGCATCCGTACGGTGTTGGGCGGGAAGAACTCGCCCACGGGGAAGGAAATGTTGCGGAAGATGCCGCAGGGGTCCTCGGTTCCGCTGCCGCAGGCGCATTCCTTATCAGGCATGCAGTAGTCGTACACCGGCACCAGAAGCTGGGAATCCCGCTCCAGACGTACAATGGAGAACTGGCCCAGGGTGACGTAGATGCGGCGGCTGTCGTCGCCGCTGGAGAGCTCGCCGTCAAAGCAGCTGTTGACGAAGGAGGGCACCTCACAAAGCTCACAGTCGCAGTCCCGCTTGCCGCAGCAATCCATGATGCGGGCGTCCAGGACGATGGGGTCCACGGCCTCCACAACGGCCACAGGGAGGTTGGACCGGCTCATCAGCTGAAGGTCCGGCTCGCCGGTGCGGAGCTCGGAGGAGAAAATTTTGGCGTTCCCTTCGCTGCCGAAAAGAATGGCCCGCTTGTCGAACACGCACAGGCCCTCCACCGTGATGGGGGCGGGGCAGCTCAGATAAGCCTGGAGCGTGACGGAGTAGAAGAACCGCATGTCGACGGTGTAGAACCCCCGGTTGAAGCTGACGGGCTCCACATCCACATAGACATAAAGCAGTTTGGCGCTGCCGCCCTTGACGGACAGGGCGCGGTTGATAACGTCCACATACTGGAGCTTGGGATAGAAGCGCAGGTCCTCGATGCAGTCTTTATCTCGGCAGGAATCATAAATCTTCCTGGTATGGATGCAAACCGCCTCACGGATGCCGCTGAGGTCCTCTACGGGACCCGGCATGACTTTCTCGGGCATTGCAATACCTCCTAATAAGTAACTGGCGAAAGAACAAAGTCCTTTCAATCCAGTGTATGCAATACCGTGCCGGAGGTGCGGGGACCTCTACATCTCCTCCCGCAAAAGGGCGTACATACAATAGGAATGAACCTGCCCGTTTTTGAAAACGCCGTTCCGCATAATCCCCTCACAGGTGAAGCCGGCCTTCTCCAGCACCCTCCGGGAGCCCAGGTTATCTGCAAAGGGCTCTGCAAAAATACGGAGAATGTCAAAGCGGCGAAACGCTTCCCGGCAGATCTGCCGCACCGCCTCTGTCATAATTCCGTTTCCCCAGCGGGCCTCTGCAAGCCAATATCCCAGCTCGGCGGACTTTTCGTATACATCGTCTTTTAGAGAGACGCTGACGCAGCCGGAGACCTTCTTCTCTATAATAATAGCTCTGGCAAGCTGACGTTCCTCTCCTTTAACGGAGCAGTCGTTGATAAACCACTCCGCGTCTGCCGGCGTGTAGGGGGAGGGAAAAACGTTCCGCAGATTTGCCGCAATCTTCGGATTGTTGGCGGCCTCTGCGAGAGCTTGGACATCGTCTGCACACCAGGTCCTCAAAACAAACGGATTCATATAAATCCCTCCAGACGTTGATTTATCTGCAATTATACTGCATCTGGAAGCGCCTGTCCAGATATTTCCTTGTCCGCCAGAAGAAAATGCTTGCAAAACCGCCGGTATCTGGTATAATAAATTTATTCTGAATACACAAAAGGAAGGAAGCTGTCAATGGATTACACAATTTTCATGATTGTCATCATGATTGCGCTGATGTATTTCCTGATGATTCGCCCGGAAAACAAGCGGAAAAAGAAGGCCCAGGAGATGCGGGACAGCCTGAAGAAGGGCGATGTTATCACGTCGATCGGCGGCATTGTGGGAAAGATTGTCTCCGTGAGCAAGGATACCATTGTGATTGAGAGCAGCGACGACCGGGTCCGCGTAGAGCTGACCAAGTGGGCCGTCAGTTCTGTGGGCGTGCAGAGCGGTGAGCAGCCGGAGGAGAAAAAGGAAGAGAAGAAGGACTCCAAGAAGGACGAAGGAAAGAAGGAGTCCGGCGAGGACAAGGAGAAATGGTCCCCGGAACTTTGAGCCTCTTCTAAGCACGCTTTAATTTTCTACCATTCAAAAGCATAAAAACACCCTCCCACGGAATATGCTCCTTTTAAGAAGCATGTTGCGAGGGAGGATTTTTATGGCTAAGGGAAAGAAACAACAGGAGGTATGGAAGGGATTTTTAGCAGGCGGTCTGCTGTCGCTGGGAATCTACCTGCTGGGGCTCCTGTTCCTGACGCTGCTGTTGGTAAAGGGCGCTTTATCCGAAGGGGGAAGCTTCCCGGCCGTGGCGGTGCTGTGTGCCCTGTCTGCGCTGGCAGGCGGTCTGCTTACCGTGCGTTTGACGTCTCTGCGGGCCGGGGGAGTGCTGACGGCGGCGATGTTTCTGTCCGTGCTGATTCTGGCGGGCCTCGGCTTTTTTGAGGAGATTGCCTGGCTGGGCCGCGGCGGCATGCTGCTGCTCTGCGGTTTGGCAGGGGGAGTGTTGGCGGGGTTGGGCGGCCCCCGGAAACGCCGGAGACGAAAATGAGGGGATTCGGCCGGTAGAATACCGCTCTTGTTGGATTGCACAAAATTCCGGAATTTTCCATTATTTTCTTGCTGCGCGGCATTTGTTTTGACTAAGTGGAGGAACGAACGGCAGGGCGGAAGATATGGGGCTTGGCTGGAGCGCCGCCCCCCAAATGTGGGTGGCGCTTTTTCAAAATCGAAATTCTGTTTCACGGTGTTTGCGCATGGTTTCGCGGTTTACATAATGTAGTTTACATAACATTTTGTCATAGCTCCCAAAAAAATCATTTTTTTCGGAAACATCTTGCGAAAAACGGGAAAATAGGCTATATTATAGAAGCAATCTCAATTTGTGTAAATTTACGCCTTCTCTCTTGTTCCTATAGATGGGAGGGCGTTTTCTTGTCCGGTTGTCGAATTTCCTCCGCTTTTTTAGGATGCGTATAAACTGCCGCCGTCTCTCATAGGCTGAGGTGAGGTGAGGCGGTTTGAACTGGAAGAGGCGGGAGATGACGGAGTGGAGACGGCCGCTGGTTCGTCTATTGTTTCTGGCGCTGTTCTTTTTCTCCGGCATTGTTTTGGGACAGGTTTTTTCCAGCCGGGTCCCTGACGCTACGGGAGAGGAACTGACCCGCTACCTGACAGACTTCCTGAAAGTGGAAGGAGAGCTGCCGCCCCTGGCGGTACTGCAGGCGGCGGCGTTGTATTTTCGTTATCCGCTGGCCGCGTTTCTGCTGGGATTTGCTTCCATCGGCGTTTTGCTTCTTCCGGCTGCCGCGGGTGCGTTTGGCTTTTTCCTGTCCTTTTCCGTCTGCTGTTTCACGGCGGCCTTTGGCCCAGACGGGGTGCTGCTGGCATTGGCGGTATTTGGCCTGCGGTGCGCGGTGACGCTGCCCTGTTTCTTCCTTCTGGCGGTTCCATCGCTGGAGCGTTCTGCGGCGTTGGCGTGTTTGTCTTTTGGAAGTGGCCGGCGGTCCGCTCCGGTGCTGTATGACCGGGACTGGTGGAGCCGGCTGGCGGTGGTTTCTGGAGCGCTGCTGGCGGGAATGTGTGCTGAGCTGACGCTGTCTCCGTGGTTTTTGCGGCAGCTGTTGGAACGAATGCTGATAAGATAGGGAGCTTTTCCCGCCTGGCTTTCCAGCGGGCGAGCAGGTAAAGAGAGAAGGGGTTAAAACGGACGAGATTGCACGTTATAAGGAGTATCTGGTGGCGGAAAAGCATGCCTCCCAAAACACAGTCGCCTCTTACCGGCGGGATGTGAGCCAGTTTTCCGACTATTTGAATCTCCGGGGTCTGGGACTTCTGGAGGTCGACGGCGGCATAGTGCGGGACTATATGGACTGGATGCTGGGCCGGGGAAAATCTGCGGCGTCTGTTACCCGCTTTCTGGCCTCTGTAAAATCCTTCTATAACTTCCTAATTGCCGCTGGAAAGATGAAGACAAACCCGGCCAAGGGGGTTTCTTCCGCCAAGGTAGAGCGAAAGTATCCGGAAATTCTGACCTCCAAAGAGGTGGAGCTGTTTTTGGAACAGCCCCAGTGCGTGGACGCCAAAGGGTTTCGGGATCACGCCATGCTGGAGCTGCTCTACGCCACCGGTATTCGGGTCAGCGAGCTGACGACGCTGAATCTGGAGGATCTGAATTTAGCCGCCGGCTTTATCCGCTGCTCCAGCAAGGGGAAGGAGCGGATCATTCCCCTGTATCGAACGGCGGTAAAGGCTTTGCAGGACTACGTGTGGAAAATCCGTCCGCAGCTGGTGCTGGACGAGGAGGAAAACGCGCTCTTTGTCAATATGAATGGCGAGCGGATGAGCCGCCAGGGGTTTTGGAAAATCATTAAACTCTATCAGGGGAAGGCGGGCATTGAAAAGGAAATCACCCCCCATACTCTGCGGCACTCCTTTGCGGTCCACCTGTTGGAAAACGGCGCGGACCTTCGCTCCATTCAGGAAATGCTGGGGCACGCGGATATCTCCTCCACTCAGATTTATACCCATGTGATGAAGGGGAATTTAAAGGATGTCTATCAAAAGGCTCATCCAAGGGCCTAAGAGCGTTGCACTAACAGGCGCTGCCAGCCGGCAGCGTCTGTCATTTTTATGGCCTTGTTTTTGGATGGGTGTTCTGACGCGCCCCGGCGCCGCAGTTTTACATTGCCGGCTACCGGAATCCCGATCATTGCAGTATTGCCTGTGCAACGATGCCGGCGGGGCCGCTGTCAATTTTGCAGTTGCGCATCCGGGTTAAATTTGCTATACTAACAAAGAATGCAAGCCGAAAGGGGCGGACCATGCGAGTTTTAGGAATTGACCCCGGCTTTGCCACCATTGGATTTGGTCTGGTGGAGGCGGACAGGGGGCAGGCGCACATGCTGACCTATGGGGCTATCACGACCCCGGCCGGCCTGCCTCTGAGCCGGAGGCTTTACCAGATCGGAATGGATATGGAGGACCTGCTTGGTCAGCTGAAGCCCGACGTCATTTCCATTGAGGAGCTGTTCTTCAACACCAACATCACCACCGGCATCGCCGTGGCCCACGGCAGGGGCGTGCTTCTTTACGCCGCAGAAAAATGCGGCGTTCCTTTGTTCGAATACACTCCCTCACAGGTAAAGCTGGCGGTAACCGGATACGGCAAGGCGGAGAAGCGGCAGGTGATGGATATGACCCGCCGGCTTTTGAAGCTGAAGGCGGTGCCCCGGCCTGACGACGCCGCCGACGCCCTGGCCCTGGCCCTGTGTCATGCCCGGAGCTTTACTTCTCGGCTGCCTCAGAAAAGAGGCGTGCCGGAAACCATATAACGGAGGAAAACGGAGGCGCTATGTTTTATTATCTGGACGGCACCGTCGCGGAGATTCTGCCCTATCTGGCGGTGATAGACTGCGGAGGGGTGGGCTATGCCTGTAAGACCACCAACAACACGCTGTCAGTCCTGAAAAAGGGGCAGCGGAAAAAACTCTATACATATTTGAATGTGGCGGAGAATCTCTTTGAGCTCTATGGCTTTGCCTCGCAGAGTGAACTGAACAGCTTCAAGCTGCTGATCGGCGTCTCCGGTGTGGGCCCCAAAGCGGCGCTGGCGATTCTCTCCTCCGGCACGCCGGAGACGCTGGCCATGGCCATTGTCACCGGAGATGAGAAGGCTCTGACGGCCGCGCCGGGAATTGGAAAGAAAATTGCCCAGCGCGTCATTTTGGAGCTGAAAGATAAGATCGCCAAGGAGGTCTCCGGCGGTCTGGATTTCTCCGGCGGCAAGGGAGCGCCCGCTCCGGCGCTGTTTGGCAATAAGGCCGGGGAAGCCGCCCAGGCCCTGGCGGTGCTGGGATATTCCAGTCAGGAAGTATCCGCAGCGCTGAAAGGCTTGGATATGGAGCTGCCTCTGGAGGAGATCGTTCGTCAGGGGCTGAAGCGGATGGCGAAGCTCTAAAGCACGGCACAAGAATTCCTGTATAGCAAAATAACTTTACACTAACTCTTGGAATTTCGGAGAGCAGCGTTTCGGCGAAAATGCAGAATAAGCTGTAAGGTCAATTAACTTTACGGATATGGTGTGCCAAGAACTGTGGCGGAAGGGGACAGAAGAAATGGCAAAGTTTGAATACCGATTCCGCGGAAACTTTGACGCGGCGCTGAACCGTTTTCACAGCGGCATTCTCGGCGGCAGCGTCACCGCAAGTTTTGAAGAGGGAAGCGACTATACTGCGGGCGGCGTCCGCTGTGCGGTTCGAGTTTACGAACGCTACAGCATGACCGGCGGAAACCGGCTCAGCCTGACCCTGACACTGATCGGCCAGGGAGAGGACCTGTTCCTTTCCGCCATTGCCGCCGGGGGCAGTCAGGGAATGCTTTTCAAGGTGAATACCTGGAGCGAGGAGTCCTTTCTGGACAAGGTGCGGGAGCTGGCACAGGGACTGTAAGATTTCCCGGGAAATCCGGAACGGTTATAGGAGACGGCATAAATGGGAGAGCTACTTCGTACGATAATTGGCATCGGCATTCTCGGCAGTGTGATTACCATGCTGCGGTTTTCAAAATACTGCCGTCTTTTGAACCAGCATTGGACACTGGACCCGGAGACCATGGAACGCTACCAGGCATGGGCTAAGCGTTATCTGGCTGCGACGGGCTGCCTGCTGGCAGTTGCCTTTCTCTGCATGCTGCTGGGTCCGCTTCTCATCTGACTGTCCCGCACGGCGTACCGGGCGGAGACGGTTTCCCTTTTGCTAAGCGCCTTTGACAAGAAGAGGGGGGTTGATTTTTGAGCATCGACTTTGGAAACGACATTTATGAGGAACCTATTGTGGCCAAGACCTTCCTCCAGGAGGATGTTCAGGAGGGATCGCTCCGGCCCAAGAGCCTGCGGGAGTATATCGGTCAGGAGAAGGCCAAGGAAAATCTGTCTATTTTTATTGAGGCTGCCCGAAAGCGGGAGGAGTCCCTGGATCATGTGCTGCTCCACGGACCTCCGGGCTTGGGCAAGACCACCCTGGCGGGCATCATTGCCCAGGAGATGGGGGTTAACATCCGCATTACCTCCGGGCCCGCCATTGAAAAGCCGGGAGACCTGGCGGCGCTGCTGACCAATCTGAACGAAGGAGACATTCTCTTCGTAGATGAGATTCACCGGCTGAACCGCTCTGTGGAGGAGATTTTGTACCCCGCCATGGAGGATTACGTGCTGGATATTATTGTGGGAAAGGGGCCCTCCGCCAACTCCATCCGGCTGGACCTGCCCAGGTTTACCCTGATCGGCGCGACCACACGGGCAGGTCAGCTCTCCGCGCCTCTGCGTGACCGCTTCGGCGTGACCCTCCGGCTGGAGCTTTATACGCCGGAGGAGCTGGCGAAGATTGTCACCCGGTCCGCTGGGATTTTGAATGTGGACATTGTGCTGGAAGGGGCCTATGAGGTTGCCCGGAGGTCCCGGGGGACGCCTCGGATTGCCAACCGGATGCTCCGCCGGGTTCGCGACTTTGCCCAGGTCCGGGCTGACGGCGTGATTACCAAAGATGTGGCGGATCAGGCCCTCTGCGCGTTGGAGATTGATTACCTGGGCCTGGACCCGGTGGACCGTCGGATGATGGAGGCAATCATCGACAATTACGGCGGCGGTCCCGTGGGCTTGGAGACTTTGGCGGCCACCATTGGAGAGGAATCCGTCACGCTGGAGGATGTTTACGAGCCCTATCTGATGCAGCTGGGCTTTTTGACCCGGACCCCCCGGGGACGCTGTGTGACGCAAAAGGCGTATCAGCATCTCCATAAGCCCGTTCCCGGCGGCACATCGCCGGAGAATGTCATGGAGCAGCTGACGCTGGGGAATGCCTGAGGGGATGGGGGAACCGTGATTTATCTGAACTCCGTCCGGCTCCGCCGGGAACTGCCCGGGGAGAGCTATCTCCAGCGGCTGGGGCCTGTACAGTATTTGATGGCGGGCAAAACCCTGGAATTTGACCGCCCCGTCACTTTCCTAGTGGGAGAGAATGGGACGGGAAAGTCCACGCTGCTGGAGGGGATTGCCGTGGCCTGCGGGTTCAACCCAGAGGGCGGCACTCGGAATTTCAACTTTTCCACACGGGCCACGCACTCGGTATTGGGGGAGTACCTGACCCCGGCCCGGAAGCGGTATCCCAGAGACGGATTTTTCCTCCGGGCAGAGAGCTTTTACAATGTGGCCACCAACATTGACGAGATGGACGAAGGGCCGGCGATGGGGCCCAGGCTTATTGACAGCTACGGCGGAGTATCCCTTCACCGGCAGTCCCATGGGGAGAGTTTTCTCGCCCTGGTTCAGAACCGCTTCGGCGGAGAGGGGCTGTACCTGCTGGACGAACCGGAAGCGGCCCTGTCGCCCTCCCGGCTTCTGACGCTGATAGGGGAGATGGACCAGCT
>Ga0073906_1004611_pt1 | contig 13632 bp, 16 predicted proteins | sample Inofromicrocosms_FD_65485 | JGI IMG/M metagenome (GOLD analysis project Ga0073906, IMG submission 65485) | Mouse cecum microbial communities from Vienna, Austria - Inoculum for glucosamine and mucus D2O microcosms | ecosystem: Host-associated > Mammals > Digestive system > Large intestine >... | reverse complement strand
TATTTTGTTAAGCTCATAGTTTCTTTTAATGTAGTCAGCATGATATTATGTGGAAAAACGGCTTTTAACCTTGTGTCCCTCCCCGCCGCCATTGCAGCTAAAATCCCGCCTTGACTGGAACCCATGACAACTATGTTTTCACCGAAATTTTCTATTCCGTAAGTTGTTGCGTCATATACATTATGCAACATATCTTCCATTATATAATTTTTTTTGATTTTAGGGCTTTTTCCGTGTGAAAGATAGTGAACACCTATTATATTAAACCCTCTTTCGCTCAATCCACATAGAAAATTCTCATACATGAGAGGGTGTGACATAGTACCCGGCAAAAAAACAATGGTAGGACTACTTCTTTCTGTATACCAAATAGAAAGTGTTATCGGAACATTATTTGAAGAAATGCCAACTTCTTTATACATACATCACGCCTTCTATATGACTGATTTGAATTTATAGTCATATTATAGCTTATTGCAAGCAGAAAGTCAATAGCTATAAATACATACCATATTGCTGTGAGAATATCGAATCCTCACGGTGGGACTGTGTACTCACTGTGCAATCCATATCCGCAGCAAAATGCCCACTCATGGCATTTTGCGAGCCTCGCCGAACCACGGACAACGATGTAAGGAGATTTAGTATCTTCTATATATACACAGCCCCTCCTCTTGACAAACCCGTTTTAAATGAATATAATGTACTTGTACGATAAGCACAATAATGGACATAGGAGGGACATTGTGGAAATTATCATAAGCAGCAATACGAGCAAGCCGATATATGAGCAGATAACTTCGCAGATAAAAGCCCTGATTATGAGCGGAGAATTACAAACAGGCGACCCTATTCCCTCTATGCGGGCGTTGGCAAAATCTATCCATGTAAGCGTGATTACCGTTCAAAAAGCGTATGAGGATTTACAAAGGGACGGATTTATTGAAACAACTATCGGCAGAGGAAGTTTTGTATCGGCACAGAATAAGGACTTTTATCAAGAGGAACAGCAGCGATTAGCAGAGGAACATTTACAGGAAGCCGCTGATATTGGACGAACAAGCGGTATATCGTTGAAAAAACTGATTGAGCTTTTATCGCTTTTTTATCAAGAGGAGGAGTGACTATGGACGCTATTTTACAGGTTGAAAATCTGACAAAACAGTACGTCGGTTTTATGTTAGACCATGTTTCGTTCTCTGTTCCCAAAGGAACTATCATGGGGCTTATTGGCGAAAATGGAGCCGGAAAAAGTACAACGATCAATGCAATTCTTGACCTTATCCATAAAGACGATGGTGCAGTTACTTTTTGGGGACAGGAATTATCCTCATCAAGTCAGCTTAAAGAGGATATAGGTGTTGTTTTCGACGACATCAATTTTTATGACACTTTGACTCCTGCCAAAGTCGGAAAAATCTCAAGTGCCGCCTATAAACAGTGGGACGAATATTTATATCAGGGTTTTCTGAATCGCTTTCAGCTTCCATCAGATAAAGAGATTAAAACACTCTCCAAAGGAATGAAAATGAAATTGTGTATAGCCGTTGCGCTTTCCCATAAGCCAAAGCTGCTGATTTTAGATGAAGCTACCAGCGGTCTTGACCCTGTGATGCGGGATGATATTCTTGACGTATTTCTTGATTTTGTGCAGGACGAAAACCACTCCATTTTGATGTCGTCCCATATCACAACCGATTTAGAGAAGGTTGCAGATTACATTACTTTTATCCATCAGGGTAAAGTGCTTTTTTGTAAAACAAAAGACGAACTTCGTTACCACTATGGTATTATCCGTTGTGGAGCTGCAATGTTAGATCAGCTCGATAAAGATGAGATTTTGGCATACCGAAAAGATGATTACCAATGGAATGTGCTTGTAGCAGATAAAGGAAAAGCCAGAAGAAAATATAAAAATGCAGTAGTGGACGACGCAACAATCGACGATATTCTGCTGCTGTATGTGAAAGGAGAGCAAGCCAGATGAAAAGCCTTATTTTGAAAGATTTATTCAATATCGGCCACAATGCGAAATCCATGCTGTTCATTCTCGTGGTTTTTGCCGTTGCGCTTATCCCATTTTCCGACGTAGAGGGATATATATTTGTATGTGCAATTTTGTGCAGCATGATGATTGTAACAACCTTTTCTTTTGATGACAATTCCAAATGGACGCGATATGCCATGATAATGCCTGTTTCAAAGAAGGAATTAGTGGTCGGGAAATTTGTTGTATTAGCAATCTTTTGTGCTGTCGGCAGCCTGTTTGGTCTGGTGATTGGTTCCATCAGTGGATTTGCTATGAGAAAAATCACTTTTGACTTCGCGGGAATTGGAGAGCTGTTATTTTTGGCTTTGGCAGCATGGGTGATCTCCCTGATCTTTGGAAGTATGTCAATCCCTCTTGTGTTCAAATTCGGAGCCGAAAAAGGCCGTGTGCTGCTGTTAGTATCATTCCTCATTCCGGCAGGGATTTGTTTTGGGATATACCAGCTTCTTACCATACTGGGAGTTGAGTTGACAGACCAGCTTGTGTTTATCCTTCTGTGCTGTTCTCCGCTCCTTGCATTGGCATGGTGCTATGTAATGTACCAAATCAGTTATCATATCTTTTCAAGACAGGAACTTTGATTTTAACCTATACAGGAGGCATTTTTTATGGAAAGCAAGAGATTTGAAATTACAGAAACCGAGGGAAGCGTTAAGGGCTTTTATGTGGTAGTAGATAAAGAAACCGGTGTTAATTACCTTGTCGCAAAGTTTGGAACGGGCGGGGGTATTTGCCCATTAGTTGACAAAGACGGAAAGCCCCTCGTGACAAAATAAAGTAATCGAAACGAAAAGCGGAGAGAAAATCACTCTCCGCTTTTCGTTTAGAAATGACGAATATCATCAGTATACCAGTTCAGTTAGTCATGAAATGCGAAATTGAAATATGTATCAGGGTACGGTTCATCTGCCAGGACATAATGCCACCACTCGTTACAGTAGACTTCAAATCCGCTGCTTTCCATGATATGCCTTAGAACATCCCGGTTCCCTTTAACGCATCCGTGCCATTATAAAATTTATAAACGGTATATCCATCGTTTTTCAGATAGACTTCCACTAAATCAGCCAACTCTTTTTCGTCATCACCCACTAAAATTTTTTCATTCATTGCATTACTCCTTACTGCTTCGATCAATCTATCTTTATTATGCGCAAAAATGCTATCAAATTATCAGCCGATGGTAGCATAATTACAGATAATCGGCAAGGGAGCTTACTTCTAATCTTGACGATTACCTACATTAAGCGAAGCAGATAGCTACGGCAGCCACACCTTAAACACATTCAACTGCCGTCTGATTTCATAGTTTAAATTACGGCACTTCAAATTTATAACCAACGCCGACAACGCTTTTGATGTAGTCCGGGAAATCCTGCGTAACTTTCAACTTCTTCCGCAGATTGCTCACATGGTTGTTGACTGCTTTACGAGAGTAGTAGGAAGAATCCTCATTCCAGATCAATTCCATAATCACCTCATAAGTAAATACCCGTTTCGGGTGAGTGATTAACAAAGCAAGAATGTCAAATTCTTTAGCGGTTAATTCAATTACCTGCTCGCTAATGCATACAAGCCGTTGTTCCTGGCAGAAATATAAATCGCCCACTTGAATCTCTGTAAACGGTTCATCAATAGTTGTTTGCACTTTATAAGTTTCGGAAATGACGCATGGGCTGTCGGCCAGATTATCTTGTTGTTTTTGGGAATTGAAAAGATAGCTTAACAATTCCTGACGCTGACGGGCGCTTAACAGCATGAGCAGCTTTTCTGCAATTATACCGCCCGGTTCAGATATATCAAATACAGCTAATTTCCCATGTAATCACCCCCTCTGTCAGTATGGGTATTTGTGCTTTCATTTCGACTGTATACTAAAAGTTTTCCGTTTCTAAAACAAGTATAACAAACCCCGATTCATTAAAATGTTAGCTCACCGCACAGTCTTTTTCCAGATAAAACATATAATTGTTCCAATCAGCGCTATCGCTCCCATGGTGATATTAGGCAATTCAATACTACGCTCATACAGATACCCAGCCAGCAGAGGGGCAATGACTTTACTAAGATTTCCGGCGGTGCTGGCAAAGCCCATGAGTATTCCTTTGCGCTGATTGGCCTCCTTGGAAAGGCTTGCGTTTAGCGTGGGTACTGTTAAGGCGGAAGATACTGCAAATAGACCGAAAATAACAAGTACACTGATAAATCCAGAGGTTAATACCATAGCAAAGGCAACCATTGCTTTACAAAATATGCCTATCAGTATTAGTAGCTTATCGCCCATTTTATTTTCCAAAGGGCCGGTAAAAAAACCCTGTACTACAATTAAAACACCTGCTACCACCATCCAAACAACACCAACTTGCCCGGTGGTAAATCCAAACTTGTCAACGACATACAGCCCCGTAATCCCCTGCAAACCGGTTTGACAGAAGTTTACGATAAAAATAAGGATCAGAATAACTCCTGCGGGGCCAAGCAGCATGCTTTTCAGGGCTAAAAAATCAAAAGAATCTTTTTTGTGCGGATAACCTGACTTCTCTATGGACTCTGGCAAAACTGTTACTATGAGTAGAAATGCAATAAATGAAATTCCGGCTCCTGTAAAGAATGGAAGTGCAAGTGAATAGCCAGCCAGAATACCGCCAAACAACGGTCCTAACATGACACCTATACTCATTGCAGCCCCAAGCTGGCCCATATTCTTGCTTCGTTCGTCCTCTGTGCTGGAATCACCCACATAGGCCAGGGACGCAACTGACGTAGCAGATGACAAAACACCAGATAAAGCACGGGCGATAAACAGTGTCCAAAAAGAGGAGGCCAAGCCAAACAGCAATAAACTAATTGTATAGCCTAACATGCCAATGCTGATAATCGGCTTTCTGCCGATTCGGTCGGACAGCACTCCCCAAAACGGGGCGCACAATGTTTGCGTCAGCGCATATATGGCCGTGAGCCAGCCAAGTTCTTTGCCACCCGCTCCGAGATTTTTCATGTAAAACGGCATAACCGGAATAATAAGGCTATATCCTAACGCAATTACAAAAGTTGCAAGTTTCAAGGCAAAAATAGGCGTTTTATTCATTGAGTGTCACCTCCCCTGTCGTACCGTCCACTGTTATCATTTGTCCGTTTTGTATGGTTCGCGTAGCGGTGTGTGTTGCCATAACAGCGGGAATACCATATTCACGGGCAACAATGCTTGAATGGCTAAGAGGGCCGCCAACGTCTGTTACAATCGCACTTGCGGAGGCAAACAGCTGCGTCCATGCAGGAGTTGTGGTAACGGCAATCAAGATACTTCCCGGCTGGAATTTCTCAAAATCTGCCGGGCTGTTCAGTACACAGGCGGGAGCCGTAACAACGCCTGGGCTGGTTCCTATACCCGTCAATACAATTTTCCCATCTTTCTGTATTTGGGTTGCGTGTGATACGGCTTTTTTGCTTTTTTCCGGCAACATGGAAGGTGCCACATAACCTCGGAATGTATCATGCTCTGCTTGCCTGGCAGGGATTGCCTCACTCAGATTAGATAGGGGTATATTTTTATCAAGCTGTGTTATGAGCGTTTCCAATTCTGTTTTTGTGAGCCAGTAAATATCGTCCAGATGTGAAATAGCTCCACCAGTTAAGAGACGTTCAGAAATTTCTTGTAACATACGGCGAATCAGCGGGTGCCCCATCCCCATCAAATAAATAGCGTTTTCACGCATGGGGGCAGTATTTTGTGCCCAATGGAGCAGCTTCAAAAACAGTTTTTTTCGGTGGCCGCCTATCTGTTGCAAAATCTCTTTTTCGGCTTGTTTCCTGCGCCTTTCAAATGTGATTTGGCGCGAATACGGATTTTCCCCTTTTTCCTCCAAAAATGCTTTTATGGATTCAAAAGTTGGCGTAAGCATCTCCTGTGGTGTGGCATATGCAAAATCAAATTCATACGCAGTACAGCCAAATTCTTTGAAATAGGCGTTAATTCGGCTTTTCCACTCTATCCACACCTCCTGCGAAACTTCCGCAGGCAAAATGGAGGACTTGAAATCTTCTGCTATCTTTGTTGCAGGATTACTTTTCAGATAGAAGCTTAAAGTGTTATTTTGCTTTGCCCATTCCGAAAGGTCCCACAAGTTCTTTTCCGATTGTAGCGCAATCGTATCAAACCCAAGCAAGAGAGCGGAAGTGTCTGTTATACCAGCACGGCGGACCGTACCCTGAAAGAATTTTGTGAATAACGTTTCGCTGATAGATGCGGCGGGCAATGTAAGCTGAATCCTTGTGAAATAAATACATGCGGCGTAAAATACGGCTTGAATGCCCTTCATAATTTGCTGTGCGCTTAACGTATGCAGGGACGTTTCATCCCACTGCTTCACCACATCTTCAAATTCTTTTCTTGCCGCTTCAAAGCGCATAATGCTGTTCGTAAGCGTCCGGCGCAAAGCGCGGGGTGAAAGGGATTTGACTGCAATCAAAAGAGGCTTTGAATTAGCGGAAAGATAAACATATCCGTTAATAATCGTATATGCTCCGTTTTCTGGCAGTAGCTTTTTCGCACTTTTACCAAACATATCTATCCATAAAAGCGCCGACGCACGGTTGACTATTTCAAGTCCAAGTGTGGCGAATAAGGGTGTAACAGGATTCGGCAAGTGCTCCGCTAGACTGCCTTTTGTATATACAACATCCTTTTCCGGCAACGTCCATTCCGGCGGTAGGACAGTAATGGGGCGCGCCTGAACAATATACAACTTATCTTTTTCCAGCGCCCACTCTACATCCATAGGCATTTCATAATACTTCTCAATTTTTTTCCCAAGCTGTGCCAATCGCATAACTTGATTGCGAGTAAGAGCATGTTTTTTCCTCAACTGTTCAGGAGTTGGGATTTCTTCTGTTCCATCTGAGTTGCGGACTGTCATAATCTCTTTGTTTGCTACTTCATACGATACAATTCGTTCAGCATTTTTATCTACAACAATTGTATCAGGGGTGACTAAGCTAGAAACCACCGATTCGCCAAGTCCCCACGCGGCGTTAACAATCATTTCGCTACGTCTGCCATTGATAGGGTTTAGCGTAAACATAACGCCGGACGCATCGGAAAACGCAAGCTTTTGTACTACAACAGCAAGTGCGACGATTTCCTGCTTTATATCATTCTTCACGCGGTAAGCAATAGCGCGGGCTGTCCATAGGGAAGCCCAGCACCTCTTTACAGCGTCAAGAACTTCATTCTCACCTTGTATGTTAAGATAGGTTTCCTGCTGGCCTGCAAAAGAAGCGTCGGGCAAATCCTCGGCGGTTGCGGAGGAACGGACAGCCACCGCTATATTTCCCAAACCGGCATATGCGGTTTTAATTGCATCTGATACTTCCTGCGGCATTTCTCCATTATGGAAAAGCATCCCTATCTGCGCAGATACATTTTCAAGCTGGCTAGTATTATTAGAGTCAATACCGTCCAGCAACTTATTAATGTGAGGCTGAATATGGTTCTTTTCAACAAAAATCTTGTATGAAGTAGTCGTAACATGAAAGCCCTCCGGCACAGGGATGCCCGCTGTCAAAAGTTTTGATAAAGACATACCTTTTCCGCCGACCATTTCAAGGGTTGCCTGTTTATGCAACAAGGGCAGAGTATAATAAATCATAATAATTCACCTCCATCATTCATAATTCCATGTAGAAATATATCCATTGTTTCATCAAGCATTTTCTCCGGACTGGCTGATGGTCGGGATGTGTAAATGATTGATATAATGGAGTTAATTAACAAACGCGACATAAGATCGGCATTCGTCTTACGGAAGACGCCTGATTTCACTCCATTTTCAATTACAGATTTGATAATATCCTGATATGCGTAACGCGCAGTTTTCAGCCGCTTTCGATAATCTTCTTCTAAATAGTCAGATTCTGTATTTAACCACATCTGCACCGTTCGATACTGCTTTGGTACTCTAAGATGATTCAACATGATTTTTCTAAGACACTGTTCCGGCGAGGATTCATCGGCAATGATCTTATGAACCTTTTTAATTGTTTCTTCCATTTCTTTCTCAACTGCATATACAACAATCTCGTCTTTCGTTTTGAAAAAATCATACAGACTGGACTTTCCCATGTTTGCTAAAATCGCAATTTCCCTCATTGATGTTTTTTGGAATCCATTTTTCTCTATGAGCTGCAAAGCAACACTGATTATTTCTTCTCGACGTTCTTCTTGTTGTTCTGGTGTAAGCATAATTCCTTTTGGCATATTTATGATACCTCCTTATAGCGACCACCGGTCGTTTCTTATTTCGTTTTCATTATATAGCGACCGGTAGTCGCTTGTCAAGATTAACTTTTTTCCTGCATATACTGCCCAATAGAAAAGAGATGTTTAGGCCATGACGCTAAACGGTTATACCGAAAGTCAGATTATCCCGAATACTTCAAAGAAAGCCAGCAACAGCGGCATTTCTTAGAGAAATATTCGGGATAACTTTTTAGTCATTTACACTGTCAGTTTCCTAGAACTTCTGATTAAGGAAAAATAATTCGGGATAATTTTCTCTTGCATCACAAACTGTAAAGCCGCCTTAATGTTTCTTCATCACTTACCGTATCTAATAAAGGCCACAAGGAAAGTAGAATCTTACCCTATGACCTTTGCTATGGCACATCAAATTTATAACCAATGCCAACAACGCTTTTGATGTAGTCCGGGGAATCCTGCGTAACTTTCAGCTTCTTCCGCAAATTGCTTACATGATTATTGACTGCCTTCCGGGAGTAGTAGGAATAATCCTCATTCCAGACCAATTCCATAATCAGCTCATAAGTAAATACCCGTTTCGGGTGAGTAATTAACAAAGCAAGAATGTCAAATTCTTTAGCGGTTAATTCAATTACCTGCTCGCTAATGCATACAAGCCGTTGTTCTTGGCAGAAATATAAATCGTCCACTTGAATCTCTGTAAACGGTTCATCAATAACTGTTTGCACTTTATAAGTTTCGGAAATGACGCATGGGCTGTCGGCCAGATTATTTTGTTGTTTTTGGGAATGGAAAAGATAGTTTAACAATTCCTGACGCTGGCGGGCGCTTAACAGCATGAGCAGCTTTTCTGCAATTATACTGCCCGGTTCAGATATATCAAATACAGCTAATTTCCCATGTCATCACCCCCTCCGTCAGTATGGGTATTTGTCGAATATTGTGTTTTCCTTTCCTGTTATGACGGTATATGCTTTCTGAGATTGATGAGGCTAAATACATCATCCATAATCCCTCTATCCCTTACATCCAGCATCAACCATTTCTGTCCATTACCGATTTTCGTGTTTTTGAATACTGTCTGCACATAGTCGGAACATTGCGGCATAAGAAACTCTGCCTCCGTAAGTTCACGACTTCCTACAACCACGAGAACGATAAAATAGCCTTGCATCGGATAGAGCGTACAAAGAGACTTTCCACCTTTTTTATACTTAATATTCCAGCCTGCCTGCATGGAACAGCGGCTGTGTTCCATGCAGGGCCTGATCCGATAGGTGGACTGGATATGGTTATTAAAATCTGTCCATAACGGATTGTTAATGTATTCCGTGACTTGCTCCAGTGATGGAGGTTGTTCATTTGAATATAGCGCATTCCAATCCATCATAAATTCCTCCTTAGCTTTTATTTTTCAGCGGCAGGGGCTTAACCCAAATTTCCATACAGGCCATACCCTCCAAGTCACGGTAATACTTTTCTGCCGAAAAGGGCTCCGTGGTTAAGTTGTGATGAGGCAGCCATATATCAAAAAGGTATTTGCTGGCCTGATCTAAAGCGACCGTTACCAAATCCTCAAAATTTTCTGCTTCGACTCTGCAAACGATGTATTCTCCTGCCGAGAGTTCTCTCTTAACAAAACCGTCTTGCAGCCGGTCCGGATTATTTTGAACAAGGCCGCCTGCAAAATAAGTGAAAAGGTTTTGTGCAGTACCTTCCGCATGGGACATTCCCATTTCTACAGCAGTATTTAGATTGGCTGCGATTGAAGCCTTCTCCATATGATAACGCTTCCAAAGCTGTCCTGGCACATCTACACCTGTGCTTTCACCAACCGGCATTTGTTCAGAAATGCGAACTTCCGTTTCTAAGCCGAGATAAATTTCCGGTTTTTCCAATGTCTTTCTCTGGATTTCCAAGACGATATTTCCTACCACTAGCGGAACCCCTTCGTCTACCAAAACGTAATTCATAGAAACTTCCGGCTTGTCGAATGTATTGAGCATTGGTAAATCCCTCCTGTAGCTTTCAGGCGTAATCCCATACGTTTCCTTGAAGGCCCGTGTAAAATTCGCATGGCTTGAAAAACCATAGTCCAAGGCAACGTCAAGAATCCTCTGTTTGGTACTTTTCAGATTTTCAATAACCTTTGCCAAACGGCGGAGTTTCACATATTCCTGAACCGGTTTATTTACCAGCCGCTTGAACAAGCGCTGAAAATAAAAGGTGGACAGACCGACAGTATTTGCCAGTTCTTCCGTTGAAATTTCTTTTGTCAGGTGTTCCTCGATAAAAGTCAAGGATTGTTCGATTGCTTCATATGCGTGCATTGCGGCACCTCCTATATTTGATGTTCAAATTATATCATTCTATTTTTTGCCGGGCTTTTCACGCAATGCGCTTTTTGATTAGGAAAATGCACTTTGTAAAATAGAGACATGGAATAAGGGTTGCTGAACGACGGCTTTTTTCTTTTGCCGTCGTTCAGCAGATTGGGGCTATATGGATTCAGTTTTTTCGGAAAAAGCGTTCACAGTGCTCGTAAGGGGGTAGCCCCCTATCGGTGATTTCAATATAATCAGCCTTATTCATACCATACAAATAGTAATCGCAGTATGTGTTTACCATTTTACCCTCACGGATAAGACCCTCACGCTTGAAGCCTGCTTTTTCCAAAGTTTTATACGATGCAATATTTTGTGCGTGAACATCGGCCCATAAACGCTGTAATTTCGTTTCTTCAAAGCAGAAGATAGTTACTCTCGCCAGTGCTTCTGTCATAAACCGGTTGCCTTGATAGGCAGGTGAAAGGCGAAATGCCACTTTTGCCATGCGGTCATTCTCAATGAGATACACCCACATATCGCCAATAACTTTATTATCCTGTTTGTAGACAACACCCCAATGAAAACTTTTTGTAGGTTTCTCTGGCTTTTGGAAAAGTAATTCTGGATTTAAGTCGCTTTTTCCGGGACGTTTGCCCCAATACCGATAAACGGAACTGTCTCCCAGCCATTCTTTCAAATCTGCAACATCTTCTTTTCGCAAAGGGCGCAGGATAAGTTGTTCCGTTTCAAGAATAGGTTTATCCTGAACAAAATCCTGTAATTTCATAAGCCACCCCCTCTTAAAATTTGAACACCTGTCCCCAATCAAAATCGCCGGACGCTTCTGTGCTTTTCGGCCATTCGCTGCACCATGCGGGAACACCGGGCGTTTCAACTCTGTCAAAACTTGGAGTATACGGCTTGATGTCAAGTACGGGCGTATTGTCATTTGCGTCAATAAATGTAACACGAATCATGCCGTTGGTGAAATCAATGTTGATAATTTCGGACGCTGTTAATGCAATAGGATTCGGACGCGCAGGAGATCGTGTTGCAAATACACCCATGACTTCGGGTGCGCCTTTATAGGGCTGTTCCGTCTGTAATTTATTCCGATCTGCGTCGTTGTCGCAATCGCTGAACCACCAAAGGACATTGATGTGGCTGAAACCCTCTAAGGCCTGCAGTCCAGAAATGTACTCTGGCTCTAACTGAATAAATGTGCCGTTTTCATCATTTTTTATTTTGCCAATGGCTTTTAATTGATAGGTCATATTTTTCCTCCTTGCTTTTGTTGGTAAAACCAGTATAAGACCTCACATCATGTGAGATGCAATAGGGAAAATTAAAAATGCCCTACATTTTTAGCAGGACATTTCAAAGTCTATACAATCATGCGTGTTCCAGCGGTATTTGAAGCTCAATCAAATATTTTTCAGGGTTATTCTCATTCCACGGGCCCCTATGCACGATCTGACGCATCGGGTTAGACATTTTGTATTCGCTGTTTGTCTGCAGCCATTCGGCAAAGGCAAGGTAGGCGCCTTTTATATTTGCAAAATCGCCATAGACCATTGTGCAAGCCATATACGGGACTGGTTCTGTCATGTGGAAACAAAATGGCTCTTTTGCCTTTCCCATTTTCTTTACCGGGGCGCATAGCTCAATATCAACATCTGTCTCTCGAAATTCTGTATCGTGATAAATGGAAAATGTATTGCCCGTTATTTCGATTTTTTGTGCTTCTGTAAAAGTAGAAAGTTCTTTCCATAAGTCGCCCTCGGAATAGTAATTCGGTACAATTTCCCGCAAGGATAGCACCTGATACGCCGGGATTGACTTAACGGATATGTTATAGTGCAGTTCTCCTTTACCACCCTGTATTTCACTTTTTGTAAGTTCGATCTTCCGCAGTTTTTCTTGTTCGGCCTGTATTGCATTTTCTATCTCTATGCGCTTTTTGTCGAGCTGCGCAAGAAGTGATTGCTCGTCCATCGTCAGGGCAAGCGCAATTTCCGAAACATTCAGTCCACTATCCCGCAGATACAGAATTTTATTTAGACGCGGTATTTGCTTTACTGAATACAGTCGGTGTCCTGTCCACTTGTCAACCTCTGCCGGTGTCAGAAGTCCTACCTCGTCATAGTAGCGAAGCATACGAATAGATACCTGCGCCAGCTTTGAAAATTCTCCTATTCTAAACATCGTTTCACCACCTACTCCAACTATATTTGTATTTTTATCTCACTCCAGCTTTTATGTTACTTGCTGGATCCTTATTATACCGCCTTTCTTTCAGTCTATCAATGTCGTTGCGTGGTGCAAGAACTTTTTCTGGGGTTCCACTAAATGGCAAGCAATGCAATCTTCCGTAAGATTGCGTATTTTGGCAGGAATCCGTTTCCGGTATTCCTGCCAAAATGCTTGTTGGTGACATGTCCCCAAGCCCCTGAGATCATCACCTGCGGTGATGGCTGCGCGTTCCATTGGAACGCTGAAATCTTTATACATGAAGATAGAAAAAGAAAAAAACCTTATCATAGCTATAGTAAAACGGCATGGCGCTCTTGATTTCTTAAAGCCACCGTCAGTAAAATGTAATAGGAGCGTGGGAAAGGAGCTGCTTAGCAACGTTTTTCTTTTCCACCGCCAGGTAGATACAATAGGTTATTAGCGATTACAGCAGTATACTTTAATTGCTTCACCAAAAAACTCTGCAACATTCCATGTAGCAAATCTGTTGATGTACTCGGCAAACCGTTCGTCTGTTTGATAGAGTTCGCCCAGATACATCAGCATATCATCCGAACAGGGATAGAAGTTTTCAGAAATATACTCTTGCCACTCTGCAACAATAGATTGGACGGCGGGTAAAGTGTCGCCCAGCAAACTAAAGTTCCTATCTCCCGCACAAAAACATCGAATTAAAATCTCATCTCCTTAATACTGTCTATCAGAGCGCGCTGTAGGAAACGGCGCATTTTCCTCTTGACCAT
>Ga0073906_1004608_pt1 | contig 13640 bp, 10 predicted proteins | sample Inofromicrocosms_FD_65485 | JGI IMG/M metagenome (GOLD analysis project Ga0073906, IMG submission 65485) | Mouse cecum microbial communities from Vienna, Austria - Inoculum for glucosamine and mucus D2O microcosms | ecosystem: Host-associated > Mammals > Digestive system > Large intestine >... | reverse complement strand
CATATTCGCGTAAACTTGACACACGTGTATTAAATGTACTTGCAGGGATTGCAGCAAGTGCGCATAAATTTGCATGTGATATACGCCTTTTGCAGCATCTTAAAGAAGTAGAAGAACCATTTGAAAAGAACCAGATAGGCTCTTCGGCTATGGCATATAAACGTAACCCTATGAGGTGTGAAAGGATTACTTCACTTTCAAGATATGTTATGTCAGATGTTACTAATGCAATGTATACATCAGCCTGCCAGTGGTTTGAACGTACACTTGATGATTCTGCTAATAAGCGTATAAGCATACCAGAAGGTTTCCTGGCAACAGACGGGATACTTGATTTGCTGGCAAACGTGGCAGATGGTCTTGTAGTTTATGATAAGGTTATAGAAAAACACCTTATGGCAGAACTTCCATTTATGGCAACAGAAAATATAATGATGGACGCTGTAAAGGCTGGCGGCAACAGGCAGGAGCTCCATGAAGAGATAAGAGGGCTTTCTATGAAAGCGGGGGAAAATGTCAAGAAATATGGAAGGGAAAACAATCTTTTGCAGCTTATTGCAGAAAGTGATAAATTCCCAGTGGGTGAAGAAGAGCTTAAGGGCGCATTACAGCCTTCAAAGTATACAGGGCGCGCTGCATCACAGGTTGAAGAGTATATAAAAGAATTTGTACAGCCTGTACTTGATGCCAATAAAGATATTCTTGGAATAAAAGCTGAGATAACAGTGTAATAAAACCATGTATAAAGAAACTCTATAATAGGAACAAAGCCCTGTACCAGCAAAACATAAAAACTGGTATTCAGGCAGATTGGGGGCATTATGGCAAGTAAGAGAATTTTAACGACCAAAGCCAGGGTTAATATGGTAACATCTGAGGATGTCTATACAACTGATAACCAGCTTATTATCCCTAAAGGAACTGTCCTTACAGAAGATATAATAGCAGCATTAAAAGACCATTCTGTATTTGCAATCAGGGTCGATACAGGCGGGGACGGGGTTACTCCTGTACTTATGGATGAACAGGAAACAATGGCAGAGGAAACAAGTGGTGAAGACATTGCCATAGAGTCTGGGATACTGGAAATTCCTGAGGATGATGGAATTCCAAATACTAGTGAAACCAAGGAATTCATGGAATTTGAGTCTTCATTTATGGAAAGTGTGGATGACCTTAAAAATGTATTTAACAGCGTTGTAATGAAGAATGAAGAAATTGACACAAGCCTTCTGCTTTCTGATGTTAAGGAGGTAGTATCAAAGGGCAGGAACAGTTTCCATATACTTGATATGCTGCAGTGCATGAGGGGATATGATGATGTTACTTATGTGCATTGTATGAATGTAGCATTATTAAGCAACCTGATAGGAAGGACTGTATATCCTGAAATATCCCATGAAGAACTGGAGGTACTTACATTATCGGGTCTTTTATGTGATATTGGTAAAATCCTTGTGCCAGAAGAGGTTATAAATAAAGCTGGAAGGCTTACGCTTCCAGAGTATAATATTGCAAAAACACATGTATTCCATGGCAATAATATTTTAAAAGGGCTTAACCTTGACCCGCGTATTGCAGAGGTTGCCATGCGCCACCATGAAAGATGTGATGGAAGCGGGTATCCTGGAGGTTTCAGGGGAGACCAGATAGAAGAATTTGCAAGGATTGTAGCTATAGCAGATACATATGATGCAATGACAACTGACAGGCCTTACCGTCCGGCAATCTGCCCATTTGAGGTTATACATATGTTTGAAAGGGAAGGTCTTGTAAAATATGATGTGAAATTCCTTTTGCAGTTCCTTGAAAAAGCAGCACATGCATATGTAAATACTAAAGTAAAACTGTCAACTGGTGAAACAGGCAGGGTTATCATGATTAATAGAAAAGAGCTTTCTAAGCCTGTAGTAAAAGTTGGTGACAAATACTATGATTTATCAACGGAAACTTCCATACGCATCCAGAACATAATAATATAATACATGCAGGGGATGGATGCAAAGGATTGTTAATATAAGATTTGCCGCGTAAAACGGCAGAATGGAGGAATATTATGGTAACAGCTATTGTTGGAGCTAACTGGGGAGATGAAGGCAAAGGTAAGATTACTGACCTGCTTGCAAAGGAGTCGGATATTATTGTCCGTTTCCAGGGTGGAAGCAATGCCGGGCATACAATAATCAATAATTACGGCAAATTTGCTTTACATCTGCTACCATCAGGTGTTTTTTACAACCATACAGTTAATGTAATAGGTAATGGCGTAGCATTAAATATCCCATATCTTTTTAATGAAATAGAAGGAATTATAAAAAGAGGAGCACCAGCACCTAAGCTTTTTATATCTGACAGGGCGCAGGTAGTTATGCCATACCATATAGCATTTGATGAGTATGAGGAGGAGCGCCTTGGAAAACAGTCATTTGGCTCTACCAAATCAGGTATTGCTCCATTCTATTCAGATAAATATGCTAAAACAGGCATACAGGTTTCGGAACTTTTCCTTGATGATGAAAAATTAAAAGAAAAGATTTCAAGGATTTGTACACAGAAAAATATACTGCTTAAGTATCTTTATAATAAACCAGAAATTAATGAAGATGAACTTCTTGAAACACTGCACAGTTACCGTGATATAGTTGCACCTTATGTGTGTGATGTTTCTGCTTTCCTTAGGAAATCACTTGCAGAAGGAAAGGATATACTGCTTGAAGGGCAGCTTGGTTCACTGAAAGACCCTGACCACGGGATATATCCTATGGTTACTTCATCTTCTACGCTTGCTGCATATGGCGCAGTTGGTGCAGGGATACCTCCATATGAGATAAAAAGGATTGTTACAGTAGTAAAAGCATATTCAAGTGCAGTTGGTGCAGGTGAATTTGTAAGTGAAATACTTGATGAAGAAGAGGCAGACAAACTTAGGAAACATGGCGGTGATGGCGGCGAATATGGCGCAACAACAGGCCGCCCAAGGCGCATGGGATGGTTTGATGCAGTTGCAACACGCTATGGATGCCAGATGCAGGGTGCTACAGAAGTAGTGCTTACAGTGCTTGACTGTCTTGGCTACCTTAAGGAAATACCTGTATGTACAGGTTATGAAATTGACGGGGAAGTAGTAAATGACTTCCCAGTAACAGCAAAGCTTGCCAAGGCAAAGCCTGTATATGAGGTACTGCCTGGATGGGAAAGTGATATATGTGGTATAACTGAATATGAAAAGCTTCCAGAAAACTGCCGCAGATATGTTGAATTTATAGAAAAACAGATAGGAGTGCCTGTTAAAATGGTATCAAACGGGCCGAAAAGGACAGATATAATATACCGCCAGTAAAATCCTGCCAGGATATTACATTATGGCATTTGTAAAATAACTGCTGCACAGCCTGTAGCAGTTATTTTGCCATATTATTTATATCTAATATAGCATTTTCATCAATATTTGTGCCGTCTGGAAACGGCATGGGGGATTTATATGAATTATGGCGAACAGCAGATTAGAAGGAAAATTAAAATTCTTGCATCTCCTAAAAGCAGGATTGTAAACAGAGCCAGGCTTTATAGTATTATGTGTTTTATTGTTGTACTGCTTGCCTCCCTGCTGGTGCTTGCTTTTTGTGCTGCTGGTGTGCTGCGCGGCCTGGTTGACAGTGCACCTGTCTTGTCAGAAGTAGAACTGATGCCAAGTGGCTATGCAACTACAATTTATGATGCAGATGGCAATGTGACACAGACTCTTGTAGGTTCTGATGCAAACAGGATATATGTAGATATAGGGCAAATTCCTAAATATGTGCAGCAGGCATTTATAGCAATTGAGGATGCAAGGTTTTATGAGCATAAGGGAATAGATTTAAAAGGAATAATCAGGGCTATATACACTGGTGTGGTTAACCGTGAAGGATTAGAACAGGGTGCAAGCACTATTACACAGCAGCTTCTAAAAAACCAGGTTTTTGGAGGAGGCAATGAAACATCATTTTTTGCAAGGTTTACACGTAAAATACAGGAACAGTGCCTTGCAGTTGACCTTGAAAACAATATGGACAAAGACCAGATTTTAGAGTATTACCTTAATACAATAAATCTTGGGCAGAACACTTTAGGAGTTGAAGCAGCAAGTAAAAGGTATTTTGATAAATCTGTATCAGAGTTAAGTATATCAGAAGCCGCTGTAATTGCCGGGATTACACAGAACCCTACAGAATATAACCCTATTACCCACCAGGAAAATAATGCTGCCAAACGCAAGCTTGTGCTTAAAGCAATGCTGGAACAGGAGTTTATTTCGGAAGATGAGTATGAGGATGCACTTGGCGATGATGTTTACTCATATATAAGACAGGTTAATGAAAAGAAATCGTCAGCTAAAATCCTTGTAAATTCTTATTATGTAGATGCAGTTATAGACAGTGTAATAAAAGACCTTAAACAGGAACTTGGATATACTGAAACACAGGCATATAATGCAGTTTACAGAAGAGGGCTTAAAATATATTCATGCCAGAAAAAGGAATTACAGGATATTTGTGATAGTGTTATAAATAATGACAGCTATTATCCTAAGGGCACAGTAAAATATCTTTCATATGCACTGTCTGTAAAAAGCCCTGACGGGGAAATATCAGATTATACAGAGAAAGATATACAATCCTTTTATTCCAGTAATAAAGGCAGGGAAATAAGCCTTTATTTTAAGAAACAGAAAAGTGCAGGCAAATATATAAAGGCTTTTAAGAAAAGTATTTCAAATGATGAGAGCGAAATTGTTGGAGAAAGAATTAACTTTATTAAGCAGCCACAGGCGTCATTTGTATTGCTTGACCAGTATAATGGGCATGTACAGGCAATAACAGGAGGCAGGGGAAAGAAAGTTGCAGACAGGACATTTAACAGGGCAATTTCATCCAAAAGGCAGCCCGGTTCAACATTTAAAATTCTTTCAACTTATCTGCCAGCGCTTGATACATGTGGCATGACCCTTGCCAGCGTTGAGGAGGATGCCCCTTATAAATACCCTGGGACAAATATTACAGTAAGGAACTGGGATGGTTCAAGCTATAAAGGGTTTATTACACTTCGTGATGCAATTGTCCATTCTAATAATGTAGTAACTGTAAAAACATTTGAAAAGGTATCACCACAGACAGGATTTGACTATCTTTTGAACCTGGGATTTTCTACACTTGTAGATAAAAAGCAGGGTGAAGATGGGAAGATATATACTGATATACAGCTGCCTACTGCACTTGGAGGGCTTACAGATGGTGTTACAAACCTTGAACTTACAGCTGCTTATGCAAGCATAGCAAATGGCGGGACATATATTGAACCAGTTTTTTATACAAAAATAATTGACCATGATGGCAATGTGCTGCTTAAAAATGAACCTAGTTCCAAAAAAGTTATGAAAGAGTCTACAGCATGGCTTCTTACAGATGCAATGGAGGATGTAATATCAGATGGTACTGGCACAGCAGCAAAGTTTGAAGAAATAGAAACTGCACAAGCTGGCAAAACAGGAACTACATCTGATAACACAGACTACTGGTTTGAGGGGTATACACCATATTATACAGCTGGAATATGGACGGGATATGATATAAATACACCACAGCCTTCTGGGGATTTCCATAAAAGGATGTGGAAAGATATTATGGAGAAAATCCATAAAAAAATGAAGCTTGAAGAAAAGGGCTTTAGAAAGCCAGATGGAATTGTTTCATACAATATCTGTACTTCATCAGGGCTGCTTGCCAATACTGGTGCATGTGGTTCTTTATATGGCAGTCCGCAGGTGCGTTCCGAATACTTTGCAGGTGGCACACAGCCCCATAAAAAATGTAACCTGCATATAAGCCCTACAGAGGCAGAAGGGCTTATGGACATACCCTAAGCGTGTATAAAGCTTGCATGCCCCTGCATCCATATTGTGCCTTTGAAGCGCCTGCCAGCCATTGGCTCGCCGGCAAGGTCTTTGCTGTTAATGCAGACATTCATTATAATATCATTGCAGTTTAATAAAAGTTCATAAATATATTCATTAGTATATGGGTTAAGGGCTTTATTCCAGTTAATAATTGTGCCAAGTATAGCATAATTGTCTGACTCAGAACCATATGGGATAAAGCTCGTCTCAACAATACTGTATAAATCTTCTGTCCTTATACGCCTGCTGACACGTGCGCTTAGGTCTATATCATCAAGTGTAAGGCTGTCAATAGCCTCCTGGCTGCCAGCTTTTGCTTTAGCTATAAGCTGGCTGCGTATATGTGCCCGCAGGTTTTTCTTTTCCTGTAAATCACTGTCCTGGGCAATTCCAAGCAGTATACAGCCTTCAAGGGACAGGCCCGAAAGTGACAGCTTTGCCTTGCAGGGTGTATTGTCAGGACAGTTTAAATGTATATAGTCAACTGCATTCTGTAAATAAAAAATCATTGAAATGCCAAGGCGCAAATCATCACACATACCAGTAAATGCACTTGTATCTACTCTTTTATTGACTACAACATCTTCATTAGAAGTTACAAGTATACTTTCGCAGTATGGAAAATAATGTTCAAGATAAAAAAAACCTAGTTTATCATATTCCCCACGGAGAGTAATGCCTGTATGCGGGGCAAATTCTTTGGTTATTTCAGTATATATATTTTCGCCATCATGGCTGGCTTTCTTTGCCAGGTTTGGTTTATCCATAATAACCCCGACCAGTTTATCCAAATCCTGGCGTGTGTTAATATTGCTAAAGCCTATGGCCCGTAAAAAACGATGCATTCCTACCTCCACTAATAAATATTACCGGATTTGCGCCAGCTAAGTTTTAAATGGCGCTTTGTATTCCATAATACTACGAGAAGAGGCAGTCCGCAAGTAAAAAATGGATAAATAGGATAATTTCTAGTTATTCTGTGTTTGTGCTGGGGAGGTACTGGCAATTCTTTAATATACTTAATATCTGGCTTGTATGCAGTTTCAGGTAATATAATAACTGCCTCACCATTTTCTTTTATTTTGTACTGGATAACGGTCTGGGACAATCCCTCTTGTATAGATTGGCTATCAAGGCATACTCCCCACATTTTGTCCTCCTTACCAGATGCATTACCCATATCTCTTAAAATTCTTCTTGCTAACGCTATATCCAGAGGTGTATCTATAAAAAGATATATCTATATATTTTTTAATTTGCTCATTACAATAAGCAAATGTGTAATCAAGGATTAAATAATCACAAATTCCACTATTTTTAATTCTTAATATATCATTTTCCAATGGTTCAAGATTCTAGACATTATAATCAGCACCATTATTTCCATTTTATTTCCTATATTATAAAAAATTTATGAACCCTTCATCTGGCAGAAGTAATAAGGTTGTCAATAATTAAATTTTCATATATAATAGATGGAAAAAAAGTCTGAAATAAACCAGAATGGAGATTTTTATATGTTAGAATTACAGAATGTATCTTACCAGGTTAATGATGATAGTGATGATAAAGAGATTTTAAAAGATATCAGTCTGAAGATTGATGAGCACCTTGTTGTTATTACAGGCCCTAATGGTGGTGGCAAGTCTACGCTTGCAAAAGTAATTGCTGGAATAATAACACCCACTTCAGGTAAAATTATACTTGATGGTGAAGATATTACAGCTCTTTCTATTACAGAAAGGGCTAATAAAGGGATAAGTTTTGCATTCCAGCAGCCTGTACGTTTTAAAGGGCTTACTGTAATAGATATGGTGCGCCTTGCAGCAGGAAAGGAAATTACAATAGCCCAGGCGTGTGAATACCTTTCAGAAGTGGGGCTTTGTGCCAAGGAGTATATTAACAGGGAACTTAATTCCAGCCTTTCAGGTGGTGAGATAAAACGTATTGAGATAGCAATGGTTCTCGCAAGAGGGGCTAAGTTCTCAATATTTGACGAGCCGGAAGCAGGAATTGACCTTTGGAGCTTCCAGAACCTTATACAGGTTTTTGAGAAAATGTATAAAACAATAAATGGACAAGTCCTTGTTATTTCCCACCAGGAGAGAATTTTAAATATTGCAGATAAAATAATTGTACTGGCTGATGGGAATGTTATAGATGAAGGTGGCAGGGAAGAAGTTATGCCAAAACTTATGAAAAATGATATTGCATGTTCTACCTTGCTTGGCAAGATGAAACAGGAGGGATGTTAAATTGGATAAATTAAATACAGTAGAGAGAAATATATTAGAGCAGGTGGCAGATATACACAAAGTACCAGAAGGAGCTTATAATATACGTTCCAATGGAGGGCTTTCAGGCAGGAATACAACTGCTAATATAGATATAGTTACTAAGGAAGATAAGCCTGGAATAGATATAATTATAAAACCTGGGACAAAGAACGAAAGTGTGCATATACCAGTTGTATTAAGTGTATCAGGGCTTAAAGACATGGTATATAATGATTTCTATATTGGTGAAGATGCAGATGTTACAATAGTTGCAGGCTGTGGCATACACAACTGTGGCGTTGATACTTCAGAGCATGATGGTATACACACATTTTATATTAAGAAAAATGCAAGGGTAAAATATATAGAGAAGCATTATGGTGAGGGGGATGGCATGGGTAAGCGCATACTGAACCCAACTACCATAATAAATATTGAAGAGGGTGGCTGTTTTGAAATGGATTCTGTACAGATAAAAGGAGTTGATTCAACAAAACGTGATACAAAGGCATACCTTAAAGATGGTGCAACCCTTATAATCCATGAAAAAATTATGACACATGGTGTACAGACAGCAGAAACTAATTTTGAAGTGGATTTAGATGGAAAAGGCAGCAGCGCAAATGTTGTTTCACGTTCTGTTGCAAGGGAAAATTCAAAACAGGTATTTAATTCCATAATAAATGGGAATAATGAGTGTAGCGGGCATACAGAATGTGATGCCATAATAATGGAAGATGCAAGTGTAAGCGCAATACCACAGCTTACTGCAAACAATATTGATGCTGCCCTTATCCATGAAGCAGCAATAGGGAAAATTGCTGGTGAGCAGATAATAAAGCTTATGACATTAGGGCTTACAGAGGCAGAGGCAGAAGAGCAGATAATTAATGGTTTCTTAAAATAAAAATTTTCCATATATCATATAGGGAATGACTCCCTATATGATATGCCTCCGGCGGATGGCAGGCGTGCGGAGTGGAACACTGCCAGCAAAGCTGGCCCGCACGCCGCCACCAAGAACGCTGGAAGCGTTCCTGGATATATAATATTAAAGAAGTGAGGTTTAATATGGACAAAGTTGCAATTGTTACTGACAGTAACAGCGGGATTACACTTAGTGAAGCAAAAGAACTTGGAATAAGGGTAGTCCCTATGCCATTTCTTATTAACGGCGATACTTATTATGAAGAAATAAGTTTATCGCAGGAAGATTTTTTTAAAAAGCTTGCAGAAGATATAGATATTTCCACTTCACAGCCAGAACCAGGTTCAGTTACTGATATATGGGAAGAAGAATTAAAACATGCAGAGCAGGTTGTATATATTCCGATGTCAAGCGGGCTGTCGAGTTCATGCCATACAGCATTAATGCTTTCAGAGGATTTTGATGGAAAGGTACAGGTTGTAGACAACCAGCGTATTTCTGTTACACAAAGGCAGTCTGTCCTTGATGCAATAGAGCTGGCACACAGCGGAATGGACGCTGCCAGTATAAAAAAATATCTTGAAGAGGTAAAAATGGAGTCAAGCATTTATATTATGCTTGATACTCTTAAATACCTGAAAAAGGGCGGCCGGATTACTCCTGCCGCTGCTGCCCTTGGCTCTGCGTTAAGGCTTAAACCTGTATTACAGATACAGGGTGACAAACTTGATGCATTTACTATTGCACGTACAAAGAAACAGGGTATAAGTAAGATGCTCTCAGCGATGGAAGAGGATATTAAAAGCCGTTTTGGCGGTGTTTCCAATGTACATCTTGAAGTTGCCCATACACAGAATGAAGAGGCAGCCAAAGAATTTATAGAAACTATTAAGGAAAGGTTTGGTGCAGACAGTGTTTATCTTGCACCATTGTCCCTGAGTGTTTCATGCCATATTGGTGCAGGTGCACTGGCAATCGCATGTTCTAAAGTGTGTAAAATATAAACCAGGACTATTTATATAAAGATAATACTTTTATATGGACTATTTATGGCAGCATGTAATGGGATAAATAACAGAAAGGTGGCAGGTTATGGATTATATAAGCCAGTTAGGGGAAAATGCAAGAAAATCCAAAGCAAGTATTGCAAATGCAAGTACAAAGGATAAAAACCATATTCTTGAAGTAATTGCATCAAATCTTTTAGATAATACAGAACGTATACTTGAAAGCAATAAAAAAGACCTGGAAAGTGCAAAAGACAATGGCATATCTGATGCAATGTCAGACCGGTTAAGGCTTACAGAAGGGCGTATTAAAGATATGTCAGATGCGTGCAGGGAGCTTATAGCTTTAAAAGACCCTGTGGGGGAAGTGCTTGAAGGCAGTGTACGCCCGAATGGAATGAGGATTACAAAGACAAGAGTGCCTATGGGTGTAATTGGAATTATATATGAATCAAGGCCAAATGTAACAGTTGATGCAGCAACCCTTTGTATTAAAAGCGGTAATGCTGTAATACTGCGCGGAGGCAAGGAAGCAATTAATTCAAATAAAGTATTAATAGATATTATGCGTGAATCAGTAGCAGAGTGCGGTTTCCCAATGGATATAGTACAGCTTGTATGTGATACTTCAAGAGAAACAGCTTCTGCAATGATGAAAGCAAATGGTTATATAGATGTACTTATACCACGTGGAGGCAAGGGGCTTATTAATGCTGTTGTAAATAATGCAACAGTTCCTGTTATTGAAACAGGAAGCGGCAACTGCCATATTTACATAGACAATACTTTAGACCTGGATATGGCTGTTAATATTACTGATAACGGCAAAACCCAGAGACCAAGTGTGTGCAATGCGCTAGAAACATGCCTTGTGCACAAAGGAATTGCAGAAACATTCCTTCCATTGCTTAAGGAAAGGCTTGACAGGCATAATGTTGAGTTAAGGGGATGCAGTGAAACAATGCGTATTCTTGGCGGCAACGTAAAACCTGCCACAGAGGAGGACTATGCAACAGAATATAATGATTATATATTAGCAATAAAAGTAGTGGAAAATATAGAAGAGGCAATAGCACATATTAGCAAATATTCCACAGGACATTCAGAATGTATTATTACACAGGATATTTCCAATGCAGAGAAATTCCAGAAAGAGGTTGATTCTGCATGTGTATATGTAAACTGTTCTACAAGATTTACAGATGGCAACGAATTTGGTTTTGGTGCAGAAATAGGCATTTCCACACAGAGGCTTCATGCAAGAGGGCCTATGGGGCTTAATGAGCTTACAACATTCAAATACCTTATAAATGGCAGCGGGCAGACTAGGGATTAATATAATGAAATTTTTAGTATACAGATGGCAGGCATATAACCAGGAATCACTTGAAGATGCGTTAATAAGCCTTGGGCATGAAACAGATACATTTACATGTGAGATAGATAACCCGGAAGAAGATGCAGAATTTGAAGGGAAAATGGATGCTTATCTTAAATGCCATAATTATGATGCAATAATATCAATAAATTATTTTCCAGTAATAGCTAAATCATGTAACAGGGCAGGCTGTAAATATATTGCATGGACATGTGACAGTCCTATGCTTACGCTTTATACAAGGTCAGTTTTCCTGCCATGTAATTATATATTTGTATTTGACCTGCAGGTTTACTGTGAATTTAAGGCAAGGGGAGTTAAAAATATATGGTACATGCCTCTTGCTGCTGATACTGCCAGGAATAATTATATTTTAGGCATGACGCCTGTAAAGGATTACCATGCAGATATTTCATTTGTTGGAAGTCTTTATGAAAAAAACCGTTATGATGAAATGGTTAATATGCCTCCTTATATACGTGGTTATTTTGATGCGCTTATAAATGTCCAGATGGAAACCTATGGTGACAATTTCCTTGAAAGGATGCTTGCCGATATAGAAGAACAGCTTGAGGGAGGTGCAGTAAATATATCAGGTGATGAATTTACTGGCACACCTTCCCTTATAGTAGCAAATACAACACTTGGAATGAAACTTGCTTCACTTGAACGCAGGAAAATATTAAACATGGTGTCAAGAAAATTTAAAAATACCAGGATATATACAGGAAGCAGTACAGAAGACATGCCATTTATACAAAATATGGGCAAAGCAGATTATATATATGAAATGCCACATGTATTCAGGCAGTCGGCAATTAACTTAAATATAACACTTAGGAATATAAAAACAGGAATTCCATTAAGAATATGGGATATACTGGCAGCAGGCGGGTTTGTGCTGACAAACTTCCAGGCAGAGCTGCCAGACTTCTTTGAACAGGGCAGGCATCTTGTATGGTATGACTCACATAGTGACATGATGGATAAGATAGAATATTACCTGGAACATGAAAAAGAAAGGAAAGAAATTGCAAAAGAAGGGAATATGCTGGTACAGCAAAAACATACAACCCCAATAAGGGTGGAGGAAATTTTAAATATTGTGTATTGTTGACGGACGCAAAGCCCAGTGTTTAAATATAATAATTGCCATTCAGGGCACGTTTGCGCTATGGTGCAATGTTATTAAGTTAAGAAAAGATGTTGGAAAATTACATGTGCTGGGTGTGCTGGCAAATCCAAAGTGCCTTCCATGAAAACAGCACGCTTTCGCTTGAACTCGCACGCAATGGTGCATAAAGCCCTTAATGTTCCTACGGAACATTTTAGTACAGGGCTTAAGCACCAGCGGCTTCGTACAGCTTTTTCATGGAAGCACATTTGGAATTTGCCAGCAATCTACACTTTGGTAATTTATAAACAAATTTCACCTAAACTCTTAACTAAATGACATTGCGCTACTGTACTGTAGTGCCTATTCATGGCAAATATTATATTTAAACATTGGAAAAATGCTGTCTTTGACAATAATACATCTTTAAAATTACCAGGGGAAAAATAATATTCAGGCTAAAGTCCAGGCAGAGAATATATTTTGGTGTGTAAATTCTGTCTGCCCTGTTTTTTTGGGTTTATTGTATGTTTAAATTTAACTGGATTTTTTGTTTATTTTTGCTGTGTATGTTAGTTTTTGTATGTAGTGGCATGTTTTTTATTTTATCCAGAGAGTATATTTCCTGGCAATTTTTCAAATGTGGTTTTAGTGGGAAGCTGTTTGAAGCCGCTGGTGCTTAAGCCCTGTCTTAAAATGTTCCGTAGGAACATTAAGGGCTTTATGCATCCATTGCGTGCTTCAAACAAGCGGAAGCGTGCTTCCAATAAAACCACTTTGAAATTGCCAGGTTCAATAAACTATATAAAACAGTAAAACCAATAAGCCACATAAAATATAAACAATAAACTATAAAATAAACCAAAAAAGGGAGGGAATTTATATGGAATTAAACAACACATTACAGGGCGACAGAATACATATCGCAATTCTGGGAAGAAGGAATGTGGGCAAGTCAAGCATTATTAACGCCATTACAGGACAGGATATTGCAATTGTTTC
>Ga0073906_1004600_pt1 | contig 13657 bp, 12 predicted proteins | sample Inofromicrocosms_FD_65485 | JGI IMG/M metagenome (GOLD analysis project Ga0073906, IMG submission 65485) | Mouse cecum microbial communities from Vienna, Austria - Inoculum for glucosamine and mucus D2O microcosms | ecosystem: Host-associated > Mammals > Digestive system > Large intestine >... | reverse complement strand
TCACTCTTTTCCAACAGCGCGTCGGAGACACGGTTATATACGATCATTAAAAGCACGATAACCATGATGATAATTGTCCCCATGATCGCGGCTACCAGCTTCCGGGTGATCCCTCGTTTGTGCCTGATGTTTTTGAGTGATGGTTTGTCCTTTGTTTTTTCTCTACTACTCATCCCTTCGTCTCCTTCAATGACATATTTATTAAATTTATATTAAAATTATAAAGTATATTCTTTCAAAATACAACAAAATAAGGAAAAGATATCCAAATTAGTACATTTACAACTCTCTTTCAATCTGCGCATTTCTGAAAAATTCTTCCACGTATGTATCCCACTCTTTCTCAAGCGTCTTATCCATATGAAAGGTATTCATGGAGATCCCTGTGATGCATTGCAGAACGGTCCCGTCGTAATGAAAGTTCAGATAGAGTCCGGTGATCTCTTCGGGCCGGAAGGAGGTGATCTGATGACTGGCCAGAAAGTCTGCGAAATGGACGGGCGCCAGGGAGAGTACGATCTTAAAATGCAGAGGCGTCCGCTTTCCCTTGATGATGCTGAAACAATATTCCCGAAGCTCCTTCCAGCAGGAATATTCTCTGTCAGGCTCTTCATCGAAAAAGTCCTTGTGCAGGAATCCGTCGATGGTGAACTTGTTAAAGGTAGTGATCTCGCCTTCGATAAATGCAAACTGATCGAAGGTATCCTTCAAAAGAAGGTGAGACATACAGGATTTGGGCGATAATTTGTACATGTTCATATGAAAAAGCTCCTTTACTGGCTGTGTATGCCTGGAAGCTGAGGCCGAAAAGAAAGGCGCAGGCAGGATCCCGGGCGTGCATACTCAGGTTATTCTTGGTATAGTATAGCATATATTTGACTTTTAGAGGGAAAAACAGTACAATATTGTCATATATGCGTTAGAAGTGCGGACCGAGGCAGAGGAGTGATGACCTTTAGTGGGAAGAGATAAGGCGAAGACAACAAGAAAAAGAGAAGACAGAGACGTTGTTCTGAGGATATCCGTGTTCCTCATGCTCCTCATGCTCATGATCGGGGGCCTGGTAGTTACGGCAGGCATGATGAATCCCAGGGAGGATCCAACCGAAGGTCTTAAGCGGCTTAAGGAGATGGAAGGGTTGGATGTGAAGGCGATCGACGGGCAGATCCAGGTATTGGAGGAGGAAGAACGCGCGGCAGACGAGGCATGGGCGAACCGCACGATCGGAGAGAAGTTTGCCAATTCATTCGTGATCGGGGATTCCATTACCCAGGGGCTGTACGAGCATGGCGTGCTTGAGAAGGCACGCGTGACGGCAGAGGGTAATTCCGGAGTGTGCGATACGGAGGAGACAAGGATAGAGGGGCATATCGAGAAGGCTGTCGAGACAGCGCCCCAGGTACTGTTTCTTTCGTATGGGATCAATGACATTGTGGCATCTACGGGGCATGTCTCGGTATTTACGGACGCATACAGAGATGTGCTTGACAGGCTTAAGGAAGAACTGCCGGATACGAAGATCTGTGTCAACAGCATTCTTCCTGTACAGCAGTCTGTGATAGATAAGAATCCGCTGTACGGCAATATCTCCAAGTATAATCAGGAATTAGAGGAGCTGTGCGGGGAATTAGACGTTCTGTTCATTGATAACGGCAGTCTTGTGGAGGACGAATACTATACTGAGGACGGGATTCATATGGGGAGCGGCTATTATGAGAAATGGGCCGATCATATGGCAGAAGAGGCAGAGCTGTAAGCCGGCACGGCAGGATGCCGTCGTAAACTTTCATTAGAGAAGGAAAACTTTGGTCATGATATTTGACAGTATTATATTTATATTTGCATTTTTGCCGGTCGTCCTGATCGTGTATCATATAGCGCCGGACTGGCTGAAGAACGGGGTGCTTCTTCTGGCCAGCCTGATTTTCTATGCGTGGGGCGGGCTGATCTATCTGTGTTTCATGTTGGTTTCTGTCATCTTCAATTACGTCTGCGGTCTGTGGATCGCGGGGAAGGCTAAGAAGCGCCGGGACGTCAGGATGCGTCTGGCCGTCTGCCTGATCGTGAATATGGTCATGCTGGGAATGCTTAAATATGGGGAATCATTGCCTGGCAGTCTGTATCCGGCGCAGAATGCGGGAGAGACTGCGGGCTTTGGCATAGAATGGCTGGTGCCGATGGGGATCACCTTCTATACATTCCACAGCTTGTCCTATATAATAGACGTTTATCGGGGAAATGCAAAGGTGCAGAAGAATCCTGTGGATTTTGCGCTGTATGTTACGCTGTTTGTGAAGCTTCCGGCGGGGCCGGTTGTGAGATACTCTGTGTTCGAGAGGCAGCTTCATGACAGGAAGGGCTCCTGGGTGAAGTTCGGCGAGGGAGCGATGTTCTTTGTCAGAGGGCTTGTCAAGAAGGTGATACTCGCGGATAATCTGGGGAGGCTGTTCGAGGAGCTCATGGCGATGGAGGAAGGGCAGATGTCGGTGCTTGGAGCCTGGATCGGCCTGGCAGCGTTTGCGTTCCAGATTTATTTTGCTTTTGGCGGATACTCGGATATGGCGGCCGGGCTTGGATGGATGTTCGGGTTCGAGCTTCCGAAGAACTTCGATTATCCCTATGCAGGAGGCGGTGTGGCAGCATTCTGGCGCAGATGGCATATCTCCCTTGGCGCGTGGGTGGAAGAATATGTTTATCGTTTCCTCGGCAGAGGGAGTGCGTTCAGTATTCTGTTCATCTGGCTTCTTGCCGGGCTGTGGCACGGCATCTCGTGGAATTTCGTGATATGGGGGATTTACTTCGGGATTCTGACTGTGATCGGGATGAGTATGCTCGGGGAGAGTCTAAGGAGAATACCGGGGGTTTTAAGGCATATCTTCAGTGTGATACTGATATTTGCCGGATGGGTGTTTTTCTTGTGTCCAACTCCCAAAGAGGCGCTCGAATATCTTCAGGTGATGCTCGGGGCGGGAATTAACGGCCTGAGCGATCCTTTTGTCCGTTATATCCTGATCACGAATCTGGGGCTTCTGATCGCAGTGTTTTTGGGGCTTACGCCGGGGATGTACAGAGGGTTCGAGAAATTGTTCAACCGGGGAGGCAAAGGAAGGGCTGTCGTGAACGGGATTATATATGGGGTATTGTTTTTGCTGTGCACGGCATATTTAGTGACGGGTGTCCACTATCCCTTCTTATATCTGAGATTTTGAGGAAATTCAGGGGTTATACGGAAATAATCGGAGGCGGTTTTAGAGCGTGGGAAATAGACAGAGACAAAAGAGCGGGAAGCAGAGTCAGAGGCGCAGGGAAGATAAGAAGGGGAAGATATACAGAAGAAGAGCTGTGGCGGCGGTATTTGCCGTACTTCTGGGAACCATAAGCCTGATCGATCTGATACCGGGCGAGAAGGGATTTTCCCATAGGGAGGACAGAGAGCTTACGGTTAAGCCGAAGATGTCCCTTAAGGGAGTGCTGGACGGCGGTTATATGCGGGAATATGATGCGTACAGGACAGACCAGTTTACAGGGCGCAGTCTCTTAAGGCTTATGAAGACAGGCACGGACCTGCTTGCCGGAAGGCGCAGGGAGGGCGGCGTGTACAAGGGCCGGGACGATTACCTGTTAGAGGAGATAGCCGCGCCTGATGAGGAACAGATCGATAAGAGCGTAGAACTGATCGGAGAATTTGCCGGAAGATATGAGAAGGTTCCGGTCTATCTGATGCTGGTTCCGGGGGCGGCGAATGTTCTGGATGAAAAACTGCCGGATTCTGCTGTCGTAAGGGATGAGAGACAGAGTTTCGAATCCATCCGGCAGACGTTGGAGACCAGCGTCCGATGGGTGGATGTAAGCACTGTGCTGGAAAAGCACATGAAGGAGGAAATCTATTATCACACGGACCGTCACTGGACGTCGCTTGGGGCGTATTATGCGTATCAGGCTCTGGCGGAGGTGATGAAGCTTGACATGGAGAAGGCGCCTGGGCTTGAGCCGTATGCGGTCACGAATTCATTTAACGGCATGTTATCTTCTGCAAGCGGGTATAATACAGGATATGCGGAGCCGATCTTTATCTATACGCCTAAGAACAGGGATGAGGAGATAAGCCTGGCGGTGGAGTATGTAGAAGAAGGAGTGAAGACGGCCACGCTGTATGACCGGTCGAAGCTGATAGGAAAGAATGAATATGAGGTCTTTCTGGGAGGCAGTCACGGGATGGTGGATATACGGACGACGGCGGATACGACGGACAGGCTTCTGATCGTTAAGGATTCATACGCTAACTGCCTGATTCCTTTCCTCACGCCGTTCTACAGGGAGCTGATCGTGATAGAGCCCGGGCTCTATGAGGGGGATCTTGATACGATCATGGAGGAGAATAAGATTTCGAGTGTATTATTTCTGTACGGAGGAAATACATTTGTACAAGACAGTGGGATCAGCAGGTGCCTGGAGTGAGGATTTCCCGGATAAGGAGTAATGAAATGGTGAGGTTGAATAAGTATCTGAGTGATGCGGGGATATGTTCCAGAAGAGAAGCAGACCGCCTGATCGAGAACGGACAGGTGACGGTAGACGGAGTGCGGGCAGTCCCGGGGACGAAGGTGGAGCCAGGCCAGGAGGTCCGGCTTGGCAGGAGGATCGTCGGGGGCAGGCCGAAGAGGGTTGTGCTTGCAGTGAACAAGCCGGCGGGGATCGTCTGCACGGAGGAACGAAGAGAGAGAAAGAGCATCATCCGGTATCTGGATTATCCGGAGCGCATTACCTATGCCGGGAGGCTTGACAAGGATTCGGAAGGACTGCTGATCATGACCAATGACGGAGACCTGATCGACAAGATGATGCGGGCGAGATACGGGCACGAGAAGGAGTACAGGGTTACGGTGGATAAGCCGGTTACGGAGGAATTTATCAGGAAGATGTGCGAGGGCGTCAGGATCCGGGATACAGAGAAGGGACTGGATGCCGTGACCAGGCCGTGCCGGGCGCAGTGCATCGGAAAGTATACGTTCTCCATCATACTGACACAGGGGCTGAACCGGCAGATACGCAGGATGTGTGAAGCACTGGGATATAAGGCGGTCAGGCTGGTCAGAGTCAGGATCATGAATATAGAGCTTGGCAGACTGAAGTCAGGCGAAGTAAGAAAATTATCGGAGCAGGAGTTAAAAGAGTTATATGAGCGGATCGAAGAAAGCCAGAATGTTAGAATTAGTGGAGAAGCTGAATGACGCTGGACGTGCGTATTATCAGGAAGCTTCGGAGATTATGAGCAACAGGGAGTATGACGGGCTGTATGATGAATTGCTGGGGCTTGAGAAGGAGCTTGGCATAACCCTTGCAAACAGTCCGACGGTGAATGTGGGGTATGAGGTCTTGAGCGAACTGCCCAAGGAGCGTCACGAGAGCCCTATGCTGTCCCTTGACAAGACGAAGGAGGTTGAAGAGCTTAAGCGTTTTGCGGGGGATCAGAAGGTGCTGATCTCCTGGAAGCTTGACGGGCTTACGATCGTGCTGACCTATCGCGGCGGAGAACTTTATAAGGCCGTCACCCGCGGAAATGGCGAGGTGGGCGAGGTCATCACGAATAATGCCAGGGTGTTCAGGAATATCCCTCTTCGGATCGCATATCAGGGCGAACTGATCATACGGGGGGAAGCCGTCATAGGGTATAAGGAATTTGAGCGTATAAATGCCGGGATCGAGGACGTGGATGCGAAGTACAAGAACCCGAGGAATCTGTGCAGCGGTTCGGTAAGACAGCTGAACAACGAGATCACGGCGAAGAGGAATGTAAGATTCTATGCATTTTCTCTGGTACAGGCGGAGGATGTGGATTTCCATAATTCAAGAGCCTGCCAGATGAACTGGCTTAAGGATCAGGGGTTCGAGGTTGTGGAATTCCATGAAGTGACGGCGGATACCGTGGAGGCCGAAGTTATTAATTTTTCAGAAAAAATCGCGGAGAATGATTTCCCGTCGGACGGTCTTGTGCTAATATATGATGATATAGCGTATGGACGGTCTCTGGGGCGGACGTCGAAGTTTCCAAGGGACTCCTTCGCTTTTAAGTGGGCCGATGAGATCCGGGAGACGAAGCTTGTGGAGATTGAGTGGAGCCCGTCAAGAACGGGGCTTATCAACCCGGTTGCAATCTTCGAGCCGGTGGAGCTTGAGGGGACGACGGTCAGCCGTGCCAGCGTCCACAATATCAGTATCATGGAAGAGCTGGAGCTTGGGATCGGAGACCGTATCGAGGTATATAAGGCGAATATGATCATTCCGCAGATTGCCAGGAATCTGACGAGAAGCGGGGTATCTGACATTCCTTTAAGATGCCCGGTGTGCGGCGGCACAACTAAGATCAGGCAGGTTGCTAATGCGAAGGCATTGTATTGTACCAATCCGGACTGCCAGGCGAAGCATGTGAAGGCTTTCGCGCTGTTTGTCAGCCGGGATGCGCTGAATATCGAAGGATTGTCGGAGGCAACCCTTGAGAAGTTCATTTCCCTTGGGTATATACGGGAATTTGCGGATATCTTCCATCTGGACCGATATCAGGAGGAGATCCAGTCTCTGGAAGGCTTCGGCGAGAAGTCTTACCGGAACCTGGCCGCCAGCGCCGAGAAGGCAAGGAATACGACGCTGCCAAGGGTGATATATGCGCTTGGGATCGCCAATATCGGGCTTGCCAACGCCAAGGTGATCTGTAAGGAATTCCGGTACGATGTGGAAGCGATGCTTAAGGCCACGGAGGAGGAGCTAAACGGGATCCCGGGAGTCGGCGGGGTGATTGCGAAGGCGTTTGTGGATTATTTTGCTTCTGAGCGTCATGTCAGGCAGTTTCGGGACCTTCTTGGGGAGCTTGTGATCCCGGAAGAGGTTGTGGAGGAAGCAAAGCAGATTTTCGCGGGTGTAAATTTTGTGATCACCGGAAGCGTAGAGCAATTTGCCAACCGCGGGGAAGTGAAGGAGCTGATCGAGAGCCTTGGAGGGAAGGTGACGGGATCGGTTACTTCCAAGACCAATTATCTGATCAATAATGATGTGACGAGTACGTCGTCCAAGAATAAGAAGGCGAACGATCTGGGGGTTCCTATCATATCGGAAGAGACATTTCTTGAGATGATTAAGGGAAATGAGACTCAGAAGGAACCGTAGTGAAATATATTATAACTTTTAAGATAAGAGACGGGCGGCAAGAAAGTTGCTGCGCCGCGTTCGGGAAAGAAGGGATTGAGGATGTCCGAACAGGATAAGAATCAGGATAAGAATAATGTAGAGAGTGTGGGAGAGGGACAGGTGGAAGAGACGAAGAATCATGAAGATGAATATGAGAAGATCTGCTTCGTGTGCAGGCGCCCGGAGACGACGACGGGAAAGATGATCGATCTCCCCAACGGTATCTCGATCTGTAGTGATTGTATGCAGAAGAGTTTTGACGCCATGATGAGCGGGCAGATTGATTACAGTCAGTTGATGAATATGAACATTCCGGGGGTACAGATCCTTAATATGGCCGACATGGAGCAGAATGTCCCTAAGAAGCAGAAGATCAAGAAGAAGAAGGAGGGGGAGGAGAGAAAGCCCCTGATTGATATCCGGAATATTCCCGCGCCTCATAAGATCAAGGGAAGGCTTGACGAGTATGTTGTGGGGCAGGAGTATGCGAAGAAGGCGATGTCCGTGGCGGTCTATAACCATTATAAGCGTGTGGCGACGGATACCATGGATGAGATAGAGATAGAGAAATCGAATATGCTGATGATCGGGCCGACGGGTTCCGGCAAGACTTATCTGGTCAGGACGCTGGCAAGGCTTCTGGATGTTCCGCTTGCCATCACGGACGCGACCTCTCTTACGGAAGCGGGATATATCGGAGACGATATCGAGAGTGTCGTATCGAAACTTCTGGCGGCGGCAGACAACGATGTGGAGAAGGCGGAGCAGGGGATCATCTTCATAGATGAGATCGACAAGATTGCCAAGAAGAAGAACACGAATCAGCGGGATGTAAGCGGGGAGTCCGTACAGCAGGGGATGCTCAAGCTGCTGGAGGGCAGTGACGTTGAGGTCCCGGTGGGGGCGAACAGCAAGAACGCCATGGTCCCGCTGACCACGGTGAACACCAAGAATATTCTCTTTATCTGCGGCGGTGCATTCCCGGATCTGGACATGATCATCAAGGAACGGCTGACGAAGCAGTCCTCCATCGGATTCGGCGCGGACTTGAAGGACAGATACGACCATGACAAGACGATCCTTGAGAAGGTTACTACCGAGGATCTGCGTAATTTTGGGATGATACCGGAGTTTCTGGGACGTCTGCCGATTGTATTTACCTTGCGGGGACTGAGCGAGGAGATGATGGTGCAGATCTTAAAAGAGCCGAAGAATGCGATCCTTAAGCAGTATCAGAAGCTGCTTGCGCTGGATGAGGTGAAGCTTGAGTTCAATGACGGCGCGCTCCATGCGATCGCGAAGAAGGCGATGGAGAAGGATACGGGCGCCAGGGCGCTCAGGGCGATCATCGAAGAGTTCATGCTGGATATCATGTATGAGATCCCCAAGGATGACAACATCGGACAGGTGACGATCACGAAGGAATACATAGAAGGGACCGGCGGTCCGGTGATCATGCTGAGAGGACAGAAGCTATAATAAGAATAGAATATACGGAATACCTCATATACTTTATGGAAGAAGTGCCCGTAAGAGGCACATAGAAGGATATGAGGTGTTTTTTATGGATAGAGAGGAATGCAGGGAGAGAATCCTGTCGGAAGATTATCTTGATTTTATTTCCCCGGTCTACAGGGCGGTTACGTCTCAGGAAATAGAGGGAAAGGATGTGTGCGTGCTGGATATGGACTTCGGATTCCGGGCGGTCTATGCGGATAAGAGGATATTGAAACCGTTATCCTTAGAGAATTTCCACTATAATTCCATTCCTAACTGTTATGAGCTGATGGATTTGGAGGCGATGGATGATGCGGGGATCCGTGTAGTGCAGACATATCCGACGTTGCAGCTTATGGGAGGCGGTATCATGATAGGCATTTTAGATACCGGGATTGATTACCGCAATCCGCTTTTCAGAAATATCGACGGTTCTACGAGGATCGCGGGTATCTGGGATCAGACCGTACAGACGGGAACGATGCCGGAAGGACTGGATTATGGGAGCGAATATACGGAAGAGATGATCAATGAAGCCCTGCGCTCTGAGAATCCGCTTGAGATTGTTCCGAGTATGGACACAAACGGACATGGGACGTTTATCGCAAGTGTGGCGGCGGGAGGCGCGAATCTGGAACAGCGGTTCATAGGAGCGGCGCCGGAGGCCGAACTGGCGGTGGTGAAGCTCAAACAGGCCAAATCCTATCTGAAGGATTTCTATGCGATCCGGCAGGACGCCGTGTGTTTCCAGGAGAATGATATCATGCTCGCCATGAGATACCTGAACGCTCTGGCCAGGAAACGGAACATGCCTCTGGTGCTGTGCATTGCTCTGGGAACGAATCTTGGAGGTCATAACGGTTCATCCCTTCTCTCCGCCATGCTGGACGCCTATTCATCGGTGGAGAACCGCAGTGTGGTAGTCAGCGCCGGAAACGGAGCCGTGCACCGGCATCATTTCTTCCGGGAATTTCGTGATATGAATGATACGGCAGAGGCAGAGATCCGTGTGGAGAAGGGTGTGGAGGGATTCGTTGCGGAGCTTTGGACGACACTCCCAAACGTTATGACGGTTGCGTTTACTTCGCCGTCCGGGGAGCGGACCGGATACCTGACGATTAAGCAGGGGCGGGAATACAGGGAGAACTTTGTGTTTGACCGGACGGAGGTAGAGATAGAGTACCGGCTGCTTCTTGAGAACAATGATTCACAGCTGATCTTCATGAGGTTTCGAAATCCCTCTCCGGGAATCTGGAAGATTGACGTGAAACCGGTCCGGATGTCTGACGGGAGATTCCATATGTGGCTTCCGGTCCAGGAATTTCTGACGGGGGAGGTGTATTTCCTTGAGGCGGATCCCGATACGACGCTGGCAGAACCGGGAAGCGGTCTGGTGTCGATGACGGTCGCGTTCTACAATGGAATCGATAATTCGGTTGATATTAATTCCGGAAGGGGTTATACTAGAGACGGAAGGGTGAAGCCGGATTATGCGGTGCCCGGCGTCATGGTTACGGGGGCGGGGCTGAATAACGAGTTCGTGGTCCGCAGCGGATCCAGTGTGGCGGCCGGTATCGCGGCGGGAGCCTCTGCGCTTCTGATGGAGTGGGTGTTAAGCCAGCCCGGAGCACGGGGGGTGAATTCCAGCCAGATCCGGAATATCATACTGCTGGGGGCGCAGCAGCGTCCGGGAGCAGAGAACCCGAATCAGGAATGGGGTTACGGGACGATGGATCTGTACCGTTCCCTTGATATCCTGAGGCAGTTGTAGTGGATGAAGCCCGGCAAGGCTCGATCAAGGAGAAAGAAGGAGAATAACATGGCAGATTTTTTTGGCGAATTAGGTAAGAAGATCAGTGATACAGCGATGGACCTAAGCAGGAGAGCGGAAGATACTCTGGAGGTGCAGAAGATCAAAGGGGATATCCGGTCGATGAAGCGTGCGAATGAGAGAGATTTTAAGGATATCGGCCGTATGGTATACGAGAAGTTCCAGAAGGGCGAGGTGGACGATACCGATTACATCAGTCTGTGTGAGCAGATCGAGAAGCGTGAGGAAGAGATCGAAAGTCAGGAAGAACAGATCGTGAAGATCAAAGAGGCGGTTTAACATGATCTCCTGGATGACGGCTGTGTTTGCAGTGCTTCTCGGGACGGATGTGATGATCAAGCAGCAGGTGGAGGAGAATCTGGACCTGCAAGAGACGAGAGAGCTTCCGGGCGGGAGAGTGGTCATACGCAAGGTATATAACCGTGGATTTCTCATGAATCTGCTGGACGGCCATGAAGTGCTCGTCAAGGGGGCGTCGATCGCCGCCAGTATCGGGATTCTGATATGGGATATACTGGTATTTTGGAAGAAAGGGAGCTTCTTAAAGAAGCTGGGACTTACACTCTTAAGCGCAGGCGCGGCGAGCAACACGTTCGATCGTCTGGCGAGAGGCAAGGTCATAGATTATATCGGGATCCGCACCGGGAAGAAGCTTCTGGCGCGGATCACAGCGAATCTTGGAGATATTTATATTGCATGTGGGGGGCTTCTGGTTATGGCAGGTGAGCTGATCCCGCGAAGAATTCCCTGATCTGCTCCAGTACAATTCCCATCAGCCGGGTTCTTGACTCCACGCTTGCCCATGCGACGTGGGGTGTGATGAGGAGCTTTTTGCTGTCACGGATCCCAAGAAGCGGGTGATCCGGACGTATGGGTTCCTCGCGCAGTACATCCAGTCCGGCCGCGGCGATCTCATCATGTATCAGAGCCTGGGCAAGAGCCTGCTCGTCAACGATGGCGCCTCTGCCAAGATTCAGGAAGATACAGGAGGATTTCATCCGTCTGAAGGCTTCTGCACCGATCAGATCTTCGGTATGCCGGTTGAGCGGTGCGTGGACGGAGATAATGTCTGATGAGGCAAGCAGTGTATCCATATCCGTCTGGCGGTATCCGGGCTGCGGAGCACTGCCTGACGGTGACGAATAGATGACACGGCTTCCGAAGGCCTCTGCAATAGAAGCAACCCGTCTTCCGATATTGCCAAGTCCGATGATCCCCCAGGTCTTTCCGTTCAGTTCGTGAAAATGTTCTTCGAAGTGTGTGAAGGAGGTGTCGCCTGTGTAGCGGTTTTCCTTCACATAATCGTCATAGAAGCTCAGCTTTTCAAGAAGATAGAACAGCATGGCGAATGTGTGCTGTGCGACAGATTCCGTGGAATATCCGGCAACATTTCTCCAGGCGATATTGCGGCTTTTCAGATAGTCCTTATCAAGATTGTTGGTCCCGGTTCCTGTCACACAGACCAGCTTAAGCTTTAAAGCGCCCCGGATGGCTTCTTCATCAATCCGGGGCTTATTCAGTACAAGCACATCTGCATCCGCGGCTCTGGCGGGTATCTCTCCGGGCGCGGAGAAGGGGTATCTTACGACCTCTCCTAATTGCTCATAGCCTGACAGATCAATGTCTTCACCGATGGTCTTCACGTCAAGAAATACGATCTTCATCTTGAAATACCTCCTGTGTATTGAATATATCCGGGTACAAAAAAAGCGGGTGATGGGAATCGAACCCACGTATCTAGCTTGGAAGGCTAGTGTTCTACCATTGAACTACACCCGCAGACGCTATCGGGGTGACAGGATTCGAACCTGCGGCCTCCTGGTCCCAAACCAGGCGCTCTAGCCAAGCTGAGCCACACCCCGATATTTATTAAATTGTGGTTATTTTAACAACTGATGGATATAATATCATCTTTTGGTAAGAATATCAAGTAGAAATTAAAAAAAATTTATAATAATTAAGAATACTTTAAGTTGCCACTGAAAGAACAGTGGGGTATAATTAGGATTATGAGATTTGTAATATATTGTTGCTTAAGGGAGATTCTTCTTGAATACTGACGAAGAGATTTCGCGTGATTCGACAGGAGCATAATCTGATTAATTAACGAGGGGAAGACAGATGCAGTCTAATAGAAGAAGGATAAAGTATATCAAACGGAAACGTCAGGTACAGCGTCAGATCATCATGCTCAGCTGGCTGCTTCTTTTTATGGTGGCAATACTGGTCAGCTGTTATGCACGTAAGACAAGGACTCAGAGCGAGGCAAGGCAGGTAGTGCAGGCGGAGAAGCCTGCCGGTAAGACGAAGAAGATAGATGTGGATATAGAGACGCCGGAGGAGCAGGCAGAACGCGTGAAGGCTGAGGCGGTACAGAAGGGGTATCCGGAAGATCTCATAGAGATGGTGGAAAAGAACTCAGATACAGTGAATTTTGTGGATCATTACAGTGAGAAGAAGGATCTGCCGGCGGCAGAGGATATCGGAGACGTACTGGAAGGCGGGGGGAAGATACCACAGCTCTACCAGTGGGACGAGCGGTGGGGGTATTCGACATACGGCACCAGTATCATAGCTGTCAGCGGATGCGGGCCGACCTGTATGGCGATGGTCGCTTCCGGGCTTACGAACGATTCTTCCATCACGCCTGCGAAGGTAGGGGAATACAGCATGGCCAATGGCTATGTAGACGAGAATAACAACACCTACTGGAGATTCATGAAAGAAGCGGCGGCGAACTGGAATCTGTCATGTTATGACGCACAGCTGACGGAGGAGCAGGTGAAGGAGGAGCTTCTTGACGGACATCCGATCATCTGTAGTATGGCGCCGGGAGATTTTACCGACAACGGACATTTCATTGTACTGACCGGATACGAGGACGGAAGTGTGAAGGTGAACGATCCGTTCAGGCGGAAGAACAGTGAGAAGATGTGGGTATTTGCTGATATTGCGGACCAGATCAGGGCTATGTGGATATATTCAGTGGATTAACGTATGTATTTTGTGAAGTCAGTAGATATATGGCTTCACAAAATTTTTATAAATGAATTAGCACTCACTCCTTGACAGTGCTAACAAATTGAGTTATTGTTATATCGTAACAAGAACAATAATCCATTCAGCATTTTAAAAAGGAGGCTGTAC
>Ga0073906_1004599_pt1 | contig 13663 bp, 9 predicted proteins | sample Inofromicrocosms_FD_65485 | JGI IMG/M metagenome (GOLD analysis project Ga0073906, IMG submission 65485) | Mouse cecum microbial communities from Vienna, Austria - Inoculum for glucosamine and mucus D2O microcosms | ecosystem: Host-associated > Mammals > Digestive system > Large intestine > Cecum... | reverse complement strand
GAAGAAAAAGGCCATCCGGCATTGTCGGACATCCCGAATCCGGTAGTCGTGACATAGCTGCATACCTGGAAGAAAGAATCAGTTATGGAGCTGCTCCACCCGTCATAACCGCCATAGAGCCTGAGGGATATGGCTATAAGCACTGTCGCCGCCACAATGGAGCCGAGATAATATCTTATTACCGGGCTTTGGGTCAGCGGACGCAGCGAACGTGTCGCGAACACCGCGAATATCAACCCGTAATGCAGCGACGAAAGAAGCATAAAGAACGTGACGATTATATTGATCGGCAATGAGTCATAATAGGATATGGACAGGTTCCGTGTACTGAACCCTCCGGTAGACACGATACTGAAAGCATGGTTCACTGCGTCAAACGGAGACATTCCGGCAAGCACAAGACTGATTCCCGTAAGAAGAGAAATACCGACATATACAGAAACCATCACATACACAGTACTCATAGAACGGTAGCGGTAGCCTTCGCGTGACAGCGAAGACTGTTCTATATTGGTAAGCTTGAAACGGAACGGACTTGCAGTAGGCAGTACAAGCAGCAGGAAGACAACAACTCCCAGACCTCCGATGAAATGAGTGGATGACCGCCAGAACAGCAGGCTCTTGGGCAGCCGTTCTATATCCGTAAGTATGGTGGATCCTGTAGTCGTATATCCGGACACGCTTTCAAACCAGGCATTTACAAGGCTGAACTCCCCTCCCCACAGTACATACGGCAGCATCCCGAAAATAAAAGACAGAAGCCAGGACAGCACGATTATCAGGAATCCGTCCCGTACTGAGATCGCCGGAGACTGCCTCACGAATATGAACGGGAATGCACCGAATATGAATGTTATGATAAAGCTTATAGCAAGCGGCCCGAATGCGGAATCCATCCCGTTGAGGACAGAAACCACCATAGACAGGAACATAAACAGCGCGCTGACAAGAAGAGCACGCCCGACATTCATCGATATGACCTTTATATTCATCAGACTATTCCTCCTGGGAATTCCGGGATTCGATGAATTTCTCCCTCTCGTCACGCAGGATCTTGTTGCGTCTCTTCAGATCCATATTCTCCTCTACAAGATCGGCTATACCGTCATTCAATGCGGCAAGCTCATCCGTACCTTCAAATGTACAGCTGTATTTGGTACCGGTCATCCCGTAGTTTCGGATACCGGAAAGCATCTTGTAAAGAGGATTGACATAATATGCTATTATAAAGAACAGCAGGAGCAGCACAAGGACAAGTCCCGCACCGACTGAGACGACCCCGGGGATTATGCTCCGGTAGAAACTCGCCTGGAACGTAAGGGAATTTTCCTTCAGGTCATTATAGGCGATATTGCTCAACTTTTCGATATCCGCACGCAGACGGTTGTATCTTGGCTGCAGGCGGTCAAAATACCAGTCCCTCGAGTCGATGAAATCGGACATCATCACCTGCTTGAACTCCAGTGAAGTAAGCATATATGCCGTATAGGAATATACGACAGAGTCAGCCATCGGGACAGCGTCCTTCGAACCGATATTGATCCTCAGGCTGTCGCACTGGCCAAGAAAAGCCTCCTGGTCAAAATCTGGGAGATACCCTGTGTAGTCCTCACCTATCGCCGCCAGTATCTTGAGGTTGTAGTCATCACTTTTCGACAAAAGCTTCTGCGCCACATTTATACTCCGGATATTCGCCGCTATAAGATCGGAGACATAATTGCTCATCCTGCCATACTCTACTACTGATATTATGCTGGACAACAGAAGCATAGCCGCAATAGCCCCGAGACCGAGCGCGAGCTTGGTCCTCATGGACAATTTGAAATTGCGTATTTTCTTCTGTAGTTTCTGTAACATCAGTATCTCTTGTATCCGCCGCAGTCAAAGGCAGGAAGAAGCAACATACTTAGAACTTGAAGGAATCCTTGAGCGCGGTGGTCTTGTTGAAGACAAAATGCTCAGGAGTGCTGTCCGGGTCCTTGAAGAAATATCCGGCACGCTCAAACTGTACGGCTATGCCTGAATTGTCCTCAAGAAGCGCAGGCTCGGCAAGTCCTTCAGACACGATGAGAGAATCCGGATTGAGATAGGACTTGTAGTCCTCTCCCTCAGGTATCGCACCCATCTGAGGCTCTGTGAAGAGTTTGTCGTAAAGTCTCAATTCCACCTGTTTCGCGTGCTCGACGGAAACCCAGTGGATAGTACCTTTGACAGAACGCCATTCACCGGCACCCGGCTTTGATGAAGGGTCGTAGGTACATTTTATCTCGACTACATTTCCCTCAGCATCCTTTATGACCTCCACGCATTTTACGATATATGTATATTTCAGGCGCACCTCACCGTCAGGCTTAAGACGGAAGTACTTTTTCGGAGGCTCCTCCATAAAGTCATTTCTCTCGATATAGACTTCACCGGTAAAAGGCACCTTGCGGGACGGTCCCTCAGGATCGGCAGGATTAAGTGGAGCGTCAAACCACTCGACCTTTCCTTTCTCCCAGTTGGTTATTGTCAGCTTCACAGGATCCTGGACTACCATATAACGGTTGGAACGTTCATTGAGGTCCTGACGGACACACCATTCCATAAGCTGCAGGTCAATCAGCTGCTCCCTTTTGGCTACACCGACTTTTTCGGCAAACATCCTTATCGCCTCAGGAGTGTACCCGCGGCGGCGGATTCCGCAGATCGTAGGCATACGTGGATCGTCCCAGCCGCTCACGAAATTGTTGCGGACAAGCTCAAGGAGCTTCCTCTTGCTCATTACCGTATATGTCAGGTTCAGACGGGCGAACTCGTACTGATGCGACGGGAAGATGTCAAGTTTCTCTATAAACCAGTCATACAAAGGCCTGTGGACATCAAATTCAAGAGTACATATAGAATGTGTGATATTCTCGATCGAGTCACACTGTCCATGCGTATAGTCATACATAGGATAGATACACCATTTGTCACCTGTACGGTGATGGTGGGCATGGATTATACGGTACATGATAGGGTCACGGAACATCATATTAGGATGCGCCATGTCGATCTTTGCCCTGAGGACCTTCTCTCCGTCCGCATACACCCCTGCCTTCATCTCACGGAACAGCCTGAGGTTCTCCTCCACGCTGCGGTTCCTGTAAGGGCTTTCCTTTCCTGGAGTCTGGACCGTACCGCGGCCTTCCCTTATCTCATCCTGGGTCTGGTCATCCACATACGCAAGACCTTTCTCTATCAGCTGCTCAGCCCACTCATAGAGCTGGTCAAAATAGTCGGAAGCATACAGCTCTCTCTCCCACTGGAATCCGAGCCATTTGATATCCTCCTTTATAGAATCAACATATTCCGTATCCTCTTTCACCGGATTGGTATCATCGAAACGCAGATTGGTCTTTCCGCCATATTTCTGCGCCAGGCCGAAATTAAGGCATATACTTTTCGCGTGTCCGATATGCAGATAGCCGTTAGGCTCCGGCGGGAAACGCGTCATTATACTTTTATGTTTTCCGGAGGCAAGGTCCGCCTCGATAATCTCCTCAAGAAAGTTAAGGTTCCTGGTCTCAGTGACCTCTTTGTTCAGTTCTTCCATAATCTGCGAAATGCTTAATTTCAAAACAACTCGCAAATATAGAAAATAGATAATCAAAACGCAAACTGTGCCACGAGACTGACCCTCCGTGCATTATTTCCCTCTCCGCTGAAATTCTCCCTCCGTCCCCAGTTGAACTCTGCCGCGGCCTGTATGCGTGGAGTAAGGTTCCAGAATATGTTTGCCGCCACATAAAGTCCGTATTTATATGTATTTGCGTCAACAGTCCCTGCCGGCATATACCGCATCTGCCCGACAGTGCACGACACAAATACCTTCTGATGCAGATAGCACTGCACGGCTCCTGTCCAGCCTACAGCCCAAGGAGTGTACATACGTCCTGAACGGTACGGACTGTCCACAAGGTCAAAGTTGCCCATAAGCAGATCGTTTGAAAGACTTCCATACCCTTTTCCGGCATTTACAGTCGCATATATGGTCATAGGACGGCAGGGACGGAACACGGAGCTGAGCTGGAGGCCCCATCCCGGAACTGTCACATTGCTGCTTTTGACAAGATCACGATATGAGAGCGTCCTGAGAATAGCCGACAGACGGATATGCTCATTGTATCCCCATTCATACTGCACAAATGCGGCTATATCCGGTATCCAGTCATTCAGGGCCTTGTTCGTCTCCCCGTTCGCGCCGATATGTGATGACGGCATCTCCACTGACGCGGCCGCTCCCCACTTGCTGTTCCAGGTATGCATCCACCTCAAAAGCACGGAAGTGGTCCTGACTTCAGCTGGAGAACCCTGTCCGTCGACCAGCGGAGAGGCGGCGAGAGGGTCGCTGAAGGTGGAATTTGTATATCCAAGAGTCCAGTCATTTATCGTCGCATACGCCTTCTTCAGTGAGAAGTCCCTTGCCTGGTAACCGTTGAAATTGGCCTCAATATAAAGCTGATAGTCACCGACTGCCACATTGCGCCCGAGCACACGGAAATACAGCGCAGTCCCTGAAGGGGTACTGCCTATCTTGCGTCTGTTGACTGCATCCGCCGGCACGGAAATCATATACGGAATGAATCCTCCGGTATTGACTACACCTCCCCAGTCAATCCATCCGCGCATACGTACTACTCCGCCGATTCCCATAGCCAGGTCCGCATCCCTGCTCATAAAAAGGAAATAAGGTGCACGCGGATCATTGAAATGCCGGAACTGGTCGTAATAGAACAAATCTATCAGCCGGCGTTCCTGCAACGAATCGGGACGCTCTCCGGTCCCGAAATAGCTTACCTTATGGTCCGCCTTCAATGAATCCGTGTTGGCCTCTTCCGGAGAGACTGTATTGCGCTGCGCCTGCATTGCCGCCGGAAGCAGCACACATAGCCAGCATAGGAAAATAATCCGTTTTCTCATCTGATTGTCTTTTTAGTCCGGATTCCCCATAGCAACATGTCTGCCAATCCTGCATTTCCTGAAAACCAGCCGTTGCAGCCACGTTCTATAAGCTGCTTTAATTCCCCATAAAATTTATAATGATTGAAATTAAAACAGCTTCTTAAAAGAAAAATAAGTATTTTTGTGCCCGTCTATAAAATTTGGTACAATGATAAAATCTATGACGGGCTTCGGAAAATCCGAAACAGCTCTTGCAGGCGGAAAGCTATATGTGGAAATACGGTCTCTCAACGGTAAGACGGCGGACATCAGCATAAAGACGTCCCTGCTTCCGAAGGACAGGGAAATTGAAGTCAGAAAAATGATTGCGGCAGGACTTGAAAGAGGCAATATAGACTTCTTTATGACATACGAGCCGAATGCCGCGGAATCCGCACGCGCGATCAACCCTGACATAGTTATGAATTATTACAACCAGATCTCCGGAATAAGGCAGAGGCTGGGCCTGTCCAATGCAGGCTCCGACCAGGAGATACTGGCTTCCATTCTCAGATTCCAGGACGTGATGTCAGCCAAGAAAGAGGATGTCATCAATGATGACAACTGGAACAAGGTGGAGAACTGCATAAAGGAAGCGATATCCCATCTGAACGAATTCCGCTCAAAGGAAGGGGCGATACTTTACAGGGATGTGACTTCAAAAGTGGCAAGCATACTGGCCTGCGTCGATGAAGTCGAGAAATTTGAAAAAGGACGTGCCGAACTTGTGCGTGAACGCATACTTTCAAGATTCGCTGAACTCAAGCTCGAACCGGACCAGAGCCGTCTTGAAGCAGAGATGATATACTATATTGAAAAACTTGACATCAACGAGGAGAAAGTACGGCTCCGCCAGCATTGCCGCTATTTCCTTGACACGATAGAAAAAGACCCGTTCCCAGGCAAAAAGCTCGGCTTCATTGCACAGGAGATGGGCCGTGAGATCAACACCACCGGTTCAAAAGCGAACAACACCGACATCCAGAAGCTCGTAGTCAATATGAAGGACGACCTTGAAAAGATCAAGGAGCAGTCCCTCAACATATTGTAGCACTCAGCCATCAATCCGTCTTCATATCGAAGGCTGTGGTATCCACTGGCTTTATTACCTTGAATTTACCGAAATTCCAGGTAACGGAAAAGGCCAGCGATCTTCCTATACGGTCTGTCCATATATTTTTTGTGTATGTATCTGAAGATATCGTGGACAGCTTCGGACCGTTTCCGTGGAGAATGTCGGAAAAAGACAAATCAAGATACAGGTTATGTTTCGGAAAGCCCTTGCTCAAAGACAGTCCGAAAAGCGGTTCAAGCCTGATTTTCCGGCTTTGCACAAAGTTGTTGTTAGGCCTTACAGTCAGGCTTGACATCATGTGGAAACCATATTTCAATTTGAGATTCATCTGCAGTCTGCCGGAAAATGAGTTCACGACATTGGAAGTACCGTCCGCAAAACTGTAAAAGGAGTTGTTGTAGCTCACAGAGAGAGAAAATCCAAGCGGTTTCAAAGGCCTGACAGTAGTGGAGAGGCTTATATGGTTGCTATGACTTGAACCCAGATTTTCCCAAGTGGTAAAAGAAGCTCCGTAAATATCCACCGAAGTCACCTGTGATATCATATTGTCCACCCAGCTGCGCACATAGGAGACTGATATGTTAGGGATTATCTTTGATTTGAAATCCTTTTTATAAGTCACATTAAACATATTGGTAACACTTCCGACAAGGTTCGGGTTTCCTTTCCTTATGTTCATATAGTCAGATATGTCAGCATATGGATTCATCTGCTCCATTGAAGGACGGTTATATTTTGCAGAATATCTGAGCCTGATCTGGTGCGTCTTCAGTTTTCCGGCGAGCGAGATATGGGGAGTTATGTCGAATTTGCAGTAATCCAATGAAATATCGTCAATTCCGGTGCCCCTGTTTTCCTGCCAGTCGGCACTCGCTCCGATTCCCCAGCTCAATCCGTTGCGGAACGCCGAACCGCTGTACAACGCATTCGCGTGCCACACCTGCTGTCTGTAGTTCATCCTTAATGCAGGCTGAATGAGAGTCATAAAATCATCCGTCAAGAAATTATAAAAATAATATTCAGAACTGTTATGATAGTGCCTGTTTATATAATCTATACCCCAGTTCACTCCCCAGCGGACTTTCTGGCCTCCATTGAGAGACATACCGTACGATGCACTATGTGACCGTTCTTCGGAAGCACCTGCATTTTTTGCTGCCAAATCTCCGGATCTGCACAAGAATCGCTCCTGTCCGGTCATTACGGCATTGTCCGAATATGTATATGTAAAAGTATGGCTGTTACGCCTGCCGAAAGAGTGACTTATATTGAATGCGCCGTTGAAACGCATAGGCGACACTGTTTTTGTTCTGGAGTCAATGCCGTCCCGAAAGGCACCTGGATTAAATGACTTCTCATACGAATCGGAATCTTTACGGACGGTGTTTATCGAAAGTTTCAGATTGACTTTGTCTCCCGCCAGAGGACGGAAGAAATTAACACCGAGATTATGGTTCATAGACAAAGTTCTGCTGACAGATTCTGCCTTTATCAACTGGTATCCAATATCCGATCGGCTTATCTCGGTCTCAGTCCTGCTGCCCCTTTCAGGAAGACCGTCAAAACCGAATCTGTAAGACAGTCCGGCTCCTGTGACAGGAGTATTCACCACAGCGTCAGCATTTGCCGAATAGCTATTGGTCGTCTCAGCATTGCCGTTGAGTCGGGAAGCAAAACCGAAAGGCAGTTCCCGTGACAATTTTATAAGAAGGATAGGCTTCTCGTTGTCATATTCAGGCGATCCCGGGAGAATGACCTCCACAGTCTTCATATATGCTCCCTGGATAAAATGCATAGGATACTGACGGTCGACATTTATCATACCGCTGATCCGGTCGTCAATTCGTATTTCCGTTATTCCCTCATCTTCAAAGACCAGATTGCCGTTCCTCTCGGAACGTTTCAGTTCAGGAATTTTCGTCATTATCTCAGCCATATTCATCCTGAATGCATCAGGGTCTCCTGACACATCATACACAATCCTGTCGGACTCACGTCTGAGCAATGTTCCGGAACTGACCACAGACGCTTCAAGCTGCTCTCCTGCAGGCTCCAGACGTATCACACCCAAATCCACAGCATTACCATTCCATTCTGCATCGATCCTGCGGCTTTCATATCCAAGGAATGATACAAAGACTGTATATCGTCCTTTTTTAGGTACAGAGAGCACAAACTCCCCATCAGAACCGGTAAATGCAGAAGCCTTGGCTATTCCTGCCATATCCAGGGCATAGACATTGACAAAATCCATAGGAGCATTGTCCTCACTGCTGACTACAGTCCCCTTTATCACCCGGCTGTCCGGACCGCCAAGCCCTGTATATGCAGCAGAAACGGCACTGACATTTGCCGCGACAAAAATCAGCACCGCCATAATTCTAAACAGTCCATTCATATCATATCAAAGGTTAGATAGGGCAAAGTTAAAAATAAATAATCCAAAAGCAAGCGAAAGGCAACAGGCAGATACAGATAGACTTATTCAACTGGGAACAAACAAATTACAGCATATAACAATTTCAAACAAACATATAAAAAACTGTGATATAAAGGAACCGTAAGGCCCCTGTATATCACAGTTTATACCGAATTGACTTACAATATGCAAGTCAGGACAATTTATTCCTCAATAGTTATGTTGCCGACATAAAGTCCCCAGCATCCGTCAGTCACCACAGGAACCGTGTTCCCGTCCGCATCCTCTACAAAATCCGGAGCATCAATGAAAGTATGTGAATGCCCTCCGACGATGATGTCGGTATTGCTCAGCTTCGACGCCAGCTCAATATCCTCGGAATTTCCTATATGGGTCAGACATATTACATAGTCGCAGCCCTTTTCCTTCAGAATCTCCGCATACCTGTTGGACACCTCCACCGGATCAAGATATTTCATAGTAGCCGCAATCTCCCTGTCCACGACTTCAGTAACATCAGTAAGAAGACCATAGATTCCGATCTTCTTTCCGGCACGTTTCAATATGACATAAGGTTTGACATATTTTGACAGCACGGAACCCGAGAAGTCATAATTGGCGCACACCACCTTGAATTTCGCCATCTTAAGACGTCTCGCAAGCTCCTCGACACCATTGTCAAACTCGTGGTTGCCAAGACATACGGCATCATATTTCATCGCATTCATAACCTTGACCTCAAGGTCCCCCTTAAGGATTGTGAAATATGAAGACCCCTGTCCGAAATCCCCGGCATCCAGCAGAAGCACATTATTCTTTCCCGCCGCGGCCCTGACGCTGTCCACGTATGCCGCCCTTTCTATAACACCTCCAAGGCCGGTCTGGTCACCGCTGCGCAAAGGGTCTATATGACTGTGAGTGTCATTAGTGTGCAGGATTACAAGGTCCTGGGCCGAAAGCGCGGCCGCACACGACAATGCAATAAAAATCAAAAATATACGTTTCATACCCGTTTCTACTCTGTAATGATTGTTACCCTTCCGTCCTTCGCTCCTGTAAGAGGCCTGCCAGCCTCAGTATATTTGGCCACACGATCCATCATAGCCGTAAAGATGTCAATGTCAAGCATATCCACCTCAACGGCATTGTTCGCGACAAAAAGTCCGTCCCCACCGTTAAGAAGGAATGAAATCGAGGCCACACCATATACCCTGTCGTCATCAAGAGGCTCTCCGCCGATCTCGACAGACACAAGCTTATGATCAGCCGCCACAATCTTGACACCTCCGAGAATCTGGAATTTCTTTTCAGCCATATCCTCAAATATAGCTCTGAGTTCAGAACCTTTCAGAGCCACATACACTATATCGTTCCTGAACGGGAACATAGACCTGATGTCATCATAAAGCACATTGCCCTGCGGCATATCCACACGCACGCCGCCGAAGTTTCCGATACCGACATCAACCTTCTTTCCAGAAGCCTCCTCGACGGCAATCATCAGATTGTCTATGAAGAAGTTGGTCAGCGCGCTTTCCGGATATTCCTTTACCATCGCCTCAGGAGAGAATGCAATGACTTCCTTTACTTTGGCCATAGCGGGCTGAGCTTCCGTCAGAAGTGAAGCCACCTTATGGACGGAACCGCCTTTATACACACGTCCGTTGGGTGCGTAATACGTGCGGCATCTTACTGTTCCAAGTGCGGCAGGTATGTCGGCCATAGGCACCGTCACTCCTGTACGCGAAGCATTAATGATATCCTTTTTCCATTTGATGTCACCGTCTCCTGCAACAGCAGGCACAGTGAGCGACAAAAGCATCAGATACAGCAATATTTCCTTTTTCATATATTTCAATTCATTTCAGTTCTACAATAAATATCGCACCTCGGCATAACCAAAGTAAAACTTTGTTTCTGCACCCGGTTTATAATTTATTTCTGTTTGAGCCACTTATACAAATCCTTGAATGTGGACTTCCTGCCTGAGACAAGGATTCCCACCTTATATATCTTGGCCGATATGTATGCCATAGCGGCAAAAGTCAGTGCAAGCAAAGCAATCGAAAGCACAAGCTCCCAGACAGGCACACCGAACGGAAGACGTGCAAGCATAACCATAGGAGACGTAAAAGGTATTATGGAGCCCCAGAAGGCAAGCTGGCTGTCAGGTGCCCTGAAAGCATAGAAAGCAATAAAGAAGCCTATAAGAAGCGGTATAGTGACAGGCATCTGAAGCTGTGTGCTGTCCCCTTCATTCTCCACGGACGAGCCGATGGCCGCAAACAGAGAGGCATAAAGAAGATAGCCGAGGACGAAATAGAGTACAAATGCCATTATGATCCGGCCATAGTCCAGATCCTTGAGCGTAGTCAGTACCGCTGAAATCTCAGAGCCTCCGTTTTCTGCCATAGACTGGAACAGGGACGACGGATCCGCGCCTCCCATTCCATCGGTCATCTGAGTAATCTGTGCCATCTGTCCGGCATCTCCTGCCAAGCTGTCCAGGCCGACAAAAAGATTGATCCCGACAATCAGCACAAGCGCGAGCACTATCCACAGGAAGAACTGGGTCAACGCCACACAGGCGACACCTATTATCTTTCCGAACATCAGCTCTATAGCCTTTACCGACGATACGAGCACCTCAACGACCTTGCTCGACTTCTCCTCGATGACGCTTGACATGACCATTCCGGAGAACATGGCGATAAACATATAGATAATCATAGTCAGGGCAAGAGAAATGACCATATAGACCTCTGAAGAAGTGATCTTGTCTTCGCCGTCCTCGCCTATGGTATATGTGGACACCGGTATGTCCGCCTTTACATCATCCATTATCTGTTTCAGCCCCTCTATTTCATAGCTTGCCACCCGGTAGTCCTCGACAGCATCTTCAACCCTGGAACTCAGGGCCTCCTTGATCTCCACTGCGACCGGCTTTACGGAATAGACATCCACAGAGACAGTCTTGGCCGAAGGATCCAGCGCAGAAATATGCACTATAGCATCCGCACCGTCAGCTGAAATATTCGCCTTGAGAGAATCAAGATTTTCCGAAGAGCGGTCCGTATATTCAATCTGCTTACTGCTGACCAGATAAGGCATTACGATACCGGACTCGTCCACTACCTCTATCCGTTTGCCGTCGTCCTTGCTCAGGAACATTATCAGCGTAGGCACAGTGCACAGAAGCACAAACAATACCGGTACGACAAATGTTATGACAAGAAACGATTTCTTTTTTACACGTGTAACATATTCACGTGAAATGATTACACCTATATTGCGAAAGTTCATGGCTTATTCCTCCCCTGTTACAAGTTTGATAAAAATATCATTCATCCTCGGGATGAGTTCCTTGAATGAACTGATGGCAACATCCTTTGCCAGAAGGGATCTGAGTACATCCGAATTGCCGACACCGTCCTCCAGTGAAAGCACGGCAGTATGGCGTCCTGAATCATCCTGGTCAGAAAGCACCCTGTACAGGTTTTCCTCACCACTTACGGCAGGGCCTCCAGTATAGACAAGCTCCACATTATTGTTGCCGTATCTGTGCCTTATATCATCCACACCTCCTGCTATCACAAGCTTTGACTTGTTGATGAGGGCGATTTCATCGCAAAGTTCCTCGACAGACTCCATATTGTGGGTGGAAAGCACAATTGTCGCCCCCTGCGCCTTCAGCTGCAGTATCTCATCCCTGATTATCTGTGCATTCACCGGGTCGAATCCGGAAAAAGGCTCATCAAGTATAAGAAGCGAAGGCCTGTGCACCACAGTAGTGATGAACTGCACCTTCTGGGCCATTCCCTTCGAAAGTTCCTCTACCTTCTTGTTCCACCAGCTCTGGATTCCGAATTTCACAAACCATTTCTTGAGTTCAGTGGAAGCATCCTTCGAGCTCATTCCTTTCAGCCTTGCAAAATACATAGCCTGGTCACCGACTTTCATCTTGCGGTAAAGCCCTCTTTCCTCAGGCAGATAGCCTATCTTCTCGACATCCTTCTGGGTGATCGGTCTCCCTCCGAAAAGGATTTCACCTCCGTCCGGTATGGTAATCCTGTTTATTATCCTTATCAGCGTAGTCTTTCCGGCCCCGTTCGGTCCGAGCAGACCGAATATCTTTCCCTCCGGAATATCAAGCGACACGTGGTCAAGCGCGGTCTTTTCACCAAAATTCTTGGTCACGTCCTTACATTGGATCAATGCCATAACAATATAATTTTATACTTCTATCAACAAGACAATATCTTTGCGACAAGTTCAATCAGCATCTGCTCAGGTGTCGCCTCCCCGGCATTGCCTCCCTTACCCTTGAAATCAAACTCCTCAAGCAGAGCTATGACACCCATACATCTCTTCAGCGGATAGTTCATCACCGCAGTGTCATATTCCTGGAAGAAATAAGGATTTACGCCAAGGACCTTGGCCTTCTGGTCTGTCGAAGGTCTCGGATTCTTCATAATCAGAGCCTGATATTTCAATATCCGGTAAAAATGCGTGAAAAGAGCACTGACAGCCACAGGCATAGCAAATTTGGGAGAAGCCCCTATATACGCAGCGATTCTCAAGGCTTTTGCGGAATTGCGGAAGGAGAGTTCCTTTGTCAGCTCAAAGATGCTGAACTGACGGCTGATACCTACATTCTTCTCTATATCGGACGCTGTTACTGATGAAGTGCCCTCCGGAAGATTTTTCAGGAGCTTCTCGGTCTCGACCGCTATCTTGCAAAGGTCCGTACCGGCATATTCTCCAAGCAGCACTGCCGCATCCGGTGAAATGTTCAGCCCTTTTCCTGAATAGAAGGAACTTATCCATCGGGAAATCTCGTAATCCCTCAAGACCTTTGACTCCACCACGACACCGGCTTTCGCCGCTGCCTTGTAAAAGGATTTCCTCTTGTCCGCCGATTCCCCTCTCATACAGATCACAAGCACGGTGGAATCCAGAGGCTTTTCACAATAATATGAAAGTTCATCTATATGCTTCATCGCCTGCGCCTCCTTGACGACGACAAGCTGCCTTTCCGCAAACATAGGGTAACGCCTGGCCGCCGTAATAACAGAAGCGGCATCGACATCAGCCCCATAGCATATAGTCTGGTTGAAATCCCTTTCGCTCTCGTCAAGGGCATTCTCTATGATAGCGTCACATACAAGATCTATATAATAAGGCTCATCACCCATAAGAAGATA
>Ga0073906_1004596_pt1 | contig 13667 bp, 10 predicted proteins | sample Inofromicrocosms_FD_65485 | JGI IMG/M metagenome (GOLD analysis project Ga0073906, IMG submission 65485) | Mouse cecum microbial communities from Vienna, Austria - Inoculum for glucosamine and mucus D2O microcosms | ecosystem: Host-associated > Mammals > Digestive system > Large intestine >... | reverse complement strand
CCCCCTATGCTCCACCAACAGCCGGAGCAAATCAATTTCCTTGGGCATGATGTCGATTTTCCCGGCGCTGTCGCTGGCGGTGTAGCCGGAGAAATCAACGGTCACATCGCCAAAGGTTATCGTTTGGGGTAACGGGGCCTGCCCGCTCCGCCGCAGGAGGGCGGTAATCCGCCTCCCCAGCAGTACCATAGAAAAGGGCTTTGTCATATAATCGTCGGCCTGACCGTCAAAGCTTCTGATTTGGGTGCATTCGTCTGAAACGGCTGTAAGCATCAAAACGGGGACTGTGCTTGTCCGCCGTATCTCATGCAGAATGGACAGGCCGCTGACATGGGGCAGCATAATGTCCAGCACAACCAGATCGATGCTGTTCTCATGGAAAAGCCGCAGCGCCTCTGCGCCGTCATAGGCGGGGATAACCTTGTGTCCTGCGGGCTTCAGGTATTCGCAGATTGCGTCGTTGGTCTTGGGGTCGTCTTCCACAATCAGTAATGTTGCCATTGCAGCACCTCCTTGGGGACAGTATACCACTCCAATGTGGAGCGGATATGAAATGAAAGGGGAGCGCACGGACAAATGCGCTCCCCCTATGGAACAAGCTTTTATTATTCTACTGTCACCGATTTGGCCAGGTTCCGGGGTTTATCCACGTCGCAGCCCCGGAGCACCGCGATTTCATAGGCAATCAGCTGCAAAGGGACGATTGCCGCCAAGGGGGCGAACAAATCCTCCTCCACCGAGTCCGGGAGATAGATCACCCTGTCCGCCGCGTCCTCCGGGATAACGCTGCCCGCCCGGCAGAGGGCCAGCACAAACCCGCCCCTGGCCTTGACCTCCCGCATATTGCTCACCATCTTTTCCAGCAGCTCCGGCTGGGTGGCAACGGCGATAACCGGGACCTTTTCGGTGATCAGGGAGATGGCGCCGTGCTTTAGCTCCCCAGCGGCATAGGATTCCGAATGGAGATAGGAGATCTCCTTGAGCTTTAAGGAGCCCTCCATACACAGGCAGTTGTCCAGACCCCGGCCGATGTAGAACAAATCGGAGGCGTTTACCAGGTCGGAGACTGCCTCCTTGCAGGAACCGGCGGCTTTCAGTGTATCCTCCACCATCCGGGGGAGCTTTTTCAGCTTTTCCACATAGACGGCGGCGGCTTTGGCGCTCAGGGTTCCGCTGAGGGAAGCGATGCGCAACGCCAGCAGATAGAACATGGCCATCTGTACCGAGAATGCCTTGGTGCTGGCCACGGCGATTTCCGGCCCCGCGTAGGTGTAAAGGACACGCTCCGCCTCACGGGCGATGGAGGAGCCCACCACGTTGACAATGGCCAGGGTTCTGGCCCCACAGGCCTTCGCCAGGCGCAGGGCGGCAAGGGTGTCCGCCGTCTCCCCGGACTGGGAGACGATAATCACCAGGTCGTCCCTGCCCACAATGGGGTTGGAGTACCGGTATTCGGAGGCGATGTTCACCGAAACGGGAATCCGGGCCAGGGACTCAATCAGGTGCTTGCCAATCAGTCCGGCGTGCATGGCGGTGCCGCAGGCCACAATCTGAATGGAACGGAAATCCGACAGAAACGCATCCTCCACGCCGTCAGCGGAAAAGTCAATGCTTTCTCCGGTCAGGCGGGGGGAGAGGGTAGCCTCCAGGGCGTGGGGCTGTTCGTCGATCTCCTTGCGCATAAAGTGGGCGTAGCCGCCCTTCTGTGCCGCGCTGATATCCCAGTCCGCATGGCTTGCCTCACGGGTAAACGGCTGCCCGTCCTGGGTGAAAAGCCCGGCCCTTTCCGGCGTCACCACTGCGATTTCATTTTCCTCCATCAGCAGGTAATCCCTGGTATAGGGGAGAATCGCCGTCACGTCCGAGGCAATAAAATTTTCCCCCTGGCCAAGACCCACTATCAGCGGGCTGTCCTTGCGCACCGCGTACAGGGCACCGGGATGGTCCGCAAAGAGGATTCCCAGGGCGTAAGAGCCCCTCAGAACCTTCAAAGTCCGGCATATTGCCGCCATGGGGTCGGGGGTTTTGCCGTATTCCTCGTCCAGCCATTGGGCGATGACCTCCGTGTCGGTCTGGGAGGTAAATATCCGCCCCTTGTTTAGCAGGATTTCCTTTAGGTCCATGTAATTTTCCAGAATGCCGTTATGTACCAGCGTCACCTTCCCGCTGGCGTGGGGGTGGGCGTTGACATCCGACGGGGCGCCGTGGGTTGCCCAGCGGGTGTGGCCGATGCCGCACTGTCCGTCGGGCAGGCGGTCCCCCAGCAGCGCTTCCAGCTGGGACAATCTGCCCTGGGCCTTGTAGGTTTTTAGCCCCGTTTGTGTGAACAGGGCGATCCCTGCCGAGTCATAGCCCCGGTACTCCAGATTGCGCAGGCCCTCCAGCAGGACCTCCGCCGCCTCACGTTTTCCCGAATATCCAATAATTCCGCACATAAAAACACTCTCCTGTCTTAATTTTACCATTTTGATTGCAGCTTAAAACAGGAAAAAGCACAAATCTCCTCCATCCCCGGCTGATTTTACGTTGTGCATTAACAACAGCCTGGAAACAGAAGGCACATTACATTTCCTTTGCTCTGTTTGGGGAGCATTCCCTGAAAGCTTTTTTGTCAGACGGTCGCCCGCCTGGTTTGTTGGCTTTCTGACATCCGGGAACAGACGTGGAAAGGACCCGCCGAATTCTTTCGATACCTTTCCCACCTCGTTGTCCGCATGGCTTATATCGCCCATGCGGCGCTGGCGCTTATGCCTTTTTTATATGCTTTTTTCCATTTTTGCCTCGCGGACGCTCCTGCTAGACTATACACTATACACCTCCCCCGCGTCCGCTTTGTACCCATTATGACACAGTTTACAAATGGTGTCAAGCTTCGTGGGACGCTATATTTTTTTATTTTTGGGGGGGGGACAGCGGAGAAAAGGACTGCTTTTTCTCTGCCGTTGGCATCAAGATGTTATTATTATATTGTATCGCCGGGAATTTGGTGATAAAATAGTAACTGAAAAACGGATCAATGGAGGAAGGATCAAGATGAACGCGGAAATTCTATGTGTGGGAACCGAGCTTTTGCTGGGGGATATTGTCAACACCAACGCCGCCTATATCGCCCGCTCCCTGGCGGCAATCGGCGTCAACGTCTACCATCAGTCTGTGGTGGGGGACAACCCGGAGCGGCTGAAGGGGTCCCTAGACCTTGCCCTTTCGCGGGCGGACCTGGTGGTGATGACCGGCGGCCTGGGTCCCACCTATGACGACCTGACCAAGGAGACGGTTGCCGAGAAATTCGGCCTGCCCATGGAGCTGCACCGGCCTTCCCTGGACCGGATCACCGCCTATTTCAAGCGGGTGAACCGGGTCATGACCCACAACAACGAAAAACAGGCCTGGATGCCCAAAGGGGCAAGGGTTTTTCCAAACAACTACGGCACCGCCCCCGGACTGGCGGTACAGGAGGGGGAAAAGATCGTCATCCTCCTGCCTGGGCCCCCAAAAGAGATGGAACCCATGTTTGCGGAGGAGGTTGTCCCCTATCTTAAAAGCTTTTCCGACACCGTTCTGCTGTCCCATACCGTCCACATCTTCGGCATGGGGGAGTCGGCGGTGGAGGATAAGCTGAAGGATTACATGCTCGCCCACCTCAACCCCACCGTCGCGCCCTACGCCAAGACGGGGGAGGTCCAGCTGCGGGTGACGGCCAGCGCCCAGGATGAGCAGACAGCCAATACACTGATTCAGCCGGTGCTGGCGGACATTCAGCGGATTCTGGGAAACGTGGTTTACGGCATCGATGTGGGAACCCTGCAAAACGCCTTTGTTCAGGAGCTGAAACGGAAGGGGAAAAAGGCGGCGACGGCGGAATCCTGCACGGCGGGGCTTGTCTCCAAGCGGATAACCGAGGTTCCAGGGGCTTCCCAGGTGTTTGAATGCGGGGTGGTGTCCTATGCCAACCGCATCAAGGCGGAGATTTTGGGGGTATCCCGGCAGACCCTTGATACCTATACGGAGGTTTCGGAACAGACCGCCAGGGAGATGGCGCGGGGCATCCGGAAACTTTCCGGCGCCGACATCGGGCTTTCAGTGACGGGCCTGGCCGGACCGGACGGGGGAACTCCAGAACGGCCGGTGGGTCTGGTGTATGTCTGTGCCTCCTGCAACGGCTTTGAAAAGGTACTGGAGCTGCATCTGAGCCGGGGCCGCCGGAACGAGCGGGAGGATATCCGTTATATGGCGGCCTCCCATCTGCTGGCCCTGGGGTTGGAAGCCCTCCGTTCCATAAACTGACAGAGAAAGGATTTTGCTATATGCCGACACCGACACCTCAAAAGACAGACGACAGAGAGCGGGTGCTTTCCACGCTGGAGGCCCTTGTGGAAAAACAGGCCCTGAAACGGATTGTGTTCAGCAAGCCCCAGGAAAAGGACGATGTGCGGGCAGTGCTGATGCCCGTTATCCTGAAGGGAAAACTACATTTTCAGCTTGCCAGGCAGAAAAAAGACGGGAAGGTACACCATCGGAACATCTCCGTGGGGGATATCCGCGCCTTTGGCGAGGGGATGCTGTCCGCCTTCCGCCAGTGGAACCTGTTTACCGAGGCGGGGGAGGGGCAGGTGATGGTCTCCTCCAAGGGGCAGGTAAAAGCCGTTGGCAACTGGCAAAAGCTTTCGGAGGAGGCCGCGCCGGTGGAAGCCCAGTCCCACAACCGGGTAAAGCATCGCCTCATTCCGGAGGGGGAGCCGGTCCCCTTCCTGGTCCGGCTGGGAATTGCCGATCAAAACGGGCGGATCTATGACAAAAAGCAGGACAAATTCCGCCAGATCAACCGCTTTTTGGAGTGTCTGGACGACCTGTCCGCTTATTTCCCCAAGGACCAGCCGGTTCGGGCGGTGGATTTCGGCTGCGGCAAAAGCTACCTGACCTTTGCCATGCACTATTATTTTACCGTACACAAGGGGCTGGAGACGGATATCATTGGCCTGGACCTGAAGGAGGACGTTATCAGCTTTTGCAGCCGGACGGTGGAGGAGCTGGGGCTGAAGGGAATCCACTTTCTGAAGGGGGATATCAGTCAGTTTGCGCCCATCAAAGACGCTGACCTGACCGTTTCCCTCCACGCCTGCGACACCGCCACCGACGCGGCCCTGGCCCAGGCCATCGCCAGCCGCTCCAGGCTGATTCTTTCGGTGCCCTGCTGCCACCACGAGTTGGCAAGGCAGATAGAGTGTCCGCCGTTGGAGGGGATTACCCGGTTCGGGGTGCTTAATCACCGTCTGGCGGACATTGCCACCGACGCCCTGCGGGCGGCCCATCTGGAGGCAGCGGGGTACCAGGTGCAGGTGTTTGAGTTCATTGAGGCGGAGCACACCCCCAAAAACCTGATGATGCGGGCAGTGCTGAAAAATCCTGCCGGAAATAAGGAAGCTTACAAGAAGTACTGTGAGTTGCGGGATTTCTTCCGGGTTTCGCCGGCAATTGAGAGGTTGGCGAGGCTGCCGGAGGGAATCCAACCGGTACAATAAACAGAAAGGAAAAGAACATGGAACATTATATTGTCTACTGGCCCCAGGACGTGGTAGACGACATTGTGAAAGCGGGTGACGAAGGACCGATTAAGGTGGTTTATGGGAGTGTTCACAGCCGGATGCCCTCCATTTCGTCTATAAAGGAGGGCGATGTTGTCTATCCGGTCACTCTGATGAAAAAGAAATTCTATGTGATGGCCCGGCTGCCGGTGGAGCATAAGGAAATTGCCTTTGATTATACGATGCGGGAGCTGGGGCAGCAGTACAGCGCATTGATTCCCGATGGAATCACAGTTGAAAACCGAAGCCGTTCCATTTATTGGGCCAGCAAAGCCCAGGGCTATAAAAGTTTGGAGGAAATTCCGGCGGGAGTGCGCCTCATTCCCCTTGAGGAGCAGAAGAACAAACCCCACCAGAAGCACCAGGAGCCGTTTAACTGCTGTTCCAAATACGCCGTATGGGGGACAGGAGGTTCGTCCATCTGCCCCAGACTGATTCCCGATGAGCTGATACCAACAATGCTGTTCGGTCCTAAGGGAAAGGAGCGTCCCCTTACCATGCGCAACGGGCTAATTCTTTCCAGCAGTCTTACATCAACAAGAAGGATGACGGAGGAGACGGCAAAGATTTTTGAAGGACTGTTTTAGAAAGAAGTCTGAGGCGGCGGATATATTTGTGTTTCCTTGATCATTGCATTTGTAATAAACTGAAAACGGAAAAGGGAGAACCAAAGATAAACAATGGAAAAAATTTTAGAGGTGTTGTTGTCCATACAAAAAAAGGAATATCAGAATTAAACCAAAGGGTTGTCATTTGGAAGAAGAAGTTGCTGCCTCAAAGGAGGATACAAAGGGCGAGTTTGTAAATAAGAAAGACAAGATATTGGAAGAGCTTAGTAAGGGGTATTTGAAAAATGCCGAGGCAGTAAGGAATTTTGAATCGCGCATCTTTATCCTTGAAACAAAGGTGGCCGAGTTCACCCTCGGCGTAAAGTTCCTGAAAGCCGAGGCCCAGTCGTGAAAAAAAGCGCTTTCCCTGTTGACAAACCCTCCTAAACCGCCTATAATGGTTATAAACCGATGACCAAGAATAGTATCCATAGCTGGAAATCACAGAGAGCCGCGACGGTGGAATGCGGTATGAAAGGGTATGGGGAATGGCCTTGGGAGGGCGGCCTGAAACGGCATCTGCCGTAGTAGGAGCCGACGGAACCTCTAACCGTTAGGATGAGAGCATATGCTGGTATGCGATACAACCCCTACAGGGTGGCAAACGGAAGAATATGACGGCTTCCGTCTCGGTACACGGGACGGAAGCCGTTTGGATTTTCGGACAATAAATCACCGGCAGCCAGCACAACAAATCGGAAAGGATATGAAAACATGGAAAACAAAAAACGCATTCTGACAGGGGACCGCACCACCGGCAAGCTCCACCTGGGGCATTATGTGGGCAGCTTGCAGAACCGGGTAAAGCTCCAGAACGACTATGAGACCTTTATCCTCCTGGCGGATGTACAGGCCCTGACCACCCACTTTGAAAACCCCCAGCTGATCAACGGCAGCATCTATGATGTGGCCATCGACAACCTGTCCATCGGGCTGGACCCGGAGAAGGTCAGCATCATCCAGCAGTCCCAGATTCCCTACATCGCGGAGCTGACCATCTTCTACTCCATGCTGGTGTCGGTCAACACCCTCCGGCACAACCCCACCATCAAAACCGAGGCCAAAAACTACGGCTACGACGATATGACCTACGGCTTCCTGGGGTACCCGGTGAGCCAGGCCGCGGACATTACTTTCTGCAAGGCCCATTTGGTGCCGGTGGGAGACGACCAGCTTCCCCACATCGAGCAGACCCGGAAAATCGTCCGGCGCTTTAACGACCTGTACCACGGGAACCTGATAGAGCCGGAGGCCATGCTCAGCTCCACCCCCAGGCTGATGGGCCTGGACGGCAACGCCAAAATGGGCAAGAGCCTGGGCAACGCCATCTACCTTTCCGACGATGCGGACACCGTCAACCAGAAGGTCCGCTCCGCCGTCACAGACAAGAGCCGTATCTCGGTCAAGGACCCTGGACATCCGGAGGTCTGCGCCGTCAGCAAATATCACCAGGTCTTTAATCCCGGAGAGTACGACAACATCTGCGAAATGTGCAGGGGCTCCGCCATCGGGTGTGTGGCCTGCAAGAAAAAGCTCTCTGAGACCCTCAACGCCCTTCTGGACCCCTTCCGGGAGAAGCGGGCATATTACGAGGCCCACAAGGACGTTGTGCGGGAGCTCCTCCAGACCGGCACCGACAAGGCCAACCGAATCGGCAAGGAGACCCTTCAGGAGGTCAAGGAAGCGATGAGCATATGCCTGAAATAGGAATTTATCCGTACCATTGAAGCTTTGGCTTTATGTGGCGGGGGCGGAAAACGGCGGCTGTTTTTCCGCCCCATTCCTTTTCTTTCTCATCAAAATCCGGAAAAATATTTTATAAAAAGGGCTTTTTTTTACCAATCAATGCAGTAATTTTTCTTTTTCTCAACACAATATATGCAGACAGGCTTTGGGGATACCTCCCAATAGCAAGCATAAGGAGAGAGACAGTTAATGAAAAAATGGATTGTATTACTGGCAGCCGCCATGGTGCTGTCAGGCTGTAATGTTCAGGCACGGAGTATATTGGAGGGAGAAAGCCCCTCCGCGGCCCCGGCAGGGGAATCCTCTGTGCCGGTGATTAAGGTTCTGGAGGATGCGCCCTCCTCCAGCAGCGCTGAGGAGGAAGAAGATATGCAGTCTGTTATGCTGAAAAAGACCGCCGGGCTGTTGGACCTCTATCGGGGGGAGACGGATTCGGCGGGCAAAAATGTCATGCTTTCGCCCGCGTCCCTTTGGGCAGCCCTGGGCCTCACCGCCAACGGAGCGGACGGAGAGACTTTAAAGGAGCTGGAACAGTTTTTGGGCATGGACGCCCAGGCGGTCAACAGACTATTCAGCCAGCTCCAGGACGATGAGGTGTTGAAAACCGCCAACTCTGTGTGGTATCGGGATAAGGAGAATGCCATAAAGGAGGGCAGGCTGACACCGGCGGAGGACTTCCGGAAAACGGCGTCCAATGTCTATCAGGCGGAATCCTATGAGTGCGATTTTACCGACCCGGCGACGGTCAATCGGATAAACCAGTGGGCCGCCGCCCACACTGACGGCATGATTCCGGAGATTGTCAGCGAGCTGGAGCCCAACACGGCCATGGTGCTGCTCAACGCCCTGCTGTTTGAGGGGCTTTGGATCACCCCCTATGACCAATCCCAGGTGAGAGAGGAGACTTTCCGGCTTTCCGACGCAGACGGTTCCCAGGTTCAGGCGCAGATGCTCTGCTCCAAGGAGTCCGTATACCTGGAAAACGACAAGGCCACCGGCTTTATCAAGGCGTATGAGGACGGCTATTACTTTGTCGCGGCACTCCCCAAGGCGGAAGGGGCCTTTACGCTGGAGCAGCTTTCCCTGAACACGCTGCTGGAAAGCGCCGGACACAACTATGAGGTATACACCAAGCTCCCCAAGTTCAACTTTTCCAGCGGCAACTCCCTGGTGGATCTGATGAAAAAGGCGGGTGTCACCCAGGCGTTCCAGGAAGAAAAGGCGAATTTTTCCAAAATGTTCCAGGAGGACGTCCCCGTATGGATCGGAGACGTGGTGCAGAAGACGAAGATTGAACTGACCGAGGCGGGGACCAAGGCCGCGGCGGTTACCTCTGTGGTAATGATGGCAAAGACCGCGATGATCACCGAGACCATGCGCAAAGAGGTTTATCTGGACCGTCCCTTTGCGTTCCTCATCATGAAGGAGGGGCTGGACGTGCCGCTTTTCGCCGGTGTTGTGGAAAATCCGGCGATGAATTAACGCTGCTTTGCATAATTTACAGCATTTGGACAAGACTATCGTTAAAACAAACGATTAGGAAGGAGTTTCCAAATGCTGTATTTCAAAGCATTGAAACGTTTTTGTATTTCCGCTGCCGCGTGTGCCGCCGTATGGGGAGCCTGCTTCCCCGTCTTTGCCGCCGGGGAGTCCCAGGAGGTTTCCCCGGAGGGAATTTCCCCCCAAGAGGTGGAGATGATTGAGGCCGTGGTGATGCACGAGGTGGGCTACTGCTCCCGTGAGTCGATGATTGCGGTTGCCCACGTGATTTTAAATCGGATGGAGAGTCCGTTTTTCCCCGACACAGTGTCGGAGGTTCTCCACCAGGAGGGGCAGTTTACCGCCATCCACAATTACTATGACTGGGAGCGGCCGGTTACTCCAAAAGTAAAAGCCGCTGTCGCCGACGCCCTGGAGATGACAGATGTGACCGGAGGGGCCTTCTATTTCTACAGCCCCCGGTATATGAAGCAGGATTATTCCCTCCGGTGGTTCCAGTCACTGGAGACTACCTTGATTTATGAGGGGGTTTGGTATTGTAAGTGACAGCTTTTCCGTCTCTTTGATTCACGCTTGGCCGCACGGCTGATTTACATGGGAGGTTGTATCATGGAACAGATTGACATTGTTATCATCGGAGCGGGGACGGCGGGGCTGACCGCCGCCATCTACGCCTGCCGCAGCGGGCTGAGCTGCGTTGTCCTGGAGGAAAACATGTACGGGGGACAGATTGTCAACACCGGGGAGATTGAAAACTACCCCGGTATGCCCGGCGTCACCGGCTTCGACTTTGCCAACGCCCTCCACCGGCAGGCGGAGGCTTTGGGGGCGAAAATCCAGTTTTCCCCGGTTTCCGCCATCTCCAAGTCCGACCCCTGGTTCTATGTGGAGACCCCTTCGGCCACATGGATTGCCAAGGCGGTGATTGCCGCCAACGGGGCGGTCCACCGCAAGCTGGGCTGTGAAGGGGAGGAGCGTCTTTCCGGCAAGGGGGTTTCCTACTGCGCCACCTGCGACGGGGCCTTTTTCAAGGGAAAATCCGTCGCCGTCGTCGGGGGAGGGAACACCGCGGCGGAGGATGCCCTGTACCTCTCCGGAATCTGCCGGGAGGTACACCTCATCCACCGGCGGGACCAGTTCCGCGCCCACCAGGCCACTGTCCGCAGGCTTCTGGCCGCCCCCAATGTGACGCCTCACTATCAGGCAACTGTCCAGCAGATTACCGGGGACAAGCGGGTGGAGGGGATTCTGCTTTCCTCCCCCAATGGCGAGCAGCGCCTGGAGGTGCAGGGGGTGTTCGTGGCCATAGGGCTTTCCCCAAACAACCAACTGTTCGCCCCTCTGTGCCGGCTGGATGAGGGTGGGTACTTTGCGGCGGGGGAGGACTGTCGGACCACCTGCGACGGCCTTTTCGCCGCCGGGGACACCCGTGCCAAGCCCCTGCGCCAGCTTGTCACCGCTGCGGCGGACGGGGCGGTTGCCGCCTCCATGGCTGCGGTATATGTCGGGGAAAGGATAAAAAGCTGATTTATATGAAAAAAGTCTCTGACGTATTTACTTTTCCCCCGGTATCCATTATAATAGAAAAATAAAGGCTCCTGTCGAAAAGCGGGGGCACTGTATGCCGGACATAAAGGACAGAAAGGGTTGAGAGTCATAATGAATTACAAACAGGAATTTATACAGTTTATGGTCCGTTCCGGGGTTTTGACCTTTGGGGATTTTACGGCGAAGAGTGGACGGAAAACCCCGTATTTCATCAACACCGGCAATTATAAGACCGGGGCCCAAGCGGCACGCCTGGGGGAATTTTACGCTCAGTGCCTATTGGAAAACATCCCTGGCCATGTGGACGCCCTGTTTGGCCCGGCCTACAAGGGGATTCCCTTGGCGGTGGCCACGGCGGTGGCCCTTGCCAACCGCCACGGAAGGGACCTGAACTACTGCTTTAACCGCAAGGAGGCCAAGGACCACGGAGAGGGCGGAACCATGGTGGGCTACAAGCTCCGGGATGGGGACAAGGTGGTCATCATTGAGGACGTTATCACCGCCGGTACTGCCATGCGGGAGACGCTGCCCCTGCTAAAGACCGCTGCCAGCAACATTGAGGTCGTGGGGGTTATCATCTCGGTGGACCGCACCGAACGGGGGCGGGGGGACAAATCCGCCATCCAGGAGATGCGGGAGGAATTCGGGATTCCGGTGTACCCCATTGTTACCGCACGGGAGATCATCGACGCCCTCTACAATGTGGAGGTTGACGGAAAGGTTTACATAGACGATGCGGTGAAAGCGAAGATGGAAGCCTATCTGGCCCAGTACGGCGTAAAGGAAGCGTAAGGTAAAAAACAAGAAAGTGTGGGACAGATGTCCCTGTGACAGTATACAGAATGGAGAGAATACATAATTATGGCCCGAAAAAAAGCAACAAATCTCTATGTGATTGTGGGAGCGGCTTTTGCGGTTGTGGTTGTTACGGCCGCCATCGTGCTGGGACTGCTGGTCCACGCCGACTCGGAGGATGATGAGGACAGCTCCTCGGAGACCTCCTCCATATCGGAATCCGAGAGCGAATCGGAAAGCCAGCCCGATGAGGAAGAGGAACCCGACGGTCCCGCCGGACCTATTCTCCCCTCTACGGGGGATGACGGTGAGGAGGAGGACCCGGACGGAGAATCCTCTGAGAGCTCCGAGAGTTCTGAAAGTTCGGAGAGCTCAGAAAGCTCTGAGGCTCCTTCAAGCTCCCAGCCCGCGCCCAGCTTGTCTTCTGTGGCGCCTCCTCCGTCCTCGACAGCGCCGGTTTCGTCTTCCAAGACGCAAGCCCCCGCGCCTTCTTCGACAGTGAGCAAGTCCTCGACGGCTCCTCCGGCGCCCAGTAAGTCTTCCGCTGCGCCGTCCTCATCCTCCAATAAGACCTCGACATCATCGAAAACCTCGTCTAAGAGCTCCGGGGTGACGGTGATTAAGCCTTCTCAATCGTCGTCCTCCTCTTCCACTTCCAAGATCGTTGTAAAGCCCACCTCCTCCAGCAAGAGCAGCAGTTCCAGTAAGGTGACGGGAAACACCACCGGGACCAAGTTGGAAACCCCAGTGATCAGTGCGGACAGCTCCAACGGGCGGATTACGGTTTCCTGGGATGAGGTTGACAACGCATCCGGCTACAAGGTGGATATCTATAAGGGCGATGTTTCCAGCTCCAGTACTGCGACGCCGCTGGAAAGCGTCATTCTGGATGAATATGAGACCGACTATACCACCACTGATATCAGCGTGGTCAAGGACCAGACCTACACCGTCAAGGTACAGGCCCTGGGAAAGAGCGGCGGAAAATACGCCAACTCCAACCTGCGCCGTGCAACGGTGACAGGGGTGGCGAAGGGCTCCTCCGGCAGCAGTCTGGGCAGAGCGCTGGACGCCCCCAAGAACCTGTACACCGACCTGGACGACGGCTTCCTGACCATTTCCTGGGATACGGTGGACGACGCTGCGGACTATACCGTTGAGCTTTACCGTCCCAACGGGAAGCTGCTGGAGTCCGATACCACCCAGTACACTGAGTACAATTTTACCGAGGAGTTGGATGAAAAAGGAACCTATAAGGTACAGGTGCAGTCCAACCCCAAGAGTTCTTCCAAGTACAAATCCTCGGCCTTTACGACCAAATCCGTCAAGGTATCCTCCGGCTCCAGCAGCTCCAGCGGGCGGCTGGATGCCCCCGAATTCTCGGTTTCCCGGAGCAGCGACGCAGTCAAGATCAGATGGGAGACAGTCAGCAAGGCGGAGCAGTATGATCTGGAGATACTCGACCCCTCCGGCAAGGTGGCCCACAGCATCACCCTGGAGGAATACGACGATAATCCCTACTACTGGTATGGCGACATGCTCAAAAAGGGAACCTGGAAGGTGCGCATGAAAGCCATTGACGAAGATGGGGATTACAAGGATTCCGCTTATAACACGAAATCCATTGAAGTCAGCTCCGGAAAGCTGGAGACGCCGTCCATCAATGATGTTGTAGTGAACAGCGGCAGGGCGTCCATTGAAATCAATACAGTGGAGGACGCGGTTAAATATCAAATCAACATTGATGGCAATATTGACACCTTTACTCCTACTGGAATTGCTGCCATTCGTGGTCAGCCGATTTACCGTTCCGATAAGCTTTCCAAGGGAAAGCATACTGTAAAAATCCGTGCGCGTGCAGACGAAGACAGTTCCCTGAATGCTTCCG
>Ga0073906_1004593_pt1 | contig 13679 bp, 23 predicted proteins | sample Inofromicrocosms_FD_65485 | JGI IMG/M metagenome (GOLD analysis project Ga0073906, IMG submission 65485) | Mouse cecum microbial communities from Vienna, Austria - Inoculum for glucosamine and mucus D2O microcosms | ecosystem: Host-associated > Mammals > Digestive system > Large intestine >... | reverse complement strand
ACGATAAAGGTAAAATATTACCAAGAAGAGCAACAGGAGCTTGCGCTAAACATCAAAGAGCTATTACATTAGCTGTTAAAAGAGCAAGACATATTGCTATATTACCATATGCACAAGATTAATAATCTTTAAATCCTAGAGGTATCAATACTTCTAGGATTTCTTAATGCAATTTTAATGCAACTGGCTTATATAATTAACAAAATTATCAACATGAATACTTTTATATTTATCAAAAATAGTAGTATAAGTATTAATTGTTGTAGCAATATTTTTATGACCTAATAATTTTTGCAATACTTCAGCTGGCATTCCTGACTCAATACATCTAGTAGCATAAGTATGCCTTAGTACATGAGTTCCAAAATCATGAAGATTATATTTTTTAAGAGATCTTTTTAAATAAGAGTTAACATTTGGAACCGATAAAATTAGACCGTTACTGGTGGTAAAAATCAATTTTTGTGGATTAGGTACCATATTATCTATAGCATTAATAATATTTGATTTTAAAAGCGACGTAATAGGAATATCACGTTTTGAAGTTTCTGTTTTAGGTGCTTGACTTAATATTAATTGATTGTTTTTATTTCTAGTTACAGTTTTTGTTATATGAATAATATTATTTTTAAAATCAACATCGTCTAGTGTTAGTGCAAGTATTTCTCCACACCTCATGCCAGAATATAATTCTATTAAAAATACATTTTCAAATAAATTTCCTTTTATAATTTGTACAAATTTTAATTGCTCTTCAATGGAAAGAGCTTCTACTTTTTTATCAATCTTTTTTGATACAGGTTTCATAATGCCAAGCATAGGAGTTTTATAAATAAGATTTTGCTTAAGCGCTTCGTTAAAAACTTGGTTTAGTAATATAATGATTTTCTCAATATATGAATTAGAAAGATCAGTTAAAGTAGATATATAACTTTGAATAAAGAAATAAGTTGCTTTTTGTACTTTTATATTTTCAATAGGATCTATTTTACTCAAAATATTATTATACAAATTCAAAGTATTGTCAGAAATAATATTTGAAGCATATTTTAATTCAACAATGTATTTAGCTAATTCACCGATAGTAACATCACTATTATCAATAAAAGTATTAGTTTGAACTTCAGATAGGGCTTTTGTTATTTTTTCTTTAACTTCTTTTCTAGTATTTCCATAAACAGATTTACGATTTATTTGACCATTGACTTTTCGTCCAGCAGTAAATTGTCCAACCCATTTATTTAATTTTTCAGAATAATATATTGTTCCTTCGCCATTTCCTTTTCTAGCCATAAAATACCTCCTACAATACGAATAAATGTTCTTTTTGCAAAATTAAAAATATAAGTAGTTGTTTTAACTACTTTTCTTTAGTATCTAAGGAAAATAAATGTCAAGTGTGGTAATCTTAACATCTATTTTACTTTTCTTTTTTGCTTTCTTCAATTATAAGAATTTCTGCTATTGTTCTGCAGAAATCATTTACAAATTCTTCTTCTGTTCCCATATAAGTTCCTTTAATTATCCTATTTTATTTAGTTTTTTGTATAATCTAGCCATTCTTCCTGGAATTTGACCATCAGTGCCATCTTTATAAAAACCTATATCAATAGATTTTTGACAAACATCAAGTGCTTTTTGATATTCTTTTCGTTTTTCATAGATAATTGCCAATCGCTTAAAACTTTCATAATTTGGAATATAGTCTTCTAGAGGTTGATTATCAAGCTTTGCTTTCTCCATATAATAATTATATACTTCTTTCGCTATCGAAATATCTCTTTTACAATCCTCAATAACAGATTCCATTTGAGGGCTAAATTCGTCTCCAAGGTTCATAACAACTGTGTAATTCATTTTAATCTTTTCTAATAATTTAAAATGCATATTTAAAACTTTATCATATTTGTCATCAAGTTCTAACGATTTTTTAAAATTTTCTGGATATTCATAATATTCACTATTTTTATCAGTACAAATATTTTTATTTGTAGATGGTTTAAATAAAAAATTAAATAATCCCAATTACTTTTCTCCTTTGCTTTATTTTTTTCTTCTTAATTCAACTACTTTACCTATAATACGAATGGGTAGTTTTTCAATTTGTTCATTAGTATATACCATAGGTTGAAATTCTGGATTTAAAGGTTGAAGAATAATACCACTTTCATTTTTAAATAATCTTTTGAAAGTACCATCATTTCCATTAACCATAACAACAACATCTTGACCACTTTCACAGTCATTTACCTTTTCTAATATAATTGTATCTCCATCAAGATATTCAGGATACATAGAATTACCTTTAATTTTTAATCCAAAATATTGTTTATTACCTTTTAGCATATCAGAAGATATTTCTTCAGTATCTATTATTTCCTCAATACATTCCATAGGAATACCAGCAGGAATAGTACCATAAATGAGTACAACGGCTGAATTTTGTTCATTATTAAAATTATTAACTATAAATTCTTGCTCATCATCTAATACTTTTAATAATTCATCAATAGATATATTTAATCCTTTTGATATGCTTTTAACAGCTTCTAGAGTAGGAGCAATAGGTTTTCCAGTACGTGAATCAATATTTTTTTCTAAGGCAGCTATATAAGTATGACTAAGGTTACATCTTTTAGCAAAATCTCTCATAGATAATTTATTTTTTTCTCTATACTCTTTAATAACATCTCCTAAAAACATATAAGCTCCTTTCAATTAGTATAACTATATTGTACAACAAGATGAACGAAAAGTCAAAAAAAAATTAAAAATATTTGTACAACATACTTGACAACACAAAATATTAATGATAATATCTGTACAACAAGTTGAACAGAAAGGAGAAAAAAATGAACAATATCTTAAAGCAAATCAGAGAAGAAGAAAATATGACACAAGAAGAATTATCAAAAAAATCTGGAGTATCAAGAACAACTATTTCTGAATTAGAAACACAAAAAACAGAGAGAATAACTAATATTACATTAGAAAATTTAGCCAAAGCATTAAACAGAAAAGTCACAGAAATTTTTTTTACAGAATAAGTACAACATGATAAACAAAAATTGATAGCAACTTAATAATATAGGAGGAGAGTATGAATTTATTTAGAATAGTTTTAGGCATGGCAATTATGATTATTATTGGAACATTAAGTTTGATTTATTGGCATAAAAAAATAGATTCCTCAACAACATGGATATATGGAATCTATATAGTAGTAATAATTATTCTTTTTCAATTTGCTTTGATAAAACTTGAACTATTTTATTTAATTCACTAAAAAGTTCAGGCGATCCACGTAATTTAGATAATTGATCAATATCCGATGGAACATTCTCAAAATAGATATATAACAAATTTATTGATTTTTGAAAATTATCATATCCACCAAGTGAATAATTTTCATGAATATTAACAGTATTTTCAATAAAAGTTTTTAAAATTTCGCGTTTAGAGTTTTCATATATATCTAATTTTTTTAAAGCTAACTGATGTTTATTATTTATTATAGCAGTAACAATAGGAGAAGCAACAGCGGAGATACCTACACTAATAGCAATTACCCAAGAAAACCATTCCACAAAAATTCACCACCTTTCAAAAGCATTATAGCATAGGTGGTAAAAATAAACAAAATAGGAGGAGAGTATGGTTAGACCAAGAGGAACAGATAAAGCAGAAGTAATACAAGTTATAAAAACAACATCCTTGCTAGGAGAAGGAACAGAAAAAGACCCAGTAAGGCAGATATATCAATACTGGGACTTTAAAGGTAATTTATTAGCTAATCACGATACATTAGAAGATGCTGAAGATTGATTAGATTTCTTTGTGGAAACCTTAGCATTGCCAATAGTTTCAATACTAGAAAATAATTCTTCTTCATCATGACGAGCAATATACCATTTGTCAATTAATAATTCTATAAGCTTTAATAATTTTTCAGCTTCACCAGAGTCAACATCAACAATGGTATTTATATCTTTTTCCATATGAGCACCAATATTCCCAATAGAACGGAGAGCATCAATTGCTTTCCATTGAGAAGCAGGTACAAGAGATTTAAGAGCATTTATCTCATCAACTAATCTACTTTTAGTAATACCATGAAAATCTCTAATCATACCTTGTAAGCAACGACGAGCAAGAGTTGCAGAAGCTTTAGGACTTAAATTAACAATAGAGTAAGCTTCTTCATAATCTTGACGAATTGGCTCAGGTACATATTCTGGAAATTGTTTTGCATGAGAATTTGGAATTAATGGAATATTAAGACCTTTTGTATAAGAACCTCCTTCAAGAGCAAATATGGAATACTTACCACATTTTGGACATTTATAAAATGCAATTTTTATACAAGATTCATCTATACGATGATTTCCAACAACATAATAATCACCCTTATCATAATTGAATGAAGGATATCTTATAGAATGAGTAGCATCTGTTATTGGCATATCTACATTACAAAAAGGACAATGAAAACTATTCATATATAATTCACCTCACTTTCGAGGTTATTATACAAAAATTAACAAAATAAGTAAAGAAAGGAGAAAAAAATGAAAAAAACAACACCAACAAAAAGATACGAAGAACTGCCAGATACAATAGGAGTTGAAGACTATATGGAATGGAGAGGATGTGGAAGACCAATAGCAGATGCAGTATTTCATCAAGAAGGATTTCCGAGAATAAAACAAACAGGTTCTAAGTTAATGGCAGATAAAAGAGCAGTATTACTTTATGAATTAGGACTTAAAAATGAAGAAAAACAAGAAGTGCTAAAAGAAATAGCAAGAAACATTATTTGAAGGAGGTGAGTTAAATGATACTTGATGCAATCGCATGTGGATTAGTAATACTGTGGCAACTAAGTAAAGTCGTTATAACAGGAGTATTACTACAAGGATTAATTTATAGGCTAACAGGAATTAGCTTATATAACACGATGAAAACGGGCATAGAAAAAGAGATAGCACCGACCAAAGTATTATCTCTTAAAAAATAATGATTATATGTAAATCACTTTTCAACAGTATAGCATTATTTGTGGAAAAGTGCAAGGAAAGGAAAGAAAATGAGTTTAAATTTATATCAAATAACAAGTGCATTTCCAGTAGCAATGGATCAAACGGAAATGTCAGAAGAAGACAAACAGAAAGTAATGGATGAATTAAATACGTTACTAGCAAATAAAAGCCAAAATATAATTGCATACATAAGAAACATAGAATTAACTATTGGAGCTATGAAAGAGGAAGAAAAACGAATTTCAGAGCAAAGAAAGGCATTAGAAAATAAAGTAGAAAACTTTAAGAAATATGTAAAAGAATGTATGGAAAATGGAAACATTACGAAAATTGAAACAGAACTAGGGACACTAAGTATAGCCAAAAGTCCAATATCTATAGAGATTACTAACGAAGATGAAATCCCAGCAGAATTTAAGCAAGAAGTAATAACAGTAAAGATAGATAAAAAAGCAATAGCAGATAACTTTAAATCAACAGGTGAATTAATAGATGGAGTGATAATTCATACAGATAATACAAGTTTGAGGGTGAAATAGGAGGTAAGCATGGGAATACCAGTATTAATAATAGGTAAATCAGGTTCTGGAAAAAGTACAAGCTTACGTAATTTTAATGAAAGAGAATTAGCACTAGTAAATGTACTATCTAAACCATTACCTTTTAGAAAAAAATTTGAAAGTACAATGGATACTGACGATTATGGAAAAATAATAAAATCAATTCAGCTAACTAAAAAGAAATCAATTGTAATAGATGATGCAGGATATTTAATTACAAACCACTTTATGAGTAAACATAGTACATGTGGCGGAGGAAATGGGGTCTTTAATTTATACAACGAATTAGGCGATTATTTTTGGAACTTAATTGAATATGTAAAAAATAAATTAGAAAAAGATAAAATTGTTTATTTTATAATGCACGAAAATACAGATGAAAACGGAGATACAAAGCCAAAAACAATAGGAAAACTATTAGACGAAAAAGTATGTATAGAAGGAATGTTTACAATTGCTTTGAGATGTATGTCAGACAATACTAGACACTTTTTTAGAACTCAAAGTGATGGAAGTGATATTTGCAAGACACCGTTAGAAATGTTTGAAGAAAAAGAAATAGACAATGATTTAAAAATAGTAGATGTAAAAATAAGAGAATATTACGGATTAAACCAAGGAGGTGAACAGCAATGAGAGATAGAAAAAATAGACGATTAGAAGCTAAAGAAGAGTGGAAGAAAAGCGGTAAAAAAGTAAGTTTTACAGAATATTGGAGGGAAAAGAATAAATGGAAAGATTAAATTTAGATAGTACACTTTTAAAACCAGTAAAAGAAGCAATTGAAATAAGTGTAGATACATTAATACCATCAGTTTTAAAAGAAAATAAAGAAGCAGAAATAACATTAAAAATTAATTTAAACCATTCAACACAACGTGAATTTGATAATGGAAAAGTAACTAAAGAATGGCTTGAACCAGAAATAGGTTTCAAACTAACAGAAAAACTAAAAGAAAATAAAAATACAAGAGAAGGTATACTTGGCCGAGATTATGAAATTGCATTAGGTAATGATAATAAATCTTATATCAAGAAAGTAAATGAGCAAATGAGTTTACTGGAGTTGGAGGAAGGCCAAGATGAGTAAAAAAGAAAGAGCAAAAGAGTCAGCAAGATTAATTATAAAAATAATAGTTCAAGGAATGTTGAACGAAGATAAAAATATTGTAGGAGGATTTTAATATGGAAAAAATACAAGGATATGACGAAGCAGTAACTTTAACAGGAGAATACGAGGTTTTAGAACCAGGAGGCTACATATGTAAAGTAGTAAGTGCTAAAGAAGAAACTAGTTCAAACGGAAATAAAATGTTAGTAATAGCATTTGATGTTGAAAGTGGAGAACATAAAGGAATTTATAAAAGAAGATTTGATGAGGCAGTAAAAGCAAATAATGATCCCAACACCAAAGTAAAATGGCCAAACAATGGTATTCACAGAATAATGTTAAACAATGAGAAAGCAGCAGGATTTTTAAAAGGATTTATAACATCTATAGAAGCATCTAATCCAAAATTTAAATGGGATTGGGATGAGAAAAAATTAAAGGACAAGTTATTCGGAGGAATATTTGGTGAAGAAGAATACGAAAAAAATGATGGAAGCATAGGAACATCAACAAAACTTAGATGGATTAGAAGTATAGACGCCATTGAAGATGGTAAATACAAAATACCAGATCCAAAAAGACTTAATAAATCAAATAGTAATAATCCATTTAATGAAGTTAACGATGATGATGACGATTTACCTTTTTAGAGTAAGCAAAAAGCTTACTCTAAGTAAAGAAAAGAGGTGAAAAAGTGGAAGATAATTTTGACAATTTAAGTAAAGACGAATTACTAAATAGAGAAGTTATAGAATCAGTTATCGAAATCAAAGATATAGAAATTAGAGAAAGAATGTTAGCGAAACTGGAGAGCAGAGCTAAAGAATTAAAAGTTTATCAAAATTTTAAACGATTACACAAGAGCATTCAAGCTGAAATTATTCAAAGTAAAAAGCAAATTAATAGTTATGAAACGCAATTTACAAATGCACCTATAAAACTAAAATGTAAAAGCTATAGATGTGACGATTTAGGAGTAGTTAAAACTGATTATAATCAAACCTTAATGCAAAGTATTGACATTATAGTTTGTAGTCATCCAATTTTACCAGTCGAGCGACTTATAAATGTTGATACTAACACAGAAAAAGTAAAGTTAGGATTTTATAAGGATAAGAAGTGGCAATATGTTATAGCAGAAAAAAATACCTTAGCTAGCAAAAACAAAATACTACAACTTGCGAATACAGGAATTGAAGTTAATGAAAGTAATGCTAAAGAATTAATAATTTATATATCCGAGCTATTAGCTTTAAATACAGAAATAATTCCAGTAAACAAAGCAATTACTCACTTAGGATGGATAAAAGAAGGATTTGTTCCATATACAAAAGACTATAAGTTTGATGGAGATAGAAGCTTTGAAAGTATTTTTAAAGATGTAAAAGAAAAAGGTGACGTTGAGATATGGACCAATACTTTAAAAGAACTCAGACAAAACGAAGTAGTACACTTTATAATTGCCTCTAGCTTTGCAAGTATACTGATAGAGAAACTACATATAAATCCATTTATAGTTCATCTTTGGGGAAGTTCAGGAACAGGAAAGTCAGTTAGTTTGATTGTGGCTATGTCTGTATGGGGAAATCCAGCAATAGGACATTTAGTTAAAAATTTAAATAGTACAAATGTTGGATTTGAAAGAATTAGTGCATTTCTAAATAACTTACCATTTGCTTGTGACGAACTTCAAGCAGTTAAAAGTAAATATTCAAACTTTAATGAATTGATCTATTCTTTAACACAAGGTGAAGGAAAATCAAGAGGAACAGCTGAAGGAGGAATACAAGAACAATTAAAATGGAGTTGTGCATTTTTAACAACAGGAGAAGAACCTATAACATCAGAAACTTCTAAAGAAGGTGTTAAAAACAGAGTAATTGAAATTGAAGAAAATAAAACTTTAATTGAAAATGGCAAAGAAGTAGTAAATACATTAATTAATAATTATGGGTTTGGTGGAAAAATATTTTTGGAAAAGATGCCAACAGATGAAGAACTACAGAAAAGACATTCAGAAATTTTCAAACAATTAGATAAAAAATATAGTAGTACAGGAAAACAAACAAATGCAATAGCAACAATAATATTAGCTGATGAGATTGTCAGTAAATATATTTTTGAAGATAAACCATTGACAATAGAAAATTGTATTAAATATTTTAGCAAAGATATAGATGAAGCTGATAGAATATATAACTTAATCGTAGATTGGTTATTTGCCAATATTAATAAATTTAAAGAAAAAACAGAATACGGCGAAAACTGGGGAAAATATGAAACATTTGAAGAACGAGTAACACAGTTTTATATAAATGGAAAAGTATTAAAAGATTTTCTTTCAAACAACAGCATTAGTTTCAATGGAATAAAAAACAAATTATTTGAAAAAGGGGTACTAGAAAAAAACTCACAAGGAAGATTTACTCATCAAACAAGTGTAGATGGAAATATGCAAAACTTAATTAAATTCAATATCTTAGAAAATGATAAAAAAATAGAAAAAGAATTACCTTTTTAATAAAAAAATGTAAGATGTAAGGACTTTGTAAGGAAAATGTAAGGACGGCAAAAATGCTATTTATATATACTTATATAAAAATACCTTACATACTTACATAAAAATAAATATAAGTTATATATGCAAAAAGTAAAAGAAATATATATTTCTCTCTTCTCTATTATATATATAGCTCCTATTTCAAAAATAACGTAAGTTTGTAAGGAAAATAAACAAAAACCAAGAAACATAAGAGATACACGCCCTTACATTTTACAAAAATGAAGAAAAATAAATGTAAGGCACAATAAAAATGTAAGAGAGGTAAAAATATGAACCGAACAGATAAATATAATTTAATTTGGTCTTTAATAATTTTTACATTCATTATAGCTCTAGTAATCATATTCAGAAAAATAGGCTTTTGTTGGCTATTAGCTATATGGTTTTTAGGTTGGAAATGGGATGAGAGCTAGTGATCAAATAATAAAAGATGCTTCAAATAAAGAAAGTGTAGAAGATTATTTATTACTAGAATTACATTTATATTTAACTATTAAACAAATTTTGAAAATGTATTTTAATAATCAGCTTTCTAAAGAAGAAGCAAACCATTATAAACAAATAGCTGTAAAAGACTATGAAACTAAAGTAAAAGAATATGAATATCAACGACAGATGTATCAAGATCATGTGAAAAATATTAAAGATACCGAATTTTTAAGAATAAATTTAAGAAAAAAGTTAAAAGATAATGAACCAGTAACAGAAACAAAACTGGGAGAAACAATCAATTTATGTTTAGAAATTATTTCTAAAACATATAAAGAACCATTTTAAGGAGGAAAAACAGATGAAGAAAATATGTGTAAGTCCAGAATGCACGAAAAGATGCAAAAGACATATAGCAAACAATAACTTAGAAGATGGAAAGACATATGTCATGGATGACTTTTTTAGGGGGTGCAAGAAGAGTGAAAGAAATAAAACTTAGAGATTATCAACAAGATTGTATAGAAATTATAGACAAGCTTGAACCAGGATCTTACTTAATTCAGATGGCGACTGGATGTGGTAAGACAGCAACATTTACAAATATAAAAAGAAAAGGTCGTGTATTAGTCTTAGCACACAGAGAAGAACTAATAACACAACCAGTCAAATACTACGATTGTTCCGTTGGAATTGAAATGGCGAATTACAGCTCTAACGGAGAAGAGGTCGTAATAGCCTCAGTCATGAGTTTAACACACAGATTAGAAAAATTCAAGGAAGATGAATTTGACATGATAATTATAGATGAAGCACATCATGCAGCTGCTACATCATATAAAAAGATAATAAATCATTTCAAACCAAGATTATTATTAGGTTTTACAGCAACGCCAAACAGAGGCGATAAAGTTAGACTAGATGATGTGTTTTCAAAAATTATATTTCAAAAAGATTTAAAGTGGGCCATAAAAAATAAATATTTAACAGACATTGATTGCATCAGAGTAAATATAGGTTATGACATTTCAAAGGTTTCGAGAAGAATGGGAGATTTTGCACCAGGAGAACTTGAAGATGTAATGAATACTGATTTACTTAATGGAGCTATAAAAGAAGCATATGAGAAACACGCAAAAGGTCAAACATTAATATTTGCAACATCAGTTAGTCACGCTGAGAATATAGCAAAGTTAATACCAGGAGCAGTAGCAGTAACAGCAGAAACTAAAAATAGAGAAGAACTGATTAGAAAATTTACAAATAGAGAAATACCAGTATTAGTTAATTGTATGATTTTTACAGAAGGAACAGATATGCCACTTGTTGAAACAGTAATGATAGCAAGGCCGACAAGCAATAGTTCTTTATATACACAAATGGTAGGTAGAGGATTAAGACTTTATCCAGGAAAAGAAAAATTAAAACTAATAGATTTAGTAGGAACTACAGGAAAAGCTAACCTTTGTACAGCTCCAACATTAATAGGTATTGATTTAAATATAGTACCTGCAAACAAACAAGATGAAATACAAGGAGATTTATTTGATTTACCAGAGATTATACAAAAAATATCAGATGTTCCAGAAAGTTGGATTAGAAATATTGAATATGTAAATCTTTGGGCCAAAGAGCAACAGTATGATACGCACGATGTTAACTATTTCAAAATGCCAAACGGAGATATGGTAGTAACAATTCCTAAAAAGAGAATAGTTATACCTGCACAAGACGAACTTGGAGAAACAACAATTAAAGGAAAGAAAATGAAAATGCAAGAAGCTTTAGACTTAGTATATTCATATTTAATCGAAAATCATTCAGACGAGCAGTACATTTGGGATACTAAAAAAATAAAAAGATGGGGAAAATCTGAAGCTACAGACAAACAAAAAAATATGATTAAAAGAATGTACAAAGGAAATTTAGATGTATCAGAACTTAATAAAAGTGAAGCAAGTTTGATCTTAAATAGATTAATGTACAAAGGAGCATAGAAAATGATACTAATGTTAGTTTTTTAATAGTTTCAAGTATTGCATTAGGATTTGCAATATTTGGAATATACAAAATTTTAGAAGGAGAGAACAATGAGAGAAGTAATAATAAAAACTCAAGAAGAGTGGGATAAATTAGATAAAGATTTTGATGGAATAGTTTATTTTGAAAATGGTCAAAATTGGATAACTATTAGAGAAAATAAAGGTTATAGAAGAATAGTAAAAGCTTCAAAAGTAGAAGCCTGGGAAAATAGTTCAGTAGAAGCCTGGGAAAATAGTTCAGTAGAAGCCTGGGGAAATAGTTCAGTAGTAGCCAGGGGAAATAGTTCAGTAGTAGCCTGGGAAAATAGTTCAGTAGAAGCCTGGGGAAATAGTTCAGTAGTAGCCTGGGAAAATAGTTCAGTAGAAGCCTGGGGAAATAGTTCAGTAGTAGCCAGGGGAAATAGTTCAGTAGTAGCCTGGGAAAATAGTTCAGTAGTAGCCTGGGGAAATACTCAAATAGTAGACATTACAGAAACACATGATATTAATATTACAGGCAATGCAAGAATAGTTTATATGCCAAAAACAATTCAAGAATTTATGGATTTTTATGGAATAAAAAAAGTAGGAAGAACAAAAGCAATATTTTATAAAGCTGTAAAAAAAGATACAAATGGAATTTATAGAAGCGCTTGGAATTGTAATTTTACATATGAAATTGGAAAAACAAAAACAGAAAATTGTGATCCAAATACAGAAGATAGTTGTAGCTTTGGCATAAATATAAGCTATTTAGACTGGGCTTTAAGATATGGAAGTGATTGGAGAGATTTAGCTATTTTAGAAGTTGAAACTAGAATTGATGATATTGTACTTCCAAAACGAACAGATGGAAAAGTTAGAACATCAAAAGTAAAAGTTTTAAGAGAAGTACCATTAGAAGAATGTGGAATATATGGAAAGATACTAGCAAAAAGGAGTAAAAGCAATGGTTAAAGTAAAAAAAGGAAATCTCTTAAAAGCTAGAACAGATATTATAGTACATCAAGTAAATGTTCAAGGAGTTATGGGAGGAGGAGTTGCTAGACAACTCTCTCTCAAATATCCTGGACTGGAAAAGTTCTATGCTAATCATTGTAAGAAGTATAAGAATGATTATGATTTATTAAAAGGACATGTTTTAACATTTACAACTAAAACAGATCATAAATTAATATTTAATATTTTTTCACAAACTCCAGATTTTAAAACTGATTATGAAATGTTTAGACACTGTATAAGAGAAGTTAGATATATAGCTCAAAAGTTTAAATTAAAAGTAGCTATGCCATATGGAATAGGTTGTGGAATTGCTAACGGAGATTGGAATAAAATCATGAACATTATTATAGAAGAATTTAGAGGAAGCGAAGTTACTTTGTATATATTGGAGGATAAAAAATGCAAAAAGGGAGAGAGTTTGAAAAGCAAATTGAAAAAGTTATTGAGTATGTGGAAAAATTAGGCTTTCATGGGCATAAAAATTATGCTAAAAGGCTTATAGATGGAACTTATATTGAAGGAGAAAAGTTTGATTATGAAATTTTAGTACCAGGAAGACATGATATGTTTGATGCAAAGCAGGCACAGACAGATACATATAAGATAGTAAAAAAAGACATAAATCAAATAAATTTTTTAAAGCAATGTAAAAATGCAGGGTGCAACGCATATCTTCTTATTTGTTTTGAAGGTAAAGATGTACGAATGATAGATGTTGACGCAGTAATAAAACTTTTAAATAGTAATATAAAAAATATAAAAAAAGAAGGTTGGCCAGAATGGGATTTAATAAATTATTTAAAAGAGAAAAAATATACAACTTAGTTGTGTTTAAACATTTTCAATATATGACCAATACATAATGATTACAGACTATATGAAAAATGAAAGAACTGTTATTTATAACAGAGAGATAGAAAGGATTGAAGATAGTGGAACGATTAATAATAATAG
>Ga0073906_1004589_pt1 | contig 13689 bp, 9 predicted proteins | sample Inofromicrocosms_FD_65485 | JGI IMG/M metagenome (GOLD analysis project Ga0073906, IMG submission 65485) | Mouse cecum microbial communities from Vienna, Austria - Inoculum for glucosamine and mucus D2O microcosms | ecosystem: Host-associated > Mammals > Digestive system > Large intestine > Cecum... | reverse complement strand
CTTTGACGAGCAGAATAACATCGAGTGGTCGGAGCGCATGGAGGAGGCCGGATGCCGGGTGATTTACGGGTTCGAGGATTACAAGGTGCACTCCAAGGTCTGCCTGGTCACGTATCGCAATCGTGGGGAAATCAAGTATATTACGCAGGTGGGCACGGGAAATTATAACGAGAAGACGGCGAAAATGTACACCGATTATTGCCTGGTTACGGCGAACCAGGCGATTGGCGAGGACGCGGCCGTGTTTTTCAAGAATTTGTCCATCGGGAACCTGGACGGGGTGTACCACCATTTGATTGTTTCGCCGACCAGCCTGAAGCAGAAGGTGTTGTCGTTGATGGACGATGAGATTCGCAAGGGCGCGGACGGGCGGATTTTGATGAAAATGAATTCCGTGACGGACATCGACTTCATCCACAAGGTGGCCGAGGCCTCCAGGGCGGGCGTGAAGGTGAACCTGATCGTGCGGGGAATCTGCTGCATCCTGCCAGGCGTGCCGGGCGAGACGGAAAACCTCAAGGTGCGCAGCATCGTGGGCAGGTACCTGGAGCACCCGCGCGTGTTCGTGTTCGGCGAGGGAAGCGGCGCGAAGGTATACATCGGTTCAGCCGACATGATGACGCGTAACACCGAGAAGCGGGTGGAGGTCGCCTGCCCGATTTATGACGCGTCCATTCGGGCACGGCTGGTTCGCGACTTGCAAATCATGCTGGCGGACAATGTGAAGGCCAGGCAGATGCAAAGTGACGGTACGTACTGCAAGATAGCGGTGGAGGGAAAGGCGGTTTGCGCGCAGGAAGAGTTCATGAAGCGTGCCCTGCGGGCGGAAAGGCCGAAGGCAGGGCCGGAAAAGAGGAAGCTGTTTGGCTCGATTCGCAAGTGGGTACGCCGGAGGGGAGAAGGGGGTCGCCCACGGAAACGGTAGTGGAGAAAAGAGAACGGAGATTGGGAAAATGAAAAAATTACGAGTAAGGGAATTTGGCGGCACTTCGAAACATGAAAGCACGAAGCTTTACACGCTGACCTGCGAGGACGGCGCGTCCATCTCGGTCACGGATTTCGGGGCCACGCTGGTAAGCGTCCTGGTGCCGGACGAAGACGGAAACATGCGTGACGTCGTGCTTGGTTATGACGACGCGGCGGGCTATGAGAAGGGCGGCGTTTTTTTCGGCGCGGTCGTGGGCAGGAACGCGAATCGGATTGGCGGGGCTACGTTCGATTTAAACAACGTGACATACACGCTGGAAAAAAATGACAACGGCAATAATTTACATAGCGGGCCTGATTTTACGAATTTACGCCTATGGGACGTGAAGGAACAGGCCGACGACCACGTCACGTTTTCGCTGTTCAGTGCCGACGGCGACCAGGGGTATCCAGGAAACGTGGAACTTGTGGTGACATATGAATTGACGGAAGACCACGAGGTGCGTTGCACTTATGACGCGGTACCGGACGAGGACACGATTCTCAATTTGACGAACCACAGCTATTTCAACCTGGAAGGGCACGACAGTGGCGACATTCTCACCCACACGGCGTGGATTGGCGCGGACTATTATACGAAGGCGGACGCGGAGTCGATTCCGACGGGGGAACTGGGGGACGTCTTTGGCACGCCGATGGATTTCCGTGACGGCCGGGTGATTGGCGCGCAGATTGACGCGGATTTCGAGGCGGTCAGGCTGGGTCAGGGATACGACCACAACTGGGTGCTTAGGAACGCGGGCAAATATGAGAAGGTGGCGGAACTTCGCGCGCCGGTAAGCGGCATCCTAATGGAGGTTTACACGGATATGCCGGGCATGCAGCTTTATAGCGGCAACTTTATCGTGCGCGAGGAGGGAAAGGCCGGGGCGGTGTATGCCCGCAGGCAGGGCATTTGCTTCGAGACGCAGTATTTTCCGGATGCAATACACCACGGGCAGTTCCTAAGCCCCGTTTGTAAGGCGGGGAAGAAGTACCATACGGAAACGGCGTATAAGTTCATGAGGCGGTCACAGATAAACGAGAACGATAACGGCTGGCATTGAACGTTTCATAAGACTAGATGGAGAAATAAGGTTATATGGGGAAATTTGTGTACATAGCGGAGAAGCCTAGCGTGGCGCAGGAGTTTGCCAAGGCTTTGAAGTTGAGAACAAGGCGCGGGGACGGCTTTCTTGAGTCGGAGGAGGCCATCGTCACTTGGTGCGTGGGGCACCTGGTGACGATGAGCTACCCGGAGGAATACGATCCGGCGCTGAAGAGGTGGAGCCTTGCGACTCTGCCTTTTATACCGGAGGAATTTAAGTACGAGGTGATTCCGGCGGTAGAGAAACAATTTCGTGTCGTGAGCAATATACTAAACCGTGAGGACGTGGAGCGTATTTACGTCTGCACCGACTCGGGGCGCGAGGGGGAGTACATCTACCGGCTGGTCGAGCAGCAGGCGGACGTCCGGGGCAAGGAACGCCGCCGCGTGTGGATTGACTCACAGACCGAGGAGGAAATCCTGCGGGGGATTCGCGAGGCGAAGGACTTGTCCGAGTATGACAACCTGGGCGCGTCGGCGTATTTGCGGGCGAAGGAAGATTATTTGATGGGAATCAATTTTTCCCGTCTGCTGACATTGAAATATGGAGACAGCATTTCCAACTATTTGCGCACGAAGTACGCGGTCATTTCCGTGGGAAGGGTGATGACCTGCGTGCTTGGCATGGTGGTGCGCCGCGAGCGGGAAATCCGCGAGTTCGTGAAGACCCCATTCTACCGCGTGGTTGCCACGATGGAGGCGGGAGGCGGCGCGGGCGGAAACGGCCGTGCCGGGGCAAATCAGGCGGCGGGGCAGGGGACATTGGATTTGGGGGGCACGCAGGAGGACGCTTTGGCGGACGCGAATGGGACGTTTGGCGGGTACACGTTCGAGGGCGAGTGGCGCGCGGCCCCGGGATCACGTTACCTGGATTCGCCGAAGCTTTACAAGGAAAACGGTTTTAAGAAAAAAGAGACGGCGCAAGAATTAATCGGGCAGTTGTCGGATCCACGGCCGGTGCAGGCGCAGATTGCCGTGATGGAAAAGAAGAAGGAGAAGAAGAACCCGCCGCTTTTGTACAATTTGGCGGAACTGCAGAATGACTGTTCCAAACGGTTCAAAATCAGTCCGGACGAGACGCTTCGCATCGTGCAGGAGCTGTACGAGAAAAAGTTGGTGACGTACCCTCGTACGGATGCCCGCGTGTTGTCCACGGCCGTGGCGAAGGAAATCAGCCGGAATTTGAACGGACTGTCCAAATACCCGATGGCCGCGCCGTACTTGCAGGACATCTTGCGGTTTGGGTCGCACAAGAGCCTTCTTAAGACGCGGTACGTCAATGACAAGCAGATTACCGACCATTACGCGATCATTCCGACGGGGCAGGGATTGTCGGCTTTAAATTCCGTCCCCGTGACGGCGAAGAAGGTGTATGATTGCATCGTGAGGCGTTTTTTGAGCATTTTTTATCCCCCGGCGGTGTACCAGAAGGTGTCGCTCACTTTGAAAATCAAGGAGGAAAGTTTTTTCTCGAATTTCAAGGTGCTGGCCGAGGAAGGATATTTGAAAGTGGTGGGCGTGCCGCAGAAGAAGGCGGGCGAAGCCGCGGACGGGGGAAGGGCGCAAGCGGACGGTGCGATGCGGACGGATGACGCGATACGGGTGGACGGTAGTGGCGCGGCGCGGCCGGGTGGCGGAGCGGAAGCGCTCGTGGAAGGCGACGCGGATGGGGCGCAGAGCACGGACGCGCGGTTTTTCATGGCAATCCAGAAGCTGAAAAAGGGGATGGCGCTTCCGGTGCGTTCCTTGGAAATCAAGGAGGGCGAGACGTCGCCGCCGAAGCGGTACAATTCAGGTTCGATAATCTTGGCGATGGAAAATGCCGGGCAGTTGATTGAGGACGAGGAGCTGCGCGCACAAATCAAGGGCAGCGGTATCGGCACGAGCGCGACCCGGGCGGAGATTTTGAAAAAGCTGTGCAATATCAAATATTTGGCGCTGAACAAAAAAACGCAGGCCATTACCCCGACGTTGCAGGGCGAGATGGTGTTTGACGTGGTCAACGGTTCGATCCGTTCACTTTTAAATCCCGAGCTCACCGCGAGTTGGGAGAAGGGGTTGACCTATGTGGCGGAGGGTGACATCACGCCGGACGAATACATGCAGAAATTGAGCCATTTTATAAAAAGCAGGACAGAAGGGGTGCGGGGGCTGAATAATCAGTACCAGTTGCGCGCCTGCTATGACAAGGCGGCGCAGTATTATAAAAATGAGAAAAGTAAAAATGACAAAGGTAGCAAGCCCGACCAGGACACGGGAAGAGGCAAAAAAGAAGAGAGGGCAAAAAGGCGTGAATTTCGTGATGGCGCGCGGAACGTGCCGGAACTTATGGTTTGATATGAGGGTTTGAACTGAAAAACATGGAAATAGAGAATGGAGAATAAAAAGTAGAGAATAAAAAGTAGAGAATGGAGGACATGGGTGTCATGGAAGGTGTTAAAAAGGAATTGACGGTACAGGAATTGTATGATTTGGACGAGACAATTGCGGGAAAGTTGTTTGACGGCGCGATGTATCCATGGGAGGTACTGGCCAAGATTAGCGACTTCATATTGGAACTAGGCGCGACGTTAAATGAGGAGGAGTATGAGAAGCGCGGCGACAACGTGTGGGTGGCCAAGTCGGCGAAGGTCGCGCCGACCGCCTATATTAACGGCCCGGCCATCATCGGCAAGGACGCGGAGGTGCGCCATTGCGCCTTCATCCGGGGCAATGCCATCGTCGGCGAGGGCGCGGTCGTGGGGAATTCCACGGAATTGAAAAACGTGGTGCTGTTTAACAAGGTACAGGTGCCGCATTATAATTACGTGGGAGACTCCATCCTGGGCTACAAGGCGCACATGGGGGCCGGTTCGATTACGTCCAACGTGAAGTCGGATAAGAAGCTGGTGCTGGTAAAGACCCCGGACGGCAATATCGAGACGGGACGCAAGAAATTCGGGGCGATGATTGGTGACAACGTGGAAATCGGTTGCGGGAGCGTTTTAAATCCCGGTTCCGTGATTGGGCGGGAGACGAATATTTATCCGTTGTCCTCCGTGCGCGGGTACGTTCCGGCGGGCAGCATTTATAAGAAGCAGGGCGAAGTGGTGGAGAAAGCATAAGTTATTGGCGGGTGGTGCATCGACCAAATTTACGTGCATCCTCCGAGCCGGTCGGCGTGGTGGCCGGCCCGGGGCTAAACAGTAACGGAATGTGCGTCATTCAATCCTGGGATGGAAAAAATATGTTGACATGGGCAGACGTCCATGTTAATATATTTCCAGTTCGATTTATCGCTTTAAAGCGTAACGGTTTAAAGCGCAACGCTTTAAAGCGAAAAGCGCCCTGGCGGGAAACGTCCCGGGGAGATAAAATACATATTTAGAAATGGGGAACGTATCATGGGAATGAAAATTTTGTTACTGATCGTGTTTTTCGCGGTCATGGTGGGCGTGGGATTTTATTCAAGGAAGCACACGAAGAGCGTGGACGGCTTCGTGTTGGGTGGCAGAAGCGTGGGACCGTGGCTGACGGCGTTTGCGTATGGAACGTCTTATTTCTCGGCGGTGGTGTTCGTCGGGTACGCGGGGCAGTTTGGCTGGAAGTACGGTCTGGCCTCGACCTGGATTGGACTTGGCAACGCGGTGATAGGAAGTCTTTTGGCCTGGGTTGTGCTAGGAAGGCGTACGCGTGTCATGACGCAGCATTTGCAGTCCAAGACGATGCCGGAGTTTTTCGGCCAGCGTTTTGACAGCGAGGTATTGAAAATCGTAGCTTCCTTGGTCGTGTTCATCTTTTTGATTCCGTACACGGCTTCCGTGTACAATGGTTTGTCGAGGCTGTTTGGGATGGCGTTTGACATCCCCTATGCGGCATGTGTGGTAGTGATGGCGGTATTTACCGCGATTTACGTCATTCTTGGCGGTTACATGGCGACGGCGATTAATGACTTCATACAAGGCATCATCATGTTGTTTGGCATCGTGGCGGTGATTGGGGCCGTCTTAAGCGGCCAGGGCGGATTTATCGAGGCGATTCGCACGATGGCGGAGATTCCGAGCGACGTGGCAGTCACGCAGGGACAGCCGGGGGCGTTTACCTCTTTCTTCGGTCCGGATCCGCTGAACCTGCTTGGCGTCGTAATCCTGACCTCTCTTGGAACCTGGGGATTGCCGCAGATGGTTGGCAAGTTTTACGCCATCAAGGATGAAAAGTCCATCCAGACCGGAACGATTATTTCCACGCTGTTCGCGGTCGTGATTTCCGGTGGATGCTATTTCCTTGGAGGATTTGGCAGATTGTTTGACAATCCGGCCATTTACAATAGTGAGACGGGGGCGGTCATATATGACAGCATCATTCCGTACATGTTGTCCACCTTGCCGGACATCTTGATTGGCATCGTGGTGGTATTGGTGCTTTCGGCATCCATGTCCACGTTATCGTCGTTGGTTTTAACTTCCAGTTCGACGATGACGCTGGATTTGCTCAAGGGTCGCGTCATCAAGGATTTGAGCGAGAAAAAGCAGGTAGTCGTGATGCAGGCGTTAATCGTGTTCTTCATCGTGGTGTCCGTTGTCATCGCGCTGAACCCGCCGACCTTTATCGCGCAGCTGATGGGGATTTCCTGGGGTGCGTTGGCGGGGGCGTTTTTGGCACCGTTCATGTACGGCTTGTATTGGAAGGGCGTGACCAAGGCCGCCGTGTGGGCGAGCTTTATAACGGGCGTGGGCATTACCGTGTCCAACATGTTCATCGGTTACATCGCGTCCCCGATTAACGCGGGAGCAATCGCCATGCTGGCGGGACTTGTCGTGGTGCCGGTGGTGAGCCTTCTTAGCCCGAAGATGGACAAGGGAACCGTGGAGAAGATTTTCGAGTGTTATGATGAAAAAGTGGTGAGGACGAAGAAGCAGTCTTTGGAATAGGTTTTGAAACAAAGTATGGAGAAAAGAGAATTTGGGCACAGTGCGAATGGAGCGTTTGCACCGTGCCTTTTTGGACATTTTGCGTCAACCGTTGCCAAGTGACGCCGGGGCTTGCGGGCGTATGCGGGGATGTTGGCGTGAGAACAAAGAGTTGTGCACCTATCCAAAGGGCCATTGTGTCATAAGAAACTTTGTTTTTCATGACACAAAAAGCATCGGGCACCGCGAATGCCGCGATACCCGACGCGAGGGGGGGATAACAGCAGATGACGGGAATCGAACCCGCCTCCCCAGCTTGGGAAGCTGGTGTTCTACCAATGAACTACATCTGCATGTCGAAACCTATTATAAACAAAACGTACCAAAAATGCAATACCTAAATTGAAAAAAATGAAATTTTTTTCGTGAACCGTTATTTTTCACGGGGGGAATAAGAAATAAAGCGTTGCAAGCTTGCTTGCATGATGCCAGGTTCCTTATTTCCAATAACCCGAAAAGGGTGGCCGCCCCCACGGCGAGAAACAGAAGCCCTTGAAAAGTGCGACGTCAGCTCTCAAGCGCACGGTTTCGCAGCTGTTTGGGAGTCTCCCGTGAAAAGTACGCGTGAACCAGGAACGAGGCCCCATGGGAACATGCGTGTATGGGCGTTTCTTCCTCTATTTATGCGGCTTACAAGTGGTTATCCACATTTTATCAACAAAAAAATTGAGTTATCAACATTATTCACGTTGATTTTTTGTCTGCAAGGTGCTATGGTATTTATATTGATACGGACGGGAGCGTGCCGGAACCGTCGTGGAGGGCTGGTGATGCGCGGTTATTTTCGTATCGGTGATTCCATAGCATTTTTCTGTTGTTTTTTGGCGGCCGCCTTTCCCAAGGGTTCGGGAAACAGAAAATCCATTGAAATGGGGTTATAATTTATGTCCGTGAGGGCGAGGAATCGAAATGGAAACAAAATTTTAAAATTTATGGTTGACATTTCACGGCAAGTGTATTACTATATCATTTAAAAGACGAACAATTGTTCGTATCCAGAGGAAGGAAAGATTATGGCAAGTGAAGGAAAGAAGAGCGTGGCAAGCGTGACCGTAGTGAAAAACGCGGAAGAAAAAAAGAAGGCCCTTGAAGCGGCGATTGCGAAGTTGGAGAAGGATTTTGGCAAGGGGGCGGTGATGAAGCTTGGCGACTCCAGCGCCCACGTGAACGTGGAAACGGTGCCGACCGGTTGTTTGAGCCTTGACCTGGCCCTGGGGCTTGGCGGCGTGCCGAGAGGACGCGTGGTCGAGATTTATGGCCCGGAGTCGAGTGGAAAGACGACGGTAGCTTTACATATGATAGCGGAAGCACAGAAGAGAGGCGGCATCGCCGGGTTCGTCGATGCGGAGCACGCGCTGGATCCGGTTTACGCGAAGCGTATCGGCGTGGACATTGACGAATTGTATATTTCGCAGCCGGACAGCGGGGACCAGGGGTTGGAGATTGCCGAGACGATGGTGCGTTCCGGGGCGGTTGACATCATCGTCATTGATTCGGTGGCGGCGCTGGTGCCGAAGCAGGAGATTGAGGGCGACATGGGGGACAGCCATGTGGGATTGCAGGCACGTTTGATGTCCCAGGCGCTTCGGAAGCTGACTCCGGTCATCAGTAAGTCGAATTGCGTGGTCATCTTCATCAACCAGCTCCGCGAGAAGGTTGGCGTGATGTTTGGCAATCCGGAGACGACCACGGGTGGCCGTGCGCTGAAGTTTTACGCGTCCGTGCGCTTGGACGTGCGCAAGACCGAGACAATCAAGCAGGGCGGCGAGATGGTAGGAAACCATGTCCGCGTCAAGGTCGTGAAAAACAAAATCGCGCCCCCGTTTAAGGAGGCGGAGTTTGACATCATGTTTGGCAAGGGAATATCCAGGTCCGGGGACATTCTCGACTTGGCGACGAATATCGACGTGGTGAAGAAAAGCGGCGCATGGTACGCGTATGAAGGGGAGAAGATAGGCCAGGGCAGGGAGAATGCCAAGGCTTATCTGGAGTCGCATCCGGAAGCCATGGAGCAGATTGAGCAAAAGGTTCGGGCGTACTACCATCTGGACGGGACAGGTGAAGAGGAAAAAGCGGATGACCTGAAACTCCAACCCAAGGCGGCAAAGGAAAAGGCGGATGCCAAGACGAAGGCGACCGGGAAAGCCAAGGCAGACGTGAAGCCGGATTCGAAGGCAAATGATGAGGCGGACGCGGATACGGACGCGGTACCGGCAGAGGAAGCATGAAGATGCGAGTGACGGCGTTGGAGCCTTTCGGGAAGGCCAAGTGTAAAGTGGAGATGGACGGACAATTTGCATTTGTGTTATATAAGGGGGAATTATCCCGTTTTGGGATTTCGGAGGGGAAGGAACTTTCGGAAGAGGCTTATGCGCGGATTAAGAAGGACGTCATATTGAAAAGGGCGAAGCTGCGGGCGATGCACTTGCTGACAGCCATGGCCCGTACGGAAAGCGGGCTTCGCGAAAAGCTCCGGCAGGGAATGTATACGGAGGACATCGTGGATCAGGCCATCGCCTATGTAAAGTCGTTTGGCTATATAGATGACTATAAATATGCCGAACAGTTTGTCCAAAGCCGCAAAAGCAGTAAAAGCGGACGGGAAATCAGGATGTTGCTGAGGAGCAAGGGTGTCTCGCAGGAAATGATTGACCGGGTGTTTGCCGACGTGTGGACGGACGAGGGGGAAGCGGAAGCCATCCGCACACTGATTCGAAAAAGGCATGTCGATCCATGTACGGCCACGGAGCAGGAACTGCGCAAATTGTACGGCTATTTGGCGCGCAAGGGCTTCCATTATGAAGATATCAGTCATGTAATACAAAATTATGAACAGAATGCTTGACAGAATTGTGAAAACAGTATAGAATTGAAGTGTTGTATTTATATAATTTTTATATAAGCATGTACAATGAAAACCAAATAAGGAGGTGCTCCTGTGCGATGTGGTATATAATCATTGCCGTGGCCCTCGCCGTGATAGCAAGCGTGATTACCCATTTTGCCACGGTCGCCAATCTGAAGAAGAACGCGGAATCCAAGATTGGCAGTGCCGAGACGAAAGCCAGGGAAATCATTGACGATGCCGTTAAAACCGCGGAAGCGAAGAAAAAGGAAGCTCTCTTGGAAGTGAAGGAAGAGTCGATTAAGACGAAGAACGAGCTTGAGAGAGAGACCAAGGAACGGAGAACCGAGTTGCAGCGTTATGAGAAACGGGTGCTTTCGAAAGAAGAGTCCGTGGACAAGCGCAGCGAGGCGATTTCACAGCGCGAGGCAAAGTTTACAGCAAGGGAAGAACAGCTCAAACACAAGGAACAAAAGGCGGAAGAGCTGACTCAAAAAAGAGTACAGGAACTGGAAAGAATCTCAGGACTTACCTCCGAACAAGCAAAAGAATATCTGTTGAAAACTGTTGAAGATGATGTGAAGCATGACACGGCCAGGATGATTCGGGATATGGAGATGCATGCGAAGGAAGACGCGGACAAGAAGGCGAAAGAGTACCTTGTAAGCGCCATCCAGAGGTGTGCCGCCGATCATGTTGCCGAAACTACGATTTCCGTAGTGCAGCTTCCCAGCGACGAGATGAAAGGAAGGATTATCGGCAGGGAGGGACGTAATATCCGTACCCTTGAGACGCTGACGGGCGTGGAGTTGATTATTGACGATACCCCGGAGGCGGTCGTTCTGTCCGGCTTTGACCCGATTCGCAGGGAGGTCGCGAGAATTGCCCTTGAGAGGCTGATCGTGGATGGAAGAATCCACCCGGCCAGAATCGAGGAGATGGTGGAGAAGGCGCAGAAGGAAGTGGACTCCATGATTCGGGAAGAAGGAGAGGCCGCCGCACTTGAAGTGGGAGTGACGGGCATCCATCCGGAATTGATTCGTCTGCTCGGACGCATGAAGTTCCGTACGAGTTACGGACAAAACGCGTTGAAGCATTCCATCGAGGTCGCGCAGCTTGCCGGGCTCCTGGCCGGAGAAATCGGCTTGGACGTCCGTATGGCGAAGCGTGCAGGATTGTTGCATGACATCGGCAAATCCATCGACCATGACGTGGAGGGATCCCACATCCAGATTGGCGTGGACCTTTGTAGGAAGTACAAGGAGTCGGCGACCATCATCAACGCGGTGGAAGCCCACCATGGGGACGTGGAAGCCCAGACGTTGGTTGCATGCGTGGTTCAGGCGGCGGACACGATTTCCGCGGCCAGGCCGGGTGCCAGAAGAGAGACACTTGAAACATACACAAACAGATTAAAACAACTAGAAGAAATCACCAATCAGTTTAAAGGTGTGGATAAATCTTTTGCTATTCAGGCGGGTAGGGAGATTCGAGTAATGGTAGTTCCAGAGCAAGTATCTGATGATGATATGGTACTTATGGCCAGGGATATTGCCAAACGGATTGAGTTTGAACTGGAGTATCCAGGTCAGATTAAGGTAAACGTGATCAGGGAATCCCGGGTTACGGATTACGCGAAGTAACATTTTGCAGAGGACATGCCGTCAAGTGGCATGTCACAAGAATGGAACGTGGAAATCCCAAGGAAAGTCTTAAAGCGAAAGCGTTTTTAGGACTTTCCTTATTTTTTTGCGAAAACTTGTGAGAATTATTTGTTTACCATGTTGGAAGTCGGGATGGGAAGGAGAAACGTGATGAGTGAGAAAATCAGGCGGGTTAATCGGGAGTTGAAGTACAAGGGGGTAATCGTCGATTTTTACCAAGACACGATGGAAATCGACGGAAGCCGTACGGCAGTGTGGGACTTTATCAGGCACAAGGGTGCGGCGGCCGTGGTTCCGGTCATGGAGGACGGAAGGATTTTGATGGTCAGGCAGTATCGGAACGCGCTTGAGCGCCACACGTTGGAGATTCCGGCGGGGGCGTTGGATAAGGAGGACGAGCCGGGAATCGTTTGTGCCGGGCGCGAATTGGAAGAAGAAACCGGGTATCGTTGCGGGCAGTTGGAGTGGTTGGTCACGCTGCGCACGACGGTCGCGTTTTGTAACGAGCGTATTGAAGTGTACTTGGCGAAAAACCTGGTTCCTTCCAAACAGCATTTGGACGAGGACGAGTTCATTGACCTTCAGCCTTATACGATGGAAGAATTGAAGAAAAAAATATTGACCGGCGAGATTGAAGATGCCAAGACGGTTTCTGCATTGATGGCTTACGCGGTAAAATATAACGTCTGAAAAATTCGTACCCGGCATATAATGAAATACCGAAGTAATGGGGGGAATGTCCATGAAGGTGTTTCAGTCAAGGAAGCAGATGTTTGCTTTTTTCATGCCGGGGTTTTTGTTTGGGATTCTTTACGTCAACCTGACCGCGCAGAACACGTTTACGAGTCCGGGAATTTTCAGCGAGTCGTTCCTGCGGCAGTATGAGGCGGCCGAGGTGGCGGCGGGGATATATTTGTTATACTTGATCCGTGTCCGGGTGTTTCCGTTTTTGATGTTGATTGGATTGTCGTTCACCCGCGTGAGGAAGTTCTCGGCGGGCGCGTTCCTTGCGTGGACGGGCTTGTCATGCGGAATCATTTTGTCCATGGCGGTGATGGAGATGGGAATCAAGGGGATTTTCTTTTGCGTCGTCGGGGTGTTGCCGCAGTTTTTGCTTTACATACCTTCTTACGTCGTGGTGCTCTGGTATTGCTGGATTTACCCACAGAACAAGTGGAACCGGGAAAAGACGGTGTTCGTGGTGGGCACGATGCTGGGCGGCATCCTCTTGGAAGCTTATGTGAATCCGACGCTGGTTAAGGGAATGTTGGGCATGTTTTAGACTTGCGTCTCGTTACGCGAAGTGGCAGGCGTGTGCCTGCCACGACAAGATAAGTGGGACAGGTGGAATGCGCCCGTGCCGATTGGTGGGGGAGGATGTATGTGGGACAAGCTTTTGCCGACGAGGCAGGATAAGATAGGATAAGACAGGATAAGGCAGGAATCCATGCGTGTCGGCGGGTGAAGGGGAAAGTCCGCCCGTGCCAGGGCGGCAGGGGCGGATGATACGACGGGGTCAGCGGGACAACGAGCCGGACACGGTGCGCAGGATGGTGGTTCCGGCCAATAGGCTGATGAAGAGCTGGCTGGCCAGTAAACCCCAGAGGTAACCCTGGATGCCAAACCGGGGGATGGCAAGGAACACTCCGGCGATTCGGATTCCCAGCCCCAGCGTATTGATGAGGAACGTCTGCGCGGTTTTTCCAAGCCCGTTGATGATGCTTAAAAAGGCACTGTTCGTATAGAGGAACGGACAAATCCATGCCAGCGTGACGATGAATTGTCCCGCCATTTTGCTGTCGAACAAGGTGAGTCCGATGAAGGGACCGAGGAGCAAAAAGACAAGGCAGCAAAACAGCCCGAGGATGAAGCAGGAACCGGCCACTTTTTTTATGATGGAAAGCATTTCCCGCCGGTTGTCGGCTGCTTGTATTTCCGCCACGGTCGGTAGCAGCATGACGGAAACGGCGTTGGTGACGGCGGAGGGGAATAGGACGCAGGGTAATGCCATTCCGTTCAACACGCCGTAAACGCGGAGGGCCTCCGGGGGATTGCCATTGAAGCATTGGAGCTTGCCGGGGATGGAAACGGCCTCGATACTTTGTAATAAGTTGATTAAGACCCGGTTGGCGGTCAATGGCAGTGAGAGGCGCAGAA
>Ga0073906_1004588_pt1 | contig 13698 bp, 9 predicted proteins | sample Inofromicrocosms_FD_65485 | JGI IMG/M metagenome (GOLD analysis project Ga0073906, IMG submission 65485) | Mouse cecum microbial communities from Vienna, Austria - Inoculum for glucosamine and mucus D2O microcosms | ecosystem: Host-associated > Mammals > Digestive system > Large intestine > Cecum... | reverse complement strand
AATTGAATACCGCGCTAAGTCTTTGCTTGTTTCCGAGCAAAGGAGCAATCCGATTGTAGGATTATCGCCTTCCGAGCATTTCAACTCATCGTACATACGGATATACATATCCATTTGCCCGATGTCCTCATGTGTGATTCTCGATGTCTTTAAGTCGATAAGCAGAAAACATTTAAGGATATAGTTGTAGAATACAAGGTCTATATAGTATTCGCCTATGTCAGTCTTTATCCTTTGCTGACGTGCAACAAAAGCAAATCCTTTGCCGAGTTCGAGGATAAACTTCTGGAGATGGTCGATAATCGCAGATTCAAGATTAGTTTCAGAATATGCGGCATCTTGTGAAAAGCCCAAAAACTCTGCCACGACCGGATTTCGCAGGAATTTATGTCGGTCTTTCTGATAATCTGCCGTAAGCCGTTGCATCTCATCAACGACTTCACCACGTTTTGATTCCGGCGTCTGGAGCAGTCGATGATAATATTGAGAGCCTATATTGCGGTCAAGGGTACGGTAGCTCCAGTTTTCGGTAGATGCTTCTCTCAGATACCAATCTCGCTCATCCTCGTTTTTAACACGCATAAGACGCTCATAATGCATCCATGAAAGGTTATTCGGCATGGGATAGACACACTCCTTGCCTGATATGGTTGTCGGAGATTCAGCAAGCAATGGTTGCTGATTCAAAAAGCAGTTCTTAAATTCAGCAAGCAGTGGTTGCTGAATTTGTAATCCTCTGAAAGAAAGGTAGAACTTCCTATAATTACGGAGGGTGGTAGCTGAATAACCTTTGCCATATTCGGCCGTCAACGCCTCCGATGCAAGCTCTATGATTCGTTTACCATATTCAGCGCGCTCCTGGCCATGCTGCTCCTGTTCGATGATTCTTTTTCCAACAAGCCAGTTAGCCGCGACTTGAAAGAGGTCAGCGGCCTGATATGCCTTTTGTTTGGCGGTATATACTATCGCCTTTATATCACTGATAAACTGAGCATCATCAGCGTTGATATTGTCGTATTTCTTCAGCTCGGATTTCATTTTGCAAAGTTACGAATTTTATTGGAAATCAGGGCTATTAACCAAAGGACGGATAACCATCAACGGCGAGAAACAGCACGGATCCGAAACGAAAGCCGAAGCCCAAACGTCCGCCACAACCGACAGCCAAAACAAAGCCGACGTAGCCGCCGACACCAAGACCAAGGACAAAACCAAGACCGAGGAAACAAAAAAGCCGACCCCCGGCTTTTGGGGCTGGGGCTACTACGGAGCATTAGTGGCCGTTTGCTACGGGCTGTTCCTTTTCTTCCGGCGATATTGGCACAAGAATTAAGCCATAACAAAAAAAGTACCCGAAAAAGCCCGTTTCGGGTACTTTTTCGGGTACTTATTCTTTAATTTGCTGATTATCAGCGTTGATTGCGGAGAGGACGAGATTCGAACTCGTGGTAGGATTGCTCCTACGTCAGTTTAGCAAACTGGTGGTTTCAGCCACTCACCCACCTCTCCATTAAGGAAAGAGTTTGTTTCCGTTTTGTGAGTGCAAAATTAGTCTGTTTTTTTTGATTGTGCAAATTTTTTGTGGTTTTTCTCTATGAATTTTAGGACGAAAGATTTTTGCAGAGTGCTTCGGCTTGTGTTCAACGCTTATATTCAAATGATTAGGTTGGTTTGCCGGTTTCGGGCCTATTTGTATTCAGGACTATTTTTTCTTAATTTTGTATTATGAGACGAATTGATCAGGAAACAGTACAGCGCATAATCGATGCTGCCGATATAGTGGAGGTTGTAAGCGATTTTGTAAAGTTGCGTCGTTCGGGGGCCAATTATAAAGGTCTATGCCCGTTTCACAACGAGCGCACACCTTCTTTTTCTGTCAATAAGGCTCGTAACATCTGCAAATGCTTCAGTTGTGGAAAGGGTGGCTCTCCTGTAAATTTTATAATGGAGCATGAGCAGCTTTCCTACCAGGAGGCGCTCAGATATTTAGCACGCAAGTACAACATTGAAATTGTAGAGAAAGAGCAGACAGATGAAGAACGTGTACTCCAGAATCGTCGGGAGGCTCTATTCGCGCTCAATGAGTTTGCCATAAAGACATTCGAGGCTAATTTGCATGATACCTCCGAGGGTAGGAGTATAGCTTTGGCATATTTCCGCCACCGGGGGGTAAGCGATGCCATGATTGCCCGTTTTCATCTGGGATATGCCATCGACCGCTCCAGAGCCTTTATTGATGCCGCAGTCTCGGCAGGCTTTACGATGGATGTGCTTGTGCATACCGGATTGGCCGGACAGAGCGACCGAGGAGGGCAGACTTCGTATTACGACCGCTACCGCAGCCGTGTGATATTTCCAATCCACAGTGTCTCCGGGCGTGTGGTGGGCTTTGGCGCACGCACAATGCGTTCCGACAAGGAGGTGGCCAAATATGTGAATTCGCCAGAAAGCGAAATCTACCACAAGAACCAGGAGCTGTATGGTTTCTATCAGGCTAAGAATGCGATAGGCAAGACCGACAAATGCATCATGGTGGAGGGATATCTGGATGTTATATCGATGCACCAGTCGGGGATGGAGAACGTGGTGGCTTCGTCGGGTACTTCTCTCACCGAAGGGCAGATAAGGGCTGTGCGTCGCTTTACCGACAATGTCACCCTTGTCTACGATGCCGATGCCGCCGGCATAAAGGCGTCGTTGCGTGGTATCCGGTTGCTTCTGTCGGAAAAAATGAACGTTAAGGTTGTGAGTCTTCCTGCCGGAGAAGATCCCGATTCGTTCGCCCAATCGCACTCCGCATCCGAAGTGGAACGGTATTTTTCCGAGAATGAAGTCGATATCATTGCTTTCATGGCCAGGGTGCTTTTAAGTTCGGTGGATGTTTCCGATCCCACGGCCAGAGCAAAGGTAATCAATGTGATTCTGGAAACGGTGGCTTGTGTGGATGAGCCGGTGAAGCGTCAGGAATATCTTACCGAATGTTCCAGGCTGCTTGATGTATCCGAGCAGGTGCTTCTGAGGCAACTCAACATATTCATAACACGCCGCCACGAGGAGGAATACAAGGAAAGACAGAGAGAAAAGGCCCGCAGCAGTCTCGACAACGGCCAGGCTGCGGAACAATTACCGGAGTCGGGTAGTGATGCTCAAGCCGAAGCCGAAGAGTCGGCGCCTTTGCTCACTTTTTCCGAAAACCGGCTGGAGCCTTACGAGAAGATGCTTGCACGCTACATTGTCCGCTATGGGATGTGCTATCTTTTCGACCTTACGGCTGAGGATGGTTCCGTTGTGCCCGGAAGTGTGTTCGACCTTATATCAAGTGAACTGAAAATCGACGGCATCACTTTTGCCAATAAAAGCTATGCCGGGATTGTATCGATAGCCGCCGGGCTGAAGTCCTCATGGGCTGCTGAACGCTCCTTGTTCGCAGCCAGGCTTGATGGTGAATGCAAAGCCATGATTGAGCGAAAAAGGAGCGAACTCGCCATGAAAGGCGGCGATATGGGCAGCATAGTGAGTGCTGAAAGTAAGCTCGTTGCTGAAATCGAATCCTACCGGCAGGATAAGCTGGAGGAGTTCGACGCTTCGTATCTGCGCGAGAAACTTGTCAACAGCGACGACGATGCAGTGCGCCCGGTTGCGAACGAACTGGTGGCCGACCGCTATAATCTTTCGAAGATATACGACCGCATGGGCGGTGTGGAGTCGGAGCGCGACCAGCTGCGGATATTGGTTCCGCGGGCTATCAACGAACTTCGGGCAGCCATTGTAGGCGACATGATTACACGACTGACAAAAGAACTGTCGACTCTCCCGGCTTCGTCGTCGGAGAGGGCTGCGGAAATCATGCAGCAAATCTGCACCTATAAGGAATTCCAGCGCAAACTGGTGAAAGCTTTAGGCGAGCGGATTATTTTGCCTGTCCGGTGATATCGGAGGCATCCTCGTCGGTGATTGAGTAACGAAAAACATCGTAAACAGTGTCCACAAACACGAACTCCATGTCCTTGCGGTAGTTTTCGGGCATGTCGTCAATGTCGCGACGGTTCTTTTCGCACATTATCACAGTTTTGATTCCGGCACGTTTGGCTGCGAGTACTTTTTCCCTGATGCCACCTACCGGCAGCACTTTTCCACGAAGTGAGATTTCTCCGGTCATGGCTATGCGAGGAGCTACTTTCTTGCCTTTAAGAGCCGATACGATTGCTGTGGCTATGGTTATGCCTGCCGAAGGGCCGTCTTTTGGAATGGCGCCTTCCGGGAAATGCACATGCACGGCGTGGGTGTCGAGTATCTTACGGTCCACTCCGATTTTTTCGGCATTGCTTCTGATCCATCGGTATGCTATCTCTGCGGACTCCTGCATCACTTTGCCGAGATTGCCGGTCGCGCTCACTGTTCCCTCTTTGGCGGGAGTGAGGATTGCTTCCGCAAGAAGTATTTCTCCGCCGGTCTCGGTCCATGCAAGTCCGGTGACTACTCCGGCAATGTCGTTGCCTTCGTATCTGTCGGCAATATGCGGAGCCAGACCAAGAAGGGAATACAGGTGCTGCGGTTCTACCGGGTTGGGGAATGTATTATTCTCCAATCCGGCAAGCACACTTTTGCGCATCAGGCTGTTGATTTTCTTTTCCAGTTCGCGGACTCCGCTTTCCGATGTGTAGTCGGCTATTATCGCTGCCATTGCGGCATCACTGATTGCGAAACTGTCGTTTCCTATACGGTGGTTGGCCAAAGCCCTTGGCACGAGATGGCGACGCGCGATTTCCATTTTCTCTTCAGCGAGATATCCGCTGAGGTTGATGATTTCCATTCGGTCAAGCAGGGGCTTGGGAATGTTGGAAAGGCCGTTTGCAGTGGCAATGAAAAGTACTTTGGAGAGGTCGAAATCCACATCGATGTAATTATCGTGAAAGTGGCAGTTCTGCTCCGGGTCGAGCACCTCGAGCAATGCTGCCGAAGGGTCGCCTTTATAGTCTTTGCCGATTTTGTCGATTTCGTCGAGCACAATCACGGGATTGGCGCTCTGGGCGCGTTTCATGGCATCGATGATTCTGCCTGGCATGGCGCCGATGTAGGTTCTTCGGTGGCCGCGAATCTCGCTTTCGTCGTGGAGGCCGCCGAAGCTCACTCGTTCGTATTTTCTGCCGAGGGCTTTGGCTACCGACTTGCCGACCGATGTCTTGCCGACTCCGGGAGGTCCTACAAGACAGACAATGGCCGCACGTCCATCGGGATTGTGGAACAGCATGGCGAGCTGTTCGAGAACCCTGTCTTTCACACGCTGGAGGCCGAAGTGGTCTTCGTCGAGAATGGCGCGGGCGCGGGCGATGTCGCAATTGTCGGTGCTGTATTTGTTCCAGGGCAGACGGCAAAGTGTGTCGAGATAGGTGTACTGTACAGAATAGTCGGGAGACGAAGGATTGAAACGCCTCATTTTCTCGGCTTCCCGTCGGAATGTGTCCATCACAACCTCCGGCATGCCGGAAGATTCGGCACGGGCTATAAGCGTGTCGACTTCGTCATCCTCCTCGCCGTATAGCGTCTGTCTGATAGCCTCCATCTGGCTTTGGAGGAATGCGTTGCGTTGATTCTCGTCCATGCTGCGACGGGCTTTGCCTACGATTTCTTCTGTAATGGCAAGTCGTTCGCGAAAAAGATTTATCTGCTGGAGAAGCATCTGTCCTCGGTCATAGAGGTCTGCGGTTCCCAGCATAACCACTTTGTCCTGGATGTCGAGAGGCAAGTTGGTAGCCAGATAGTTTATGAGGTCGGTTGCTTTCTCGAAGCTGCGTGTCATTTCAGCGATGTTCTGCGGATCGCCGCCGACCGATAGCGCTTCAAGAACCTGGGTCTTGATAATCTCTCCAAGCTGTTGGAGGTTGTTGCCGTTTTCCGATTCAGCATCTTCCAGAGGCTTCACCTTGGCTGTGCGCGGAATGCGCGAGCCTGTCTGCGCACAGCGTCCTGTGCCGGTGATTCGGAAGCGTCCCAGACCGCGGACTATGGCAACCGGTGTCTGATTCTCGAATTCGATTACCTTAAGCACCTGGGCATATACGCCGTAGCGATAGAGACCGGAGGTGACCGAAGGATCGTCCTGCTCGGGATTCTTCTGGCATACTATACCTATAGGAAAAGCTGCGCCTTCGGCTTCTTTGGCGAGGCTGCGTGCGGCCTCTCTCCCTAACTCGAAATTGACAACAACGCCTGGAAACAGAACCAGGTTGCGTGTTGTAATAAGTGGAAGGGCATCATTTTCCGGTGGAATCGACAATTGCTCCGCACTTACGCTTATGTGTTCAAATTTTATCTGATGTCGTTTTTTATTGTTTTCAGAATCGTTCATGTCGATGGTCGTTTAAATAGATAAAGCAAATATGGTGCCAAAATTACGAAAAAAATGTCCTGTTGGCAAACCGTATCATCCTGCCGATTGCCCATAGTCGCAGTGTAGCCGCAGTTTGGGATGCGATGGATTATGAAAAACAGGCACACTACCATAAGGAAGGTAGCGCGCCTGGATCTCGAAATAATACCCTTAAATGGGTATTGCGGGCACTTTAAACGTGCTGTAATTTTGTAGTCGGAAAGTTAATAGATGTATCTCTCACAAGAGAACACACAGGATGGAAAAATAATGTGAATTATAGATTGAATCCTGTTTTCTATACGGAATTGTTTGTCATGCAGGAGCAACGCCTCAGGGGCTATTGCTCCTGTCGTGTTGTATTGGGCCTTCCGGTTACTCGATGTTGTCCTTTATTGTGTCGACTATATAGCGCACGTGGTCGTCAGTTACCCACGGGCCGGCGGGGAGGCATATGCCGCGGGCGAAGAGGGCTTCACTTACACCGTTGGTATAGGCCGGGGCGTTTTTGTAGACGGGCTGTTTGTGCATTGGCTTCCACAGCGGGCGCGATTCGATGTTGGCGGCATCAAGGGCCATGCGCAGAGCCTCGACATTGTCGTTGGGCTGGCAGTCGGTCTCTGCTGTACAGGCAGCGTGGGTCACGCCTGCTGCTCCGCCTACGGCGCCGCTTATCACCTGCTTGTAGGCGTTCTCCTGACCTTTGATGCGCAGGTCGGGGTCGAGGGTAGCCGTGCACAGCCAGAAGTTAGAGTCGTATTCCGGGCTGGGATTGCGGTGCATGGTTATGCCTTCGACGGAGCCGAGGAGTTCCTCGTACAGGGCCTGGACGTGGCGGTGGTGGGCGATGTGGTCGTCGGCGACGGTCATCTGTCCGCGGCCTATGCCTGCGCAGATGTTGCTCATGCGGTAGTTGTAGCCTATTGCTTCGTGCTGGTAGTAGGGGTAGCTCTCGCGTGCCTGGGTGGCGTACCAGAGGATTTCGCGGGCGGCTTCGGCGTCACGGCAAATCAGTGCGCCTCCTCCCGAGGTGGTTATCATTTTGTTGCCGTTGAAGCTCAGCACGCCGTATCGGCCGAAAGTGCCGAGCGTCTGCCCGTTGAAGCGGCTGCCGAAGCCTTCGGCGGCATCCTCGATGACCGGAATTTCATATTTGTCGGCCACGGCCATGATTTCGTCGATTTTGTATGGCATGCCGTACAGAGCCACGGGGATTATCGCTTTCGGCTTGCGTCCGGTGCGGGCGATGCGGTCGGCGATGGCCCTGTCGAGCAGCTGAGGATCCATGTTCCATGAGTCTTTTTCGGAGTCGACGAACACGGGCGTCGCCCCGAGGTATGTTACCGGATGGCTGGATGCGCAGAAGGTGAACGACTGCACCATTACCTCGTCGCCGGGTCCGACCCCGCACGCCACCAGCGCCAGATGCACCGCCGCAGTGCCTGCGCTGAGTGCCACCACCTTGCGGTCGAGCGGCATCTGACTGTCGGGCATTCTGTTCACGAAAGCCTCGAGGTCGGCCTCGAAACCGTTTACGTTCGGTCCCAGAGGCACTACCCAGTTGGAGTCGAAAGCCTCTTTGATATATTCCATCTCTTTGCCCGACATATGTGCCAGACAAAGCAGTATTCTTTCTCGCATATTATTTCTTGATTGATTTAGCAGGTGTCCCTGCAACTATAGAATTGTCTTCAACGTCATTAATGACCGTTGCTCCTGCACCGATTGTACACCAATTGCCAATTTTGATTCCGGGAATTATCGTTGCTCCTGCACCGATCCATGAACCTTCTCCAACATGCACATTCCCACATAAGGTTGCATGAGGCGAAATGTGAACAAAATCCTCAATTTGACACTCATGGTCTACGGAGGCGCCGCTATTTATTATGCAGTGTTTTCCGATTGTGGAATCAGATTGTATAATAGCACCTTGCATTACAACAGTCCCATCACCGACAGTAGCAGACCTTGAGATAATTGATTGTGGATGAATTACTTTTGCGTAATCAAGATTATATTTTTCAGATATCAGTTTTCGGATATGGTTTGCTCCGATACTGATTATTAGTGGACCTTCGACATGAGACTCCGATGCTTTAAGGACGGGCTTCCCATGGATTTCATCGCAGTGAGGCGCATCATCATAAAGGCAACCCACGCAGTTGCCTTGGGCTTCGATAATATCTTTGACTACCTTTGCGTGGCCGCTTGCCCCGAAGAGGTTAATTGTTGCCATTGAAAGCTTCCATAGTAGCCGATGTGGCCGAGTTTATGTCATCGCGTGCAATGACTTTCTTGATTGTGGTGAGTATCACTTTGCAATCAGTGAGGAATGAGATGTGGTCGACATACCAGACATCGAGCTCAAATTTCTTTTGCCAGCTGATGGCATTGCGTCCATGGCACTGTGCCCATCCCGTTATGCCGGGACGGACCTCATGGCGGCGTGCCTGTTCAGGGGTGTAGAGCGGAAGATATTGGATCAGCAATGGCCGAGGGCCGATAAGCGACATATCGCCTTTGAATACATTCCATAGTTGCGGTAGCTCATCGATGGAAGTGGAGCGGACAAAGCGGCCGACCTTTGTAAGCCGCTGGGCGTCGGGTAGCAGCTTGCCATAGGCATTGCGTTCGTCTGTCATAGTCTTAAACTTCACGACCTTGAAAATCTTTCCACCCTTACCTGGGCGCTCTTGAAAGAAGAAAGCGCCGGCGCCCTTGTTAGCGAAATGTAGCCACACGGTCACGGCAGCCAATGGTACAGCGAGCACCAGCAGCGCACCGCAAGAAGCGACAACATCGATCACCCGCTTAAAAAAATCGCGATATGGTTTCATAAGCTCTTGATTATGATATCAGCAGTTTTTTCGATAGAGTAATTGTCTATTAGATAGCGTTGGCCAATTGAACCCATAGCGGTTGTTCTATCATTGTTCGATGACAATTCGTCCATATTTGCCATGAACTTGTCGATGTCGCCGCTAAGCGACCACATTCCGAATCCGTTCTCCTGGGCTATTCGACCCATGTCGGTGTTGGGGTCAGTGGCAAGAAGTACGGGCATGGAGTTTTCGAGGTAGCTGAGGAGGCGTGAGGGGAAGTTGGGAATGGTGAAGCGACGGTCGAGGAATATGAGTCCGACGTGAGCAGCCCTAATCAGGTTGTCATACTTGTCTTTTGGGAGAGCTGAAAGTAATTTGGCATTTTTAGGATTATTTTCAGAGAACCATTTCTCAATTTTGGGATACTCGGTACCGTTCCCAACGATTATAATATAGCTGTTGTCGCGCTTTTCGTTGGCAGTCACTACTTCAAGCAGGAAATCGATACCCTGAGGTTTTCCAAGATTGCCTCCGTAGATAAAGATTGTTTTGTCGACCGGGATATTCAGTTCTCCCAGTAGTTCTGACCGTTCTTCATCCGAAGTAGGTTTGATCTCTATAGGCTCGATTGCGTTTGGGCAAAGCTCGACTTTTGCAGGACCGACAGCCGGATTATGTTTGATGACATATTCACAGTTAGCAGGTGACATACAGCCTATACGGTCAGAAATCTGATAAAGTCGTTCCTCTTTCTTGCGGAACATGCGGTGCAGGAATCCGCCTTCCTTCATCATTCCAAGGTCAACAGCATTCTGTGGAAAGATGTCCTTCAACATAAGATAGCTCCGAGCACCGCAACGACGCTTGATGCGCTCGATTACCCGGTTGAAGGTAATAGGGGGTGTGGCATAGAGTACAAGGTCGAACTTGACATTACCCCAGTATTTCCGAATCGCAGAGTCAAACTGATATTCGAGCAAAAGAGTGCCTATTCCTTTCTCGATGATATTTATTTTCTGGATGTTAAGCGTTTTGATCTTAAGAATATGACAATTTTCTGAGTCAATCAGATGCGTCGGCTTCCCAAACCGTCGTTCGGTTGGGGAAGCAATGAATACCTCATTTCCGCGCCTGATAAACTCGCGCATGAGATCAGAATAAATTCCGCGCACATTCACATCGTCAAACCGCGATAGAGAAAGAAACAGTATTTTCATCGCGCTCAGAATTTGCGCCAGACCATTTTGTTTACTACGCCTGTGTAGGACTGGATGAGTTTAACGATTTTGTCGGAGACGTTTTCGTCGACGTAGTTTGGCACGGGGAACCCGAGGTGGCTGTTGCGGTTCATTTCCACGGCTACGTCTACGGCCTGGAGCAGTGAGGCTTCGTCGATGCCGGCGAGGATGAAGTCGCCTTTGTCGAGGGCTTCTGGCCGCTCGGTCGAGGTGCGGATGCACACGGCTGCTATGGGGTTGCCGACCGATAGGAAGAATGAGGATTCTTCGGGGAGAGTGCCGGAGTCGCTGACCACGGCAAATGCGTTCATCTGAAGGTTGTTGTAATCATGGAATCCTAGCGGCTCGTGTGCAATCACGCGGCGGTCGAGCTGAAAGCCGGACGCTTCGAGGCGCTTGCGGCTACGCGGATGGCAACTGTAGAGAATTGGCATGTCGTATTTTTCGGCCATGGCGTTGATGGCGTTGAACAACGATAGGAAGTTCTTCTCGGTGTCGATGTTTTCTTCGCGGTGTGCTGAAAGAAGAATGTATTTTCCTTTTTCGAGTCCGAGCTTTTCGAGAATGCGGCTTGCCTTGATGTCTGCAAGGTTGTTGTGAAGCACTTCGGCCATGGGCGAACCGCTGACGTAGGTGCGCTGAGGAGCTACTCCGGATGCGTTGAGATACCGGCGAGCGTGTTCCGAGTAGCAGATGTTTACATCGGAGATTATGTCGACAATGCGCCTGTTGGTCTCTTCGGGCAGACATTCGTCGAAGCAGCGGTTGCCGGCCTCCATGTGGAAGATGGGTATGTGGAGGCGCTTGGCACCGATGACCGAAAGGCATGAGTTTGTGTCACCGAGCACAAGGACGGCATCTGGCTGGGTCTCGACCATCAGCTGAAATGAGGCTGCGATGATGTTGCCCATGCTCTCGCCGAGGTCCTTGCCTACAGCATCCATGTAAACCTCCGGATCTTTGAGCTTCAGATCCTTAAAGAACACGCCGTTGAGATTGTAGTCGTAGTTCTGGCCTGTGTGGGCAAGAATCACGTCGAAGTACTGGCGGCATTTGTTGATAGTCGCTGCCAGACGTATTATTTCGGGGCGTGTGCCTACGATTATGAGCAGTTTGAGTCTGCCGTCGCCGGCGAATTTTATATCGGAGTAGTCGGTTTTCATAGTTTTTTTCATTGACAGTATGCATCGTGTGCGACAACGTTTTGCCGGTCGATGTCGGAGTTTATGGCTGTCGTTGTCATACCGGGTCGAAGAATGTGTCGGGTCGCTGCGGGTCGAATGTCTCGTTGCAGTACATCACCGTAACGAGGTCTTCGGTGTCGGAGAGGTTGATGATGTTGTGAGTGTATCCCGGGAGCATTATCACCGACTGTATGCGGTCGCCGGAGACTTCGTATTCCCTGACCTCGCCGGTTCCTTCCTTGCGCATCTGTATGAGTCCGTGCCCTTTCACTACGATGAACTGTTCCCACTTGGAGTTGTGCCAGTGCTGTCCCTTTGTTATTCCGGGACGGGATATGTTCACGCTCACCTGACCGCAGGATGGAGTGTGGACCAGTTCGGTGAATGAGCCGCGCTGGTCGCAGTTCATTTTAAGGTCGAATACAGCCTTGTCGGCAGGGAGATAGCTCAGATATGTGGAGAACAGCCGCTTGGCAAAGCCGTCGGCGGGAATCTCGGGAATCATCAGCGTCTGCGGGAGGCTTGCGAAGCGGTTCAGCAGGTCGACGATCTGCCCGAGGGTGGCGTGGAAGGTTGTCGGGACGTAGCAATAGCGTCCGTCGGGATTTTCCACAGCCTGGACGCCTTCGAATTCACAGTGGTGCTCGTTGCCCTGCAGAGACGCGATCATTTCGTCCACGAGGTCATCGATATACAGCAGCTCAAGTTCCACCGAAGGGTCGTTGACCTGTATCGGCAGTCCGTTGGCGATGTTGTTGCAGAACGTAGCCACGGCGGAGTTGTAGTTCGGGCGGCACCATTTTCCGAAGAGGTTGGGGAAACGGTACACCAGCACGCGTGCGCCTGTCTGCCTGGCGTAATCGAAAAACAGCTCCTCTCCGGCGCGCTTGCTCTCGCCATATGGATGGCCGGCATAGCGTCCGATAAGGGTTGCCTGGATTGAGCTGGAAAGCATCACCGGGCAGGTGTTTCCGTGGCGGCGCAGAGTGTCGAGCAGGGTGGAGGCGAATCCGAAGTTGCCTTTGGCGAAGTCGTCGGGATTCTCGGGACGGTTCACACCGGCGAGATTGAACACGAAGTCGGCCTGGCGGCAGTAGCTGTCGAGTTCTTCGGGAGTCGAGTCGATGTCGTACTCGAACACCTCCTCGACAGCGACGGGGTAGTTGCGGGCCTTTCCGTCCTTTATGTTTTTGAGCTGTGCGCAGAGGTTGCGACCCACGAATCCCCCGGCACCGGTTACTAAAATCTTCATACGAAGGGACAAAGAGACAAGAGTCCCGTTATTGGACGAAGTTGCCGTTTCCGTTCAGCTCGTTCTGGATGTATTCGAGCGAGGCAATCTTGGCCTTTGTCTCCTCCACGTCGAGCTGGCGGGTGTTGTTGGAGTTGAACTCCGACAGCGTGTTGCGTGTCTCGTCGCCCTCCTTGAAGAACTTGTCGTAGTTGAGTCCGCGGTTGTCGGCAGGCACACGGTAGAAGTTGCCCAGGTCCTCGGCCTTGGCGCATTCCTCGTTGGTAAGCAGAGTCTCGTACATCTTCTCGCCGTGCCGTATTCCTATAACCTTGATATCCTCCTTGCGGCCGCCGAAAAGCTCGCACACCGCCTCGGCCTGGGTGGCGATAGTGCATGCCGGAGCCTTCTGCACCAGTATGTCGCCGTTGCACCCATTCTCGAAAGCGAAGATTACAAGATCCACAGCCTCGTCGAGACTCATTATGAACCTTGTCATCGACGGCTCAGTTATGGTAATCGGATTTCCGGCGCGCATCTGTTCGATCCACAGCGGAATCACCGACCCGCGCGAGCACATCACGTTTCCATATCGTGTGCAGCAAATCTTTGTCTTGCCGGAGAAACGGCTCTTCGCCACAGCCACCTTCTCCTCGATAGCCTTTGTTATACCCATTGCGTTTATGGGGTAGGCGGCCTTGTCGGTGGACAGACAGATAACAGCCTCCACTCCGGCCTCGATGGCCGCGGTGAGCACATTGTCGGTGCCTATCACATTCGTTTTCACGGCCTCCATAGGGAAGAACTCGCAGGAAGGCACCTGTTTGAGAGCCGCTGCATGGAAAATGTA
>Ga0073906_1004585_pt1 | contig 13707 bp, 11 predicted proteins | sample Inofromicrocosms_FD_65485 | JGI IMG/M metagenome (GOLD analysis project Ga0073906, IMG submission 65485) | Mouse cecum microbial communities from Vienna, Austria - Inoculum for glucosamine and mucus D2O microcosms | ecosystem: Host-associated > Mammals > Digestive system > Large intestine >... | reverse complement strand
AGCGGCGTGTTCCTGGACAACCTGAAAACCGCCACGCCCTGGGTTCTGAAAGCCGTAGGCGTGGAATACCTTCTGGACCAGGCCGGGCAGAGGGACGGCGTGAATGCCCTCCATATTGCCACGCACTTTTCCAATCTCCTGAAAGTCAGCGAAAACGTGGTGGTCCGCCGGATGGCCGGGTCCGCCCTGCTGGAAATCGCGCCACAGCTCTCCCCGGACCGCCGGAACGAGGTGGCTGTGGAACTGTCCGAGGCGCTGGAAACCGGTCAGGCGGAAATCTCACAGTATATCCCCCTGTATCTGGGTCAGTTTATCCTCTGGCTTCCTCCCCGGGAGCTGGACGAAATGCTGGATGAGCTGCATCTGTTCCTCTCCTCCTCCAGTACCAGCGTTGCAGCGGCGTCCCTGGCGGCGATCGGAGCGGCGCTGGAGCACTATGCCGTTTACGCCGGGCGCTTCCAGGAGCCGGAACTTGCGCGGAAGACGCGTCAGAAACGTATGGCCGGACTGCTGCTGAAGGGTCTGGCGTCCTGTCTGGAACCGGTGCGGCAGGAGGCTTTGCAGATTCTGGGCGAGGAACTGTTTGCCTCTCAGGTTTTGAGCTACGAGGACCAGACCAGCCTCTTTACGCTGATGGCCAAAAAGATTCTTTTCCTGATTTACGAACAGCCGGAACAGGAATTGACCTTCTTCTATACCGCCGCCGCGCTGTCCCATATCTACCGCTTCGCTGTCCGGCATCGTATCGAAAGCGGTCCCTTTGTCTTCGAGGAACGGGGCAAGGCGGCATTCTTCCCGGGCACCTTCGACCCCTTCTCTCTGTCGCATAAGGGCATCGTCACGGCAATCCGGGATCTGGGCATGGAAGTCTATCTGGCAATCGACGAATTCTCCTGGTCCAAGAAAACCCAGCCCTCTTTGATTCGCCGTCAGATTGTCAGTATGTCGGTGGCGGACGAGTTCGACGTGTATCTCTTCCCCCATGATATCCCCGTGAATCTTGCCACGCCGGAGGATTTGATTCGCTTGCGTCAGGTCTTTGCCGGCCGGGAGCTGTATCTTGCGGTCGGGTCCGATGTGGTAGCCAACGCGTCCTCTTACCGTGTGCCGCCGCGAGAGGGCTCCGTGCATTCGCTGAATCATATCGTTTTTCGCCGGGTCAGTGACGCGGAGGGCCGGGAAATCGACGCCGATCTCTCCCGTATTTCCGGCAAAGTCATTTCGCTCCAACTGCCTACCCATCTGGAGGATATCAGCTCTACCCGGATTCGCGAGAACATCGACCTGGGCCGGGATATCTCCAATCTGGTGGACCCCACGGTGCAGGATCTGATTTACCGCAACAGCCTCTATTTGCGGGAACCCCAGTATAAGCAGCTGGTGCGGGCAAGCTATCTGGACTTTATGCAGGTGGTGCGTCCGGACCGGGCCTTATGGGAGGAATTGACGGCGACTCTGGGAGAAATCCCGAAGCCGGACCCGAGAGACAGTCTGTTTTTGCTTCGGATTGACGGGCCGCGTCCGCGTATCCTGGGCTTTTTAACAACCCGTATCATCAATTCCGGGAACCTTTATGAAACCTTTGGCAGTGAAGAACTGGCGAATTATGTCCGGACCCATACAGCAGGGCGGGTCCAGCTTCTGACGGGACTTTATACTGTCCGCGCGCCTGGGGGAAATTACAACGTCCGGCAGCTTCTTTTGACGGAAGCCCTGTCCTACGCCGCCTCGTCCGACTGCGGATATGCCGTCTGGTGGGGCAGCGACCCGGAAGCCCTGGATATCCTCCGGCGGCAGGGCTTTGTACAGGCAGAAACGGACAGTTCCAAAGATTTGCTTCTGGTGGATATGCGCTCCCCGGCAGTGCTGGTGCAGAACATTGCCACGACGCTGAAAGAACCCTTCTCGTCTGAACGGCAGGTGCTTGCCGCGATACAGGAGGCGCATTTCCGGTTTCAGCGCGCGATCTGCGGACTTTATCCCGGAAATCTGGTGCTGTCCCTGAATGCGGAGGTCATTTATCACCGCCTTGTCCGGAAGCTGACAGAGAGCAACGACGTCCCGGCAGCGGTGCAGACGCCCCGGGTGCTGGGCCCCAAAATGTGCGTGCCTTTCGGTAAAATCCTGCGGGGAAACGCCGTCCCCAATACAGTGACAAAAACGATTCATACGGACAAGGTCTTCGCGCCGGATCTGCATTCGTTTTCTATCGCGCCGTTCCCAGGTTACGCGCCGCTGGAAAGTCAAATCCGTACCGTGCATTCCTTCCGGCGGCCTGTGATGCTGGTGGACGACCTTCTGCATTCGGGAAGCCGCGTTCACGCCCTGGACCCGCTGTTCCGGCAGGAGGGGCTGGATATTGACCGTTATATCGTGGGAGTCCTGTCCGGAAGGGGCCGGGATTTGATGGCCGCTAAGGGCAGGGAAGTCGACAGCGTGTATTTCGTGCCGGATTTGAAAGCCTGGTTTGTGGAGTCCACCATGTATCCCTTTATCGGCGGCGATGCAGTGGGCGGGGCTTCGGCGACCGTTCCTGGACTGATTCCTGCCGTCAACTTGATTCTGCCTTACGCGTTCCCTAAATTCTACCGGGAGTGTGAGCGGAGGGCCGTCTTTGAATTCTCAAGAATCTGTCTGGAAAACAGCCGGAATATTCTGCTGGCCGTGGAACGCTCTTACCGGGAACGTTACGCCCGGAACCTGACCCTTTCCAGATTGAGTGAAGCCGTAATTCTCCCGCTGTCTCCGGATAAGGGCAGGGCGCTGCGCTATGAATCCAGCTTGCCCGCGTCGGTGTGTCTGGACAGCGATTTGCGGCAGTTGGAGCGAATGAAAGAGCTTTTGAAGTAAACAGAAAATGGAAAGCTGAAAAGGAAGAAAATTGAAAAGAAAGAAAATTGAAAAGCAGGAACAATGAGCAGAAACCCGTTTGCAGGCATTCATTCAGAAGCAGGGAGGCCTTCGAGGAGATGCGGGAGCGAAGCGGCTCGCATCACTGCTCCTTCGCGCATTCCAAAGGGCTGGAGTGCGGAGCGGGCATCGTGCGCTGATTTGTCTGAAGGACTTTCTGATGCCACTATTCATTGCCTGCGCCCCGCGCCAAGGCAGCGGTATCAGAGCGCTGTCGAAAAAAAGGCCAGGGCTGACGTATCGCGGCATTATGTTTTGATTTGCTTTGAAGGAGATATGTTATTTGATGCAAAATCTGTATTCTTATTCACTTGATGGTCTTGAAGCCGTATCATTCATACCATCCCTCCCCTTCCCGGAAGGCCATGACGTGCCGCCGTCCTGTGTGCTGGCGCGTCAGGACCCATCCAGCGGACCGGCGGCGCGGCTGCTCACTGATTTCCGTACTCTTTGCGTTGATGGCGGCGTTTCCTGGCTGGACCCCAGACGTATTTCCCCTGAAATCCCGGAAACGCCTGTTAAGACCAGTTTTTCTCTTTCGTCCGGATGCCTGACCGCCGTGAATCTGTCCTATCCCCGGTGGCGGGACGCGCTTTCGTTTGTCCGGCCTGCTTCTGGTAAGAAACGGGTGCATCTTCTGGCGGTGGGGGACGTAGGCGGTACTTTGCTTACAGCTTTGAAGCTTCTGGGCGGCGATGTGATTTCTACTATCGGCATCTGCGATCTGGACGAAAAAACCGTTGCCCGCTGGTGCGCTGAAATGGGACAAATCTCCTGGCCATGGGAGTATGATTCTTTGCCGGATGTAGTTCCTGTGGATTCCTCCTGTTTGTTTGACTGCGATGTATTTATTTTCGCCGCAGCCAAAAGCATCCCGCCTGTTGGAAGCGGAGTCCGGGACGTGCGTATGGCCCAGCTGGAAGCCAACCGGCCATTGGTGGAGCGATTCGCTTTGCAGGCTCGTTCGGCGTCGTTTGGCGGTTTGTTTGTGGTCCTCAGCGACCCTGTGGATCAGCTCTGTCAGGCGGCGTGGCGGGCGTCTAATGTTGGGCCGGACGGCGTGCTGGATTATCAGGGACTTCTGCCGGAACAGGTCCAGGGCTACGGACTGGGTGTGATGACCGCCCGCGCCGCTTATTTCGCCAAGCAGGATGCCCGTTTCGCGTCTTACCTCTCCGAGGGGCGCAGCTTCGGACCCCATGGGAAAGGTCTGGTGATTGCCAATTCTATCCGGGATTATGACGACGGGCTTTCACAGGAGCTGACCCGCCTGACCCTGGAAGCCAATCTGCGTATCCGTGACCTGGGCTTCAAGCCGTACGTGGCCCCGGCTGTGGCTTCCGGCGCAATGCAGCTGCTGCTGACTCTGCGGGGCGCGTGGCACTGTGGCTCTGTGCCTTTGGGCGGCGTCTGGTTCGGCGTGCGGAATCGTTTCACGCCCTACGGACTGGAGCTGGAAACCCTGGATTTGCCCGACGCTTTGTATGCCCGTTTGCAGGAGACAGCAGAGATTCTAAGGGGCGTTCTATGAGCTGGCGAGTGGTGTCTTATTGGATTCTGCTGGCGTTGGCTGTGGGGTTGACGCTGCTGCCTGCTGTGCCTGTGGCCGATGCGCCGGTGCTGGTTTACGAAAATTTTGCCGCCGCCGCGCCTCTATGCGTTTTTGGGGCCTGCCTGAGTGCTTGGGGATGTCTGCTGGCCTCCGGGAAAAGACGGCGGGACTTCCTTTTGACGGCGGGTTTGTCTTTGCTGGCAGTCTGGTTTCTCTGCCGGGATTTGTGGCTGCTGGGAGCGTGTTTTGCGTGCTACGTCCCTGGCTGAAAGAGGAAAATGCCTGTGGATACGGACGGATTGGAGGGATCAAAGGAATTGGCGAAATTGGAAGAGCTGGAGGAAGAAGAACGAAAGCAATTGAAAAAATCAGGGAAAGAAGCTGAAAAGTTGAAAGAATCAGGGGAAGAAGCTGAAAAAGTGGAAAAATCAGAGGGAACAGGAGCAGCGCCGGAACTGACGGTACTCCACGCAGGCCAGGCCGGTTCGATCTCCGGACGCTTGGGTGAAGTCCTGTCCGCCGCCCTGGATGGAATGCGCGTCCGCTGTTTTGCCGGAAGCCCGCCTCTGCAAAACCGCCGGATTCTGTTTGCGTTCTCTCTGCCGGAAAACGGATTCAACATCAGCCTGCATGGACTCCTGGCCTGGCTGCGGGAACATCCGGGCAGTCTGCGAGGGAGCGTGGGCGGGGTGGTCATCGACGGCGCGGGGGACCTCTACACCAAGGCCGCTGCCCGTGAATTGGTCCTGGCGGCAAATCTGGCTGGGTGTGCGTTCCCCGGAAGGCCCTTGACAGAAGCCACGGGAAATCTGCGGAATTTTACCGTGCAGGCCAGGAACGCGGGCTGTTCGCTGGAGGAGGCCTACCGGATATCGGCGCGGGATCTTGCGGAACGGGTCTGCGCATTCGAGCCGCCCCGCCGGAAACGCCCGAAGCTGCTGGTCCTGCACGCGTCCAGCCATCGGACCAGCAACACCCTTGCGCTCTGGAACGCCTGCCGGGAGCATCTGGAGAGCGCCTGCGAAATCAGGGAAATCGGCCTGCGGAACGGCACGCTGGAGGATTGCGGCGGCTGTCCCTACACCATGTGCCTGCACTACGGTGAACGGGAGGACTGCTTTTATGGCGGCGTCATGGTCCAGGAGGTCTATCCGGCGATCCGTGAGGCCGACGCCGTGATGCTCCTGTGTCCTAATTACAACGACGCCCTTTCCGCCAATCTTACCGCCGCTGTCAACCGCCTGACCGCCCTTTACAGAACCACTTCCTTTGAGGATAAGGCCGTGTTTGCGATTGTCGTCTCTGGATACTCCGGCGGTGATTTGGTTGCAAGCCAGGCAGTCTCGGCTCTTTGTATGAATAAGGGCTTCTGGCTTCCCCGGTCGTTCTGCCTTCTGGAGACTGCCAATAACGCCGGCGAAGCCCTGTCCCTGCCCGGCGTCCGGGAGCGTATCCGGGAGTTTTCTGAGAATATTTTGTCCCAGATTTTGCTTTGAATTTGACATTTTGGAGGTTTGAGCCGGAAGACCTGTTCTCTGATTTGCTCGATTTTCTGGAAGTTTTCCGGGAATATTCCGCCGCAGATCATGGCATCTTGGAGGTTTGAAACGGAGAGCCTGCTTTCTGGGTCCGGTTTGATTTTTTTGGTTTTGGGAATATCTGGATGGGAGGAATTATGAAATGTCATCAGTACTGATAAAAAACGCGCAGGCGATTGTGACCGTAGACCCGCAGGACCGGGTTTTATACAACGCCAATATTCTGATAGAGGACAACGTGATCCGATACGTCGGCAATGAACAGCAGGACGCGGACCGGGTGATTGACGCGTCTCATTGCTATGTCTATCCGGGCCTGGTAAACACCCACCACCATCTGTATCAGACCTTCACCCGGAATCTGCCACAGGTACAGAAAATGGAGCTGTTCCCGTGGCTTGTGACGCTGTACGAAATCTGGCGGGGGCTGGACGAGGCGTGCGTGTACTACAGCGCCCTGACGGGTATGGGGGAACTGCTGAAATATGGCTGTACCACCTGTATGGACCATCACTATATTTTTCCGAAGACAGGTTCGGACACGTTTATCGATCAGCAGTTCCGGGCGGCGGAGGCATTGGGGATTCGGTTCCACGCCACCCGCGGCAGTATGTCCCGGGGCAAGAGCGACGGCGGACTTCCTCCCGATGATTTGGTCCAGACCGTGGACGCCATTCTCAGAGACAGCGAGCGTCTGGTGAAGAAATTCCACGATCCCGCGCCGTTTTCCATGCGGCAGGTTGCGCTGGCTCCCTGTTCGCCGTTCAGCGTCACCAGTGATCTGCTCAGGGAATCCGCTGTGCTGGCCCGGGAACTGGGCGTGCGGCTTCATACCCATCTGTGCGAGACAAAGGACGAGGAAAACTTCTGCTTGGAGGCCGTCGGACAGCGTCCCCTGGACTATATGGCCTCCTGCGGCTGGCTGGGCGGCGACGTCTGGTTTGCCCACGGTATCCACTTCAACGACGAGGAACTGAAGCTGCTTGCAGATACCGGCACCGGCGTGGCCCATTGCCCGGTGTCCAATATGAAGCTTGCCTCCGGCGTATGCAGAGTGCCGGAAATGCTGGAACTGGGCGTGCCCGTGGGTCTGGCCGTGGATGGGTCCGCCTCCAACGACGGGTCCAACCTGATGGCGGAGATCCGGACGGCTTACCTGCTCCATCGCCTGCATTCCAGCGAAAAGGCCCCTACCGGCTACGATTTGCTGAAAATGGCCACAAAAGGCAGCGCCGCGGTGCTGGGCAGGACGGATATCGGCAGTCTGGAGGCGGGCAAGGCGGCGGATTTGTTCCTGCTGGACGTGGACCTTCTGGAGTTGGCCGGCGCGAAGAAAGACCCTGCCTGCCTGCTGGGTACGGTAGGCTATGGGCGCCCGGCAAAGCTGGTGATGGTCAACGGCCGGGTCGTGGCGGAGGACGGCCGTCTGCTGGGCGTGGACGAGGAAGAAGTACGGGACAGGGCCTGGGAACTGGCGGACGCTCTGCTGGAAAAGGCCAGGTGAGTTCATAACAATACAGCCGCGTCTCTCCAATCGTGCAGAGAGACGCGGCTGTTATGATCGTTTTCAGTTTCTTTACCCGCCGCAAGCCTTGGAATGACAGGGCCTGCGGATTTTTTGCTTTTCTGGAAAGGACGTTCTTGAGAAACGGCGGGAAAGGTGCTATACTGTCCTGTGAAAATATGAAGTTTCTGGAGGATGTTATGGAAGATTTGAAACAGCGTTTGATGGAAGACGGCTATTTCCGCCAGGAGGAGCTGACATTCTGGGACTGCGACCGGGAGAAACGGGTCCGGATCGCCGCCATATTAAGCAAGCTGGGAGCCTTTGCCGGGTACGACTACGACGCCCGGGGACTGACCCATGAAGTCCTCTGGGCCAGCCGGGAGGTCTTCCTGCTGTCCCGGGCGGCTCTGCGGATTCACGACTGCCCTCGCGCCCGTGACCTGCTGGACATCACCACCTGGGAGAACGGCGCGAAAGGGGCGCATATGCAGCGAGTCTACGAAATGGCGGGACAGGACGGCAGAATTCACGTCTCCTGCAAAACGGACTGGATTCTGGTGGACCCCCTTACGCGGAAGATTCTCCGGCCATCATCTTTTACCGCGAAGCCCTTCACAGTCTGCCCGAAGGAAATCGACTGTCCGGAACCTCAGAAAATCACCCTCCCCAAAGACGGCTTGGAGAACCTGGGAAGCCGTCAGGTGCGCTGGAGCGATCTGGACGGCAACGGCCATCTCTTCAGCGGCAACTACGGCGATATTATCTGGGACGCCCTTCCCGAGGATTTGCAGGTCCGGATTCCCCATACATTTTATATCAACTACAGCCGGGAAGCGGGTCTGGGCGACGTGTTGCAGCTCTGGGGCTTCCGGGATGGAGAAGATTACCGCATGGAGGGAATTGGCCCTAACGGAACCTGCTTTGCCGCCCTCGCCTGTTTCTGATTCGGAATCAAAACATATGCCAGATTAAGACTTGCTCCGGCCCTGTGCGTTTGAGATTGCCGAGCAGAACGTTCCAGGCAGTCTGTCCGGAAGCTCCGTAATCCGTTTGGTAAAAATCATTGATGAACTGCTGGAGCCCGCCAAAATCCATCGAATCTTCCAGTGACAAAAGCTGTTCTTTTTCATGGAATACCACGGCATCCCAATCGCCGGAAACAGCAGTCCATTTTTCCCGGAAAGCTTCCTTGCCGCGCTGGAGGTCGATTCCATAAGCCGTTTTAAGATAGTAGAACAGTGCTGTGAAAACCTCGCCGGAACACTGATCGTTTGCCAGCTTTTCCGCGGACGCTTCCACTTCGCTGTAAATCTCCTGCATCAATTTTTCCGTTTCCCCAGAGTCTTCGCTTTTCAGTAAATTTGCCAGCTTATTATAATGACTTTGAGGACATACGCCGAACATACCGATCATAGACATTACTGATCCCTCCTATTGTCTGACGATTTTGATTCTGCCCCGGCCGGTTCCGGCATCGTTTTACCCTCCTTGTTCCATTCGCTGACTGAACCGGCTCAGCACCCCGGCCAGCTTTTCCGGCGCGTCCCGATTGACCTCATGCCCGGCCCCTGGGATTTCCTGCATTTCCGCGTTCGGCAGTAACTCCGTCAATTTTACCGCCGCTTTCTTGTTTGCGGAATCCCGTTCACCGCAGAGCACCAGAACCGGGCATTCGACGGCAGAAAGGGCGCTGGTGAAATCCAAATCCATCATAGACCCGCAGAGCCGGATAAACGCTTTCTTCCCGAACCCCGTGGACTGAAAGGCGGTTTTGGGCATGAACCGAAACAGAAGATTCTGCACTCTCAGCAGATTTTTCGGCATCCTGTACTGGGGGGCGATCAGAACCAGCGAACGGACCTTCCGGGGCTGTTCAATGGCGTACTGCAAGGCCAGCACCCCGCCGAGGGACAGTCCGCACAGGTCCAGCGTTCCGTCAGCCTGACTGCACAGCGCGGAAACGGCTTGATAAAGGCTCTGATAGTCCGGAGCCTTCCCCTGGAGCAGCTCCGCCAGATTGGGGCAAAGGCGCGGCCCGGCGGATTTCAGCTGCGTGATGGTTTCCGTCCAGCTTTCGGGCGTTTGGCCAAGGCCGTGTAAAAATACCAGCATTCTGTCCCTCCTTGAAATCCGAGTGTTTTCCCTGATTCTACCACAGCCGCTCCCCAGCGTCAATGCGTTCTATTGACGGATTTCCGGCCAGGGTCTATAATGAAGTTACCAAATGAAAGGAGCTTTCTTATTATGAAACGCTTTTGCTCACTCCTCCTGTCGGTCTTTCTGCTGACGGCTTCACTTGGCGTCCAGGTGTCCGCGGCCAGCTATGAAGACGCCGCCAAGGACCTGGCCGCCATTGGGATGATGAAGGGCGACGCGTCCGGATTCGCGCTGGACCGTGCCCCCACCCGCGCGGAAGCCGCCATTATGCTGGTCCGTCTCTTCGGCGCAGAGGACGAGGCCAAGGCCGCTTACGCCGACGGTACCCTGACCCACGGCTTCACCGACGTCAGCGACACCGCCGCGCCCCACGTAGCCTGGCTGACGGTCCGGGGCATTGCGAACGGGACTTCCGCCACCACCTTCGGCGCGTCCAACCCCTGCACCAGCCAGATGTATACCACGTTCCTCCTGCGGGCGCTGGGCTATCAGGACAAGACCGATTTCGAGTATGCCGATGCCCAGGCCTTCGCCATGACAAAGGGAATGCTGGACTTCTCCGCAATCACCGGCGAGTTCCTCCGGGACGACCTGGCCGCTATGACCTATCAGGCCCTGGGCACCGACCTCAAGGATGGCAGCACCTACCTTCTGGACAGCCTGATCAAAAATGGGGCCGTGGACGCAGAAGCCGCAAAGCCCATGACCGATAAGATTGAAGCCTGCCGCGCCCTGCAAGCCTCCAGTATGTCCGCGTCTCAGGGGCTGGATACCGCTGTGGACGCAAAAATGGGAATCGGCATCAGCATGAAGAGCACTGACAATTCCGTGAACATGGATGAGAAGATGGAAGCCGTTGTCAAGGGAAATGTCAAGGTGATTCTGGACAAGGATTTTCAGATGGCAATGGATATGACGGTGGACATGAAGAGCGGCGATGAAAGCGAGTCCCAGAAGGTGGAATACTGGCTCAAGGACGGCGTGATGTATGTCCGTGCCGGAGACGAAGCCTATCAGATGCCCATGGGTTCCCAGATGGACATGGAGACCCTGATGGCCCTGATTGAACAGACCTCCGGGAAGACCAGCGCCGCTATGCTGCCCTTTATCGATACCATTACCAGCAAGACCTCCGGGGACAACACTGTTTACACTCTGACGCTCAACGACGCTTTCGCCGGACTGGTGAACCGTCTTCTGGGGCAAATCCTGAACCTGATGCCCGCCAGCCTGGACGTGGATGTAAAATTCGCTGTGGACAAGGGCGAGATCACCTACACCATCGGCAAGGACGGCAATCTGAAAGACGCGGCCTTGCAGGTAGAGGTCAAGGCGGACGTACAGGCGGCGGACGGCAAGGACAGCCTTACAGTCAACGTCGTTCTGGGCATGGATATGACGATGAAGGTCAACGCTCTGGGCAAGGACGTGAAGATTACCTACCCCGATTTCTCCGGCTTTGAGAAGCTCGAAAACGAAGCCCTCGCATCCATCGGCGGCGCGGACGGTCCTACCAGCATCTTTGCAGCAAAAATCGCGTAAATAAAAACATCCGGCGGGGTTGCAGTACACAGCTCCGCCGGATTTTTATGCCTTTTTGTCAGTTTATCGGGAATTTTCCGCCTCCGGATTCCAGTCAGGGATTTTCAGCCCGCGCGTCTCCGGATTCCGCCGCCAGCTCGTCCCGGGCCTCCTGTAGGATTTTTTTTTCAGCCTTTGTGGTCAGCTGGCTTTCGTCAAATTTCGCGAACAGGTCCGGACGGCGGCGCATGGTCCGTTTATAGCTTTCCTTCTTCCGCCACGCCGCCACTTTCCCGTGATCCCCGGACAGCAGAATTTCCGGCACGGCTCTCTCATGCCATACAGCGGGCCGGGAATACTGGGGATACTCCAGCAGGCCGTTCCAATGGGATTCCTCCTGAAAGCATTCTTCATCCGGCAGAACTCCCGGGACCATACGGCAGACCGCGTCGGCAACGGCCATGGCTGGGATTTCGCCGCCGGTCAGGACAAAGTCCCCCATGCTGATTTCCTCGTCCGCGCATTCGTCCAGAAATCGCTGGTCCACGCCCTCGTAATGCCCGCAGACCAAAATCAGATGTTCATAGCGTTCCTTCAATTCGCGGGCGGTCTCCTGGGTAAAGGTCCGGCCGCAGGGGGACAGAAAGATGGTGTGTCCCGGACCGTAGGTCTCCGTCACATGGACCCAGCAGCGATAAAGAGGGTCCGCCTGCATCACCGCGCCACGACCGCCGCCGTATGGGTAATCATCCACCTGCATCTGTTTATTCGTAGTATAAGCCCGGATCTGATGGGTGCGGATTGCGATGCAACCCCGTTCCTGGGCGCGGCCTAAAATACTCACGTTCAGCATAGCGTCCACGGATTCCGGGAACAGGGTCAGGATGTCGATATTCATTCCGTCATGCCCTCCCAGACCCGAATGTCCATCCGGTTATTCTCCAGGTCCACGCCCAAAATAAAGGCGTCCTTCACGGCGGGGACCATAAACTCCTTTATCCCCCGGACCGTATAGACCTTGCTGGCCGGGTAATGCTCCACGGCGGTCAGTTCCCCGATGCACTCCCCCGTCTCGCCGTTGTACACATCCAGGCCCAGAAGTTCCTGGTCGAAATATTCGCCCTCCGGCAGCTCCGCGTCCGCCCGCCGGATGTACAGCAGCTTCCCGCGCAAAGCTTCCGCGGCCGTCCGGTCCTCCACGCCGGGGAGCTTCAAAAGCAGCTGATTCTTGTGGACCCGGCAGGCCGCGGCCTTTACCGGCTTTCCCTCCAGCAGGAAGGTCCCGAAGCCTGCCAGGAATTCCGCGTCTTCCTCCAGCGGCTGGACCTTCAGCTCGCCACGGATGCCATGCACGCCCACAATCTTCCCGGCCTGGATGCTCTCCTGTCTCATTTGCGCTTTCTCCTTTTCGATTCTTGATTTTCCTTGAAAGTATACCATGTTCCCTCCGACAAAACAAGCTCGAATTCGAAGGGAAGAACCAGTCTTACAAAAGAACTGTTTTTCTCGGAGGGCTTCCGCAAATCCCCCGGCAGACTGAATAGATTTCCCATTTCCTCAAAAACGCGGAAAATCAGGAAGTTTTCAATGCGCTGGTACTTTTTGATAATTTTGACCTGGAATTTTGTGTGTGTTCGGACAAGAAATGATTTGACCTGGATGCAATTGCGTGTTATCCTGATAGAGAAACAACTGGGTATTGCCAGTGTATGGCAGATTTCACAGAAAGGGCAGGTATCATATGGCAGAAGTAACAAAAATCCCCTTTGGCGTCACCAGCAGCGGCAAGCCTGTGGACCAATACACGCTCCAGTCAGGGCGGCTCTCCTGCGATATTCTCACCTACGGCGGCGCGCTGCGGAGCTTCCGGGCGCCGGACCGGGATGGGAAAATCGTGGACGTGCTTCTTGGTTATGACAATATGGCGGCTTACGAGGCCCAGGACAAGTTTATGGGCGCGCTGATCGGACGCTTTGCCAACAGAATCGGCGGCGCGGCCTTCCAGCTTGGCGGAAAAATGTACCAGCTTGCGAAAAACGACGGCCCGAACCATCTCCACGGCGGACCCTGCGGCTTTGATAAACAGGTCTGGACCGTGGAAGACGCCTCCGCGGACAGCCTGACCCTCTCCCTTGTCAGCCCCGACGGACAGGAGAATTATCCCGGCACCCTGACCGTCCGGGTGGTCTACACGCTGAGCGAAACCGGCCTGTCCATCGACTATCAGGCCCAGTCCGACAAGGACACCCTCTGCAATCTCACCAATCACGCCTATTTCAATCTCTCCGGTCATGACAGCGGTCCGGTGCTGGATCAGACCATTCAGATTTTTGCCGGCGCCTACACGCCTACAGATGCCGGGTCCATCCCCACCGGCGAGCTGGCTCCCGTGGACGGCACCCCAATGGACCTCCGGCAGCCCAAGGCCATCGGCGCGGACATCGACGCACCCTTTGAGCAGCTCACCATGGCGGGAGGCTATGACCATAACTGGGTTCTCACAGGCGCGGACGGCTCCCTTC
>Ga0073906_1004579_pt1 | contig 13725 bp, 20 predicted proteins | sample Inofromicrocosms_FD_65485 | JGI IMG/M metagenome (GOLD analysis project Ga0073906, IMG submission 65485) | Mouse cecum microbial communities from Vienna, Austria - Inoculum for glucosamine and mucus D2O microcosms | ecosystem: Host-associated > Mammals > Digestive system > Large intestine >... | reverse complement strand
ACAGTTGTTCGTAGAACTTGCGGATATTTAGGAGAAAACTTCTGGAACACCGGAAAAACCAAAGAAATCAAAGCAAGAGTACTTCATCTATAAAAACAAAAGAAAAGTCCTAGAGGAAGCCTCTGGACTTTTCTTTTACACTAAATTATAGAGTGGATAATTGAATTAAAACACCAAGTGCTGAGTTGATTAGTGTTACAACCAAGAAAATGATTGATAAAACTAAACCAACGATTGCCATTGTTTTGGCACCAGAATCTGTTGATTTTAATTGTTTTGCACTAAAAACAATACCGCAAATTGTTACTGGGTAACCGAAAAGTGGTATAAACCAAGCAATGATGGATACTAATCCTAGGATAAATCCAACTGGAGCTGGTTTCTTCTCTGCTGTTGCAGAAGTTTGAGCAGTTGTAGATGCAACTTCAAGAGTAGCATTACATTCTGGACAAACAGTTGAGCCTTCTGGAATTTCTTTTCCACATTTTGGACAAAACATTGTAAAATCCCTCCTTTTTCTATCTAGATTATAGGAGAAAAAAAGAAGATTGTCAAGATTGGACAAGAAAGAATTGATTATCGAGCGCTCTTGTGGTATATATAAATTGCGAGAAAAATGGAAGAAAGGAAGAAGAAAAAATGAAAATAGAATTACTAGGCGGATGTACCAAAGAAGAATTAGAAGGGAGAATTCAAAGAGTAGCAGCAGCCGGAAAATTATCCAGATTTCCAGGCAATGTCTTTGAAGTATTAGACAGTTGCGACGACTTTGAAAAGAATTTGAAATTAGTCAAAAGAATTATTAACATGGGACATAAATCTATTATTGAGCATGATTACTTAGTATTTGCCCTTTGTGATGTAACTCCAATCGTAGAACAAACGATTATTGGAAATCGTTTAACTTCCTTTACCATAAAATCGAGAAGAGAAGTGGATTTTCGAACAGCAGGATACTATACACCAAGCTTTCGAAATCGTGAGGGGGAGGTTCACCCGAACAGCGCCAATTTAACGAAAAAGTATCAAGAGCATATGCAATATTTGTTCAACACTTATGGAGATATTGAAGAAATGGGGATTAACAAAGAAGATGCTCGTTTCATTCTACCATATTGTTTTTACAGTAATATCATTATGGGAATTGATGCTCGTGGCTTAGAAAAAATGGTGCTTTCGTTCAAGTATGGAAGATTGAGCCGTATTCAAGAATTGAAAGAATTAGGAAATATCTTGTATGATATCATCCAAAAATATGTACCATATCTAGTAGATGGACTGGAAAAACAAGAAGTAAATGATAGCAATCCATTTGCGTACTTAGAAACTGAAACCACAAGACCAGAAATTAAAATCTTGGATAAGCCAAAGTTAATCGCCTATACACCAAATGCAGATGATGTTGTACTCGAAAGTATGGTGATGTACCATTATCAATGTAGCAAAGAAGAGGCAAAAGAACTCCTACAGCAAATGCAAGCCAAAGACCCAGATGCGAAACAGAAATTGATGGATAACATCTTACACAAAGAGGAAAGAAGAGAACTCGAACAAGTAAGTTTCACGTTCCAAATTCCAATTTCACTATCTATTTTAACCCATTTAACCAGACATCGTATGCACGCTCTTTTGGTACCAGAATTTGTACCAATGTGGGATATGAAAAACTATATTACGCCAGAAGCAGTCAAAGCAAAATGCAATGATAAATTCCAAGAGGCTATTCGTAAAAATCAAGAAGTATACCAAGAATTTATTCAAGCAGGTGTCAAAGAAGAAGACCTAATCTATTTCTATGTCGGAGCACAAATGTGTAATGTCATTACTACCATGAACGCAAGAAACACACAATGGATCTGCCGTTTACGTTGTTGTAATAAAGCACAATGGCAAATTCGCAACATTGCAAAAGAAATGGCAAAACAGGTCAAAGAAGTAGCACCATTGATTGGAGAAGGACTAGGAGCAACGTGTATGACAGACCGTTATTGTGGAGAAGGAAAAGAATGTTGTGGCTTAATTAACGCATTGTTAGAAGCAGACAAAAAACAAGGAAAATAAAGCAAAGCAGACCACCCTTTTGGGTGGTCTACTTTGTGACATTTCTAGCAAGAAAATGCCAAGGTCTTAAAGTTTTTGATGAGCTGAGAGTGTGAATTTCACGACCTTTTTCAAATTTTTCCGAGAGGCAGGGATACCAACATACTCGAACCGGACTAAGCGATAATAGCCTGCCGTGTCGATACGGTCGCTTTCCTGAAACCAGATGTAGATGTTGCCCTCCTTTACCTGATAGGCGATCCCATCGCAGAGTACGTCCAACAGCCCTTTCGGGGTATGGCTAAGCGTAACCAGAACGGTCAAGGCGGGTTCTGTCACAGGGGCTTGGAACAGCCTCTTAGCCGAAGCGTTAATCACTTGTTGAATAGCGAGCGGGATATGCGCATAGCTGGTATCACGAGGAAATGGTTTCATCGGTCTTACCTCCTTGACTTTCCTCAAGTTGTGGAATAATGTCATGATAGCGGTTCCAAATGGTAGCAAGGCTGTATGCCAGTTTGCCAAACCAGTGGATGTGCTGGTACTTGGGGATGGGGCCAGGCTCCCAGTAGTCTGTGCTGACAAAAGCTACCTTGGGAGCCTGATAGTGCTCTTTCCAGAAGTTAATTTCAGCACGGTGTAGGAGCAGAACATCGTCCTCAAAGATATCTGCTACTACGCAAAACATGGAATGGGGAGCCGGCTGTGTCTTTTGGAACAGGAACTCAATCCGATAAGTGTGGTAACTGACGATTTCCTCATACACTGGTCCAAAAATGAGATAGAAGGGACCAAGCATGGAGTAGAGTTCCTCTGGGGTAAGCGTGTCCTTTCTGGTCAGAGAGGACAGTTCCGGAATAGGGCTTACATCTCCCTCCAGAAGGTGCCCGCGTTTTTCTTGGAGCACATTCAGGAGAGCCATTTTGCCGGGAATTTGCGGTGTGTTGGGACCTTGCCAAGAGAGCGATTGCAGCAGTTTTTGAATCCGGAAATCCAGATTCTGCTGCATCAAATCACTTTGCATTTTTCTAGCCTCCTCGTTATTTTTTGAAAAAACTCTCTTTTTTCAAGTATGACAAAAGATATTATACCAAAAAAATGGTATTATGTAAAGAAAAAAGGAAGCAGGTGGCTTCCTTTTCAACGTTAATCTCCGATGGTAATATTTCCGCAGTTGCAATTTACGGTCAAAGTAACAGGGGCATTTCGATTGTTTTGACGAATGTTCAAATCTCCTAAATCTACATGTGCGTCAATATAAATATCATTGGTTTCTTCCACAGTGATATTTCCCATATCGACACGAATATTGGAGTCTTCTTGCAAATTTAGTTTGTCAATCGAAATATTGCCAAGGTTTGCACGTAGGTTACATTGGTTGGTAATTTCCTTGATTTCAATATTCCCACAATCACATTTGACAGTTGCGTTTTTTACACTACCCATTTCAACATTTCCGGCATCACAGTCAATGCTGAAAGAGGCCTGTAAAAAGTCTTCAATCTGGCAAGAACCACAATCAATTTTAACCGAAACTTGACCAACAAAAGAGGTTGGCAGATAAAGGACAATTTTGTTCTTTGGAGTTGGGAAAAAGAAATAGCTTTTCTTACCCTTGGTTTGTAATTCTAGTTTTTGGTTTGTTAAGTCCCAATCAACTTGGTCTGCGTTTTCGCCATAGACAACAAGACGAATGGAATTGTCTGAACTTTCTTCAATAGTAATATCCCCATATTCTTGGGATAGACTAATTTTGTTTACATCATCCAGAGAAAAGACAGTATCAAAGATAGAACTTGTGCTTTCTGCGTTAAAACCATGGAAAGAAATCATAAAACTCTTTCCCGTAATTAGGTAAGTGATTAAAAATGCAGTTAGTAGAAGGACAAGCAAGAGTAGTAGCACAATGGAAATGATAATTCCTGTTTTACTTTTCATCTTTTTCATCTCCTTTCAATAAGAAGACTAATTTTACAACTTGGCAGATTAAAGAGGCAATGATGAAGATAATCCAAGTAACATGCCAAGCCATGGTGAGAAAACTAACAATAAAGTAAATGGTCCCAGCAATGGACATAATGATTTCATTGATTTGTTTTTGCAAACTTTTTTGTCTTTCTTCCATTTGGATTTCTTCTTCTGTTTGCTCAAATTTGGGAATGGACATATAGTGACGAATAATGCGAGTGGTTGACCAGCCAATGAGCAATAAGAAGAGAGCAGTTGCAAGTACAGGGTTCATATTGAGTACAGGAATGGAAACAATTAAAACAATGATGGCTAAAAAGTAGAGGAATACAGAACTGCTAACGACTTTAGCAGATTTTTCTTTTACTTCTTGTTTGGTTAGTACGTTTTCTTGTTTCTTTTCTTCGACTGGCTTTTTACCAGTTAATAGTTCATCTACACCAATTTCAAAAAGTTCACAAAGTGGAACAATTTTATCAAAATCCGGCGTACTTTGGTCTGTTTCCCATTTGGAAACGGTTTGTCTAGAAACATTTAATTTCTCAGCAACATCATCTTGTGTCAAATTTTTTGCTTTTCTTAATTCAAATAATCTTTCTCCTAAATTCATAATTTTTCTTCCTCCTATGAAAAAAATTATACCCTCTTTTGGAGTTGCTTTCTATCAATTTGAGTTAGAACTTACGCAACTGAATTTAACATTGTAGCAGTAGCAACGGTTTGCAAGGATAAAATAAAACCCTACTTTGCAAGAAAGTAGGATAAATGGTGCGAGCAATGGGACTTGAACCCACACGTGATATCACACACGCCCCTCAAACGTGCCTGTCTGCCAGTTCCAGCATGCTCGCTTATTATTCCATTGTATCACGAACTTAGGAAAAAGGAAAGAGGAAAACCAATTCTTTTCAAATTTTACACGAGAAAGACTGGCACATAAGATATGCACCAGTCTTTCTCCGCGAAAAAAATTTTTTTCTGCATAGGCGATACCTAAAACAGATACAAAGAATACTGCCTTAGATCTTCGAGGTAGTGGTAGCCCACCAGTTTCCCAAAGCGCTTGCGATGGTTGTTCCAAATGTAGACACCAGATTTCTCCACTTTGTAGACAACGCCAGAATTCTCCAAGAAGTCCAGCAAAGTAGGGAAAGGCTCGTAGGCTCCAACCAGCATTTTGTAGGCTTGCGTTTCCAAGGTTTTCAGCCGGTTAGTAGTAATATCCTTTTCCACTTGCTCAATCAGTTGTTGCCGTTGCTGGGGTGTGAAGTGGCTCTGCGGGTTGTTGCTCTTTTCCAAAATGGTAGAGGTGTGCTCAGTCAACATTGGCGGAAGGTTCTGGTCAGCAAAATACTGGTTCCAGATATCCTTTAATCCCTCTAATAGTTTGATATAAATGTGGGGACAGCCATTGTTATACTTGGTAGAACAGTAGTATTCGGGAAGAGAAAACTCCATATCGCCACAGGTGTCGTCGCCATAGTGAGCGGGCCAAAAGCCGATGTTAATGCCTTTACAAATCTGGATATCGTCTTCGTAAATGTTGGCAGAAACACGGTAAAAGGCTTCTCCGCGCTTGTCCAGTTGCTTGAGGAAACGGATTTTGTACACATGGTAGTTCAGCACCGTTTGATAGGTGCTACCGAAGATAGCGAAAAGAACGCCAAGGTCGCGGATTAACTCGTCAATGGTACGGGTTTCCTCATGGTATGTGGTATCCTCCATAAAGTCCAAGGGATTCATTTGGATATCCGAAGGGGGAGCATAGCCATGTGCGATGGTATCCCAGAAGTAATCCCAGAAATCTCGGTTAGTCGAGGTGTTTGTAAATTTGGGTTCCTCCCTGGGAATGTTGTACGCTTTCTCATAAGCCAGAAGTTTTTTCTCCATCTTGACTAAGAGCCGCTCTGCCTGTTTTTGCTCGGGACCTACATCCAAGGTAACGCGGGACCGAAGTGCCTCAACACGGCGCTTCAAGTCTGCATATTCCTTCGGATTGAAGGGCTGTGTTAGCATGTTATCGCCTCCTAAAAGTTGTGATAAGTAATATTATACCATACTTTACATAAAAATACAAAACGTAGTACAAAAAGTTGGAATAGAACCTGTTTTCTTGCCTTTTTCTTAATTTTATGTTATCCTATAAAAAGAGGTTTTAGGAGGAAAAAAATGAAAATTGAGGGAAAAATAGAAAGTTTAATTACTTGGGGGCAAAAATATCCAAAAGTATCAGTAGTACGGAAAAGTTTCGGATGGCGTGTTAAGAGAATATGCGCAAACGCAGGAAGAATATGCAGCACTTGTGGCTGAATATGAAACCTTGAAAAAATATTATGATTATATACGTGTTAGAAGAAGTAATGGTAAATTATCGGAAGAACTATGTACAAGATGTAAAGAAGGAAATGTAAGAGGTGTATTTGGCTATCCGACCGAAACAGGAGAACGAGCAAAAGCAATTGGAGTAACCGAAGAACAAATGGACCGTATTTTAAGTAATTATGGCACGTTTGAAAACTTTGTGGTACTTTATCGAAAGGGAGAAGTGAACCGAGAAGACATCGAATTAGCAGAATATATTCTGAAAAATGTAGTGGATATCGATTTTAGTCCACTTAGTTCAAACTATGATGCACTTTATTGTGATATATTCTTAATTCCATCCAGTTCTCGTAATATAAACTTGTATTCGAGCAAAAAATTAAAAGAGGCTATTCAAACCCTAACCCCACAAGAAAGAAGAGTAATAGAGGAAAGATATAGTCTGTCAACTGGGGAAAAATTAAAAATAGGCTATGAAGGAAATGGCGTTGCGTGGAGAAAAACGAAGACACTAGGAGACATTAGCGAAGAATTAAATGTAGGTAGGGAGAGAATTCGTCAAATTGAGGCAAAAGCATTAAGAAAATTAAGACATCCATCTCGAAAAATGACTTTCCAATACTATTATGAGGGAATGGCAGGAATGTATTGCATTGGAGAAGCGGAAATAGCGGCAACGGAGGAACTAATTGCCCGTCTTTATGCGGAAAATCTTCTATTGAGAAATCAAGATGCTTTTGTAGCAGCAAGTAGCAACATAAGTGCAGAGGTTTTAGAAGGAATAGAGGAACTTCGCTATCTTAACGAAGCTATTTTAGAAAGTAGGATACCAAGAAGAGAAATCGATTACCAAAAAGAATATGCTGCTCAAAAAGCAGTCATAGAAGAAGACGAATTTGATATGGCAGACGAAATCGATATGTCCCAAGTAGAAGACGAAGAACCAGAGGTCAAAACAGCGGGCTTGGAAGAAGCGCGAAAAAGAAAAGAAGAATTAGAAGCACAAGTTCATGACTTAGAAGCAAAATTAGCAGAGGTAAGAACGTTAATGCGAGTCTATGATGAAATATTAGGAGAAAAGTCAAAAGGGGAAGAGCAAAAATAAAGAGGGAATTTGCTAAAAGGAGATACGAGTAAGATGTTAGAAGAATTAAGAAAAGAAAATCAAACCTTGCAATTACAAAGAAAATATGAAGAGGGAAGTTTGCAAGAAGAGGAATTATCAATTAGTCAGAAAGAAGAATTGCTAGCATTGTATCAAAAGCAAATTGCTAATTTAGAGATAACCATAAAAGAACAGAAAGAAACTTTTGCAAGATATAAAAAACAGATACAAGAAAAACGAAAAAAACAGCAAAGTTAGAAAAGAGAAATGAAACAGAGGGCAAGAAACGGGATATTCTTGCTCTCTGTTTCATTTCTGTGGAGGTATCAATTTGCCTTGAACAAATACGTGCGGATGGGGGCCTCGTCCTGATGGTAGCTGGTGCACTCCCAGGCAAAACCCAGCCCCGTCATGTCCTCGAAAAACTTCCTGTTTTTGTAGGAAAGCTCCTTGGCAAGGACGCTGATTACCCCGTCATCCACCAGTTGGAAAGAGTGGTCGTCTATGACCTGAACTTTCCCCATCAGGAAACGGAGAATATCCTTCCCCTCCGGCGTTTCAAAGAACTCCGAGGGAGAAAGGTCAGCAGGGTCTTGCTGGGTTCCTTTCCCTTGCAATTCGCTTATGAACTCAGTTGCATTCATAGCCATTTTCCTTTCTATCCAAAGTTGTCAATCTTTTATGCTGTGTTCTAGCGACTACCTCCTTATCACTAGATTAGAAAGAATGCACAAAGATTGAGACTATTATATCATTTTTCTAGATATACCGCAACTTAGCAGAAAAAAACAGAACAGCAAGAGAGTAACTTGCTGTTCTGCTTGCGCAAGGTTTGGAGAATACCCAACGCAAAAGTGCTTATGGATTAGCGGGGCAGACGCTTGGAGCAGATTGCCATCAGTTTCTGTCCAGTCAAGACGAACAAGAAACCAATCAAGAGCCAACCGAAGGGCTCACTGTCCAAGAGACTTGCTGTAAAACTCAGTGCCAAAGCACGAAGGGCGAGGTCCAAAACATCCCGCAAGCTGGGGGAAAAGTACAGGCAAATGGAACCCAAAGCCAGTATGATAATGCCCCAGAAGAAAACAGAGGGATACTGTGGACCAAGGAAGATCCCAAACAGGATAACGGCGCAAAAAGCGACCAGAAATCCTAAGTAAACATAGACATTGTTACGAATTTTATTCAATGCTGTTTACTCCTTTCTACAAGGATAGATACCAACTGTATTCTCCACCTACAGTTCTTGCTACTAGGATACCATAAATTGACATAAAAAGCAATTTTGCCAAAAGAAGACAAAATTTACAAATGAAAAAATAAAAAAATATTGACATTCCCAAATAAATCCTTTATAATATCCTATGTTAGCCAGTTAAATGCAGATGTGGCGGAACTGGCAGACGCACAGGACTTAAAATCCTGCGGTTGAATAAACCGTGCCGGTTCGATTCCGGCCATCTGCACCAAAAAAAGCAAAAATAATAGGTAGTTAATAACTATCTATTATTTTTCATTATATGGCTATTATATACTGATATCAGGGCTTGCGTGCTTTTTACGTCCGATTTTTTATTTTTGAAATTATCATTATTTGTCATTATTTTTCATTGCTTTATCAAAAAATTGCATACAAATTGCATACAAAAACTTTTTTAATTGCATACAAAATCGAAATCATTTTGCTTGGTATTTACTAAATGGAATAATCTTATTGCTAGTATCTTTTCTATTAAATAAATCTAAATCGGAATCTTTGCGAATTTCTTTAGACTTTTCGATTTCTTTTTCAACAAAATCGTCAAAAATATGTGCATATGTTTCCGTTAAAACCTTCACAGATGTTCCAACTAATTTTGAAATAGCATATATATCCATACCATTTTCTTTCATTCTGGTAACTCCTGTGTGTTTTGTCATATGAATATTGCAGTTTTTTATTATTCCTGCACGCATACATATTCTCTTGAAAATAGCATTGATAGAACTATGTTCTATAATACTTCCGTCTTTGTTAGAAAAAAGTAAACTAGAAGCGGAGTTTTGCTTTTGCTCTATAATTATTTTTTCAACATCTTCCTGGTCAAACAGTATATCGAAAGGAATACGCCTTTCATCATCTTTACCTGCCTGTCGTGTTTTCCTTCCAGTTTTTGTACGCTTTCCAATAATACTTTTTTGGTTAATATCTCGGGTAAGTGTGGTATGAACTACAGTTCTTTTTCTGATTAAATCAATATCTTCATGCTTATCTAGTGAACAAATTTCGCCTATTCGCATTGCAGAAGCAAACGCAAACATAATTAAATTCTTGACAGTTTTGTTATCTATGTTGGATTTCCATTCATTCACTAAGTTATTTTCGTTTTCGTTCAAATACTGCAAAATCTGTTTTTCTTCCTCCAGCGTAAAAGCAACCACTTTTTTGGGATTCAAATTACTGACAAATGTATTACATTTTATATTTTCAAATAAATCCGTTCTTTTGCAAAGAACAAGGCTTTGATGTATTTCGTTAAAAACCTTATCCAAATTGGATTGGCTTGTATTTACATCAACTAAAACAGAAAATAATTCTTTCAAGTCATCCTCTTCGATTTTATATATTTGCTTGTTGGCAATAGGGTATCTCTCAATTAAGTGAATAGTATTAAGATTGCGACCATAACTATTTTCATTGATTAACTTGCAAGATAACTTGGATTTCTCGTTTTCACGCATACATTCTGATAATGTGAGTTCCCCATTTTTAATTAACATCTTTAGGTTGAGTTCTTTTTCTTTTAGATTTTTCTTTTCATTTACCTCTTTGGTATTCTTTCCAGTTCCAGCAGATTTTCTTTGATTTTTTATTGATACTTGTGCTTTAGTAACTTTATAGCAATAGTATCTATCGCAATATTTAGTGCATTCTTGGCAGTTTACACATTTTTCGCAACGCTCGAACTCTTCTCGATTACACTTCTTTGTGCAGCTGCTACAAGTGGTACACATTTCTGCTAAAAATCTACCTCTTTTGTTTTTCTGGATGGTGTTATAAATTGTACCTTCTCCATTTGCTCTTTTTCTCATAAAAAAACCTCACTTTCAATAATTTTTCAGCAAAACTATTGAAAATAAGGTCTTTTCCAAGTATAATAATAAAAGACCAATTCAATAGAATTGCGTTGGGGAATTAAAGTGTGTCGTACCGCAAAATACTGAACACATTTTAATTCTTTTTTTGATATTAGTACAAACTTTTGTTTTTGTCAATAGAGTTTTCTCTGTAGTAATTATACGCAAACTCGACCATTTCTGGTTCGACTTGCAATTCTTCTGCAATTTCTACTAGGTTACAAATCCCTTTCCTAAAGCAATTCAAGATGGACTTTAGAGGAACGCAAACTAGCGATTTCCATTTTAGTGCTTTGTATTCTTGTCTTTCGATTTCTTCAGCTGAAGAAGAAGCGGAATAGTAAGCATCATAGTAATAATGGCCTAATTCTTCGGCAAGAGTGCATTTTTCTTCAGTGTAAGTATCTATTTTCGCATAATTCATAAAGATGCAGCAAGAATTATTATTTTTGATTATTCTGGCCTTGCTCTTTTTCATTCTAAAATTTGCTAAATCTATTTTTTCTTTTTTCGCAATTTCTTCGAGTTCAAATAGTTCCATAATTTACTCCATAAAATAAAAAAGGGAGAGTTGCAATGAACTCTCCATAATCTTCTTATGACCGCAATATTGCTAAGCAATAAAGGGTAATATCATAATCCTTTTGGCCACAGTCAACATAGGTGTTGCTTGGCTTTGTAAAATAATTATAATATAAGATATGCTCATTGACAATAGATTTTAGAAATTATTTCAATTCTTTTTTCGAAGTTCCTTTTAATTTTTTCCTCTTCCTTTGTTCTTTTTCTATTTCTTGAATGCTTTTTTTAGGTGTCGGCAAATCTTCTGGCATTGTTCCACCAAGTTTTTCTATAGCAGCACGAACAACCCTGCCAACTTGGTTGTGAGTAGAGCAAGCCTCATCCTCTGTTGAAACTTTATTAGTTTTCAATAAAGCATCAGTCTGTGTGATACGGAAGATATTAGCACCAAGTTCTTCACTATTCATATAATCTAATATAGCTTGATTTTCCTTTAGTCCCTTTCTTCTTGCTATATCTTCTGCTGTTTCACCATCATATAACCCTCGATAACCAGCATTATTGAATTTTCCATAATTTTTAACACCAGAGGCCATAGCGGTATTAAAAAGATATTTATTTCGATTTTTTACTGTAACTCTATTGTATAATCTTCGCTCGTCTTCAGATAATTGTTGGTATTGTTCTTCTGTTAGCTCACGCTCTCTTGTTTTTACTGCAAAATATGTTTGAGCAAGAGCAACTGCTTTTAATCTAGGGTTTGCATTTTGTGCTATTAGGTAGCAAGCATATCGCGTTAGTTTATAATCTTTCTGTTCTCTTTTTGCTCCAGAACCGATTTCCACCATTTTGTTGTCAACAACAAAATGGTCAGTATCAAGTATTTCGGAGTTTTGACAAGCAATTCTTGCTTTTTCTACTACAGCATCAAAATATCTCCAGTCTTTATAGGCCAATGTAACCATTAGTTCTCTAGCATACCAAAATTCAATACCATTCTCATCTATATGCTTAATACTTTCAAAAATTTGCTCTGTCGCTTTTATAATTTCATTTTCACTCATTATTTCTTATCTCCAGTCTTACCGTTTTCTTTTTTCCATTTCATATAGTCTATCTGTTTCTGTAGTTCTGCCAACTCGTCATCATCTAATCCTTCGGCATCTAGTCCGCCAGAATTAGCAAATTGCACATTTTTCAATTCTTCTGGATTGCGAATATCAGATTTGCCAAGAAGATAGTCTGTAGATACACCAAAAAAATCAGCAAGAAGGGAAAGTGTTTCTGTACTAGGGTCTCTTACTCCTGTTTCATAAAAACCAACCATTCTGTCTGTTTTTCCAATAACTTTTGCAACATCTGATTGAAGTAATTTTTTTTCTAATCTTAATTCTCGTAATCTATTCATAAAAACCTCGCTATCTAAACGCATTATATAACAAATAGTACGATTTGTAAATAAAAATAGAACAAATAGTACAAAAATCTTTCTTAGAGCAGTAAGACTTTGCAAGTTCAAAAGAAAAAAATTACAAAAATAGTATTGACAACGAACTAATTGTACTGTAAACTACAAATAGTTCAACGAACAAATAGTACGAAAGGAGAAGAAATAATGGAAAAACAAACGGTAAAAGATTTAAGAATAGCAGCGAAACTTACACAGGAAGATGTTGCAAGGAAAACGGGATTTTCTAAGGATTACATATCTATGATTGAAAATGGAAAAAGAAGTCCAAGCGATAAAGCTAAAGAAAAGTTTGCAAATGCATTAGGAGTTTCAACGGTACAATTTTTTTTAGCATTGCAACGAACAAATAGTACGACGAAATTAAACAAGGAGGAAACATAGAATATGACCATTGAAATAAACGAAGATACAACTATATTTGTAGAAAAAGAAAAGGACTCTAATATTTACAATTTAGAAATTGCAAATCATTCGAGTCGTAAGAAAATTGCTAATGTAAAAATTGAGAAAATAACAAATATTAGATTCCAAGTTAAAGAGGTTCGAACTTGTGGCTCAAACTAATGTCATATTGCTTTGTTTTAGTGTTATAGATAGCCACTATAGTTGCCTTAAAATCTTTATAATCTGGCATATCGTAACTGCTTAAATCAACAATATATTTATTATGATTATTTAGCATATAGCACTTTTCAAAGAACCATCGAACATTCGAATCAATATGGTCAATAAAATCATAAATAGCGTATGCACATTCGCAATTTTCCTTAAAATCAGATTCGGTTTTATATGAATCTTGGATCATAAACTCACCACCTTTCTAGTGAGATTATAGCATAGACGAAGTGGCAAGCGAGGAGGAAGCATGAAAATTAAATTTGAAAATATTTCAAAAGAAGAACTGAAACAAAGGAAGAAAATGCTTGAAGAGTTGCTGGAAGAAGAATTTGAAGATATGGAACTTAATGACGAAAACCTAGCAAAGGCTAGGAGAATAGCGAAAAAATACGAGGAAGCAACATCCAGCAACTGGGATATGGAACAACCTAAAATAATACTAGCAGATTCTGCTGGAACAGAACTTGCTAGCCTAAAATGATTATTCATTCAAAAGGTTTATAGCCTTAGCAATATCAGACAAAGCATAATAGTATTGCCTCATAATATTTTCTATAGTCTG
>Ga0073906_1004570_pt1 | contig 13751 bp, 13 predicted proteins | sample Inofromicrocosms_FD_65485 | JGI IMG/M metagenome (GOLD analysis project Ga0073906, IMG submission 65485) | Mouse cecum microbial communities from Vienna, Austria - Inoculum for glucosamine and mucus D2O microcosms | ecosystem: Host-associated > Mammals > Digestive system > Large intestine >... | reverse complement strand
AGCCGATGAGCTAACCCGCAAGGGAGGCAGTTGTCTAAGGTGGGGTTGATAACTGGGGTGAAGTCGTAACAAGGTAGCCGTTCGAGAACGAGCGGCTGGATCACCTCCTTTCTAAGGAGTTTGAACGCTTGAGGTCATAGAGATATGGAATTAGGTGTTTAGCTTTAAGGAATTAAGAAAAAGTCGATAGCGTTGGCTGAAGTCAGCGTTTTGGTTATGAGCTGGGATTTAACTCACTATTTAGTCCTCAGAGATTCGTCTCTGAATTTAATATGAATTTGGGCCTGTAGCTCAGGTGGTTAGAGCGCACGCCTGATAAGCGTGAGGTCGATGGTTCGAGTCCATCCAGGCCCACCACTGCTTTTGACGGCTGTATTGGCACGGGGGTGTAGCTCAGCTGGGAGAGCACCTGCCTTGCAAGCAGGGGGTCAGCGGTTCGATTCCGCTCATCTCCACCAAACTTTTCGTTGAAAGCGACAGATCTTTGACAACTGCATAGAAAAATGAGATCTTTCTAATTGAAGGTAAAAGAAGGTAGAAGATACAATTTTTTACGAGAGAGAGTAAGAGACAATTAGGAAGCGTGACTTAGAGAGAGAAGATTTAAGGCAAAAGAGCTTAATCTGGATTTGTTTTAGGACGAATTGAGTAATAAAACAGGTCAAGATAATAAGGGCGTATGGTGGATGCCTTGGCATCAAGAGTCGAAGAAGGACGTGGTTAACTGCGAGAAGCCTCGGGGAGCTGTAAGCGAGCATTGATCCGGGGATATCCGAATGGGGCAACCCGGCTGGAGTCATATCCAGTCATCATTAGTTGAATAAAATAGGCTAATGAAGACAACCTGGGGAACTGAAACATCTTAGTACCCAGAGGAAGAGAAAGAAAACTCGATTCCCCTAGTAGCGGCGAGCGAAGCGGGAAGAGCCCAAACCAGGTTTTCGGACCTGGGGTTGTAGGACTTCATAATTTGACAATAGGTTAATAGAATACAGTTGGAAAGCTGAACCATAGAAGGTAAAAGTCCTGTATATGAAAGCCGACGATAGAAGGAAGTATCCTGAGTACTGCGGGACACGTGAAATCCCGTGGGAAGCTGGAGGGACCACCCTCCAAGGCTAAATACTCCTTGATGACCGATAGTGAACCAGTACCGTGAGGGAAAGGTGAAAAGAACCCCGGGAGGGGAGTGAAATAGAACCTGAAACCATATGCTTACAAACTGTCAGAGCACCATTTAAGGTGTGATGGCGTACTTTTTGTAGAACGGACCGGCGAGTTACGTTAACAAGCGAGGTTAAGCAGGAGATGCGGAGCCGTAGCGAAAGCGAGTCTGAACAGGGCGAATAGTTTGTTGATGTAGACCCGAAACCCGGTGATCTACCCATGGTCAGGTTGAAGCTGAGGTAAGACTCAGTGGAGGACCGAACCGACCTCTGTTGAAAAAGGGGCGGATGAACTGTGGGTAGGGGTGAAATGCCAATCGAACCGGGAGATAGCTGGTTCTCCCCGAAATAGCTTTAGGGCTAGCCTCATCTGTTTATTTATGGTGGTAGAGCACTGTTTGGCCTAGGGGCCCTATCAGGTTACCGAAGCTTCACAAACTACGAATGCTATAAATTTAGAAGATGGGAGTCAGACTGTGGGGGATAAGCTTCATAGTCAAAAGGGAAACAGCCCAGACCGACGGTTAAGGTCCCAAAGTGTGTGCTAAGTGGGAAAGGATGTAGGATTGCATAGACAACTAGGATGTTGGCTTAGAAGCAGCCACCATTCAAAGAGTTCGTAATAGATCACTAGTCGAGTGATCCTGCGCCGAAGATGTAACGGGGCTCAAGCACACCACCGAAGCCTCGGCTTTCCAGGTAACTGGAAGGGGTAGGGGAGCGTTGCATACGGGTAGAAGCTGTACTGTAAGGAGCAGTGGACTGTATGGAAGTGAGAATGCCGGTATGAGTAAGCGATAAAGGGAGTGAGAATCTCCCTCGCCGTAAATCTAAGGATTCCTGGGGAAGGCTCGTCCGCCCAGGGTTAGTCGGGTCCTAAGCTGAGGCGTGAAGCGTAGGCGATGGACAACAGGTTAATATTCCTGTACCACTGTTAATTGTTTGAGGATGCAGTGACGCAGAAGGGTAGGTTCAGCGCACGGTTGGAAATGTGCGTGTAAGCAAGTAGGGAGTTTGGTAGGCAAATCCGCCAAACATATATCCTGAGATGTGATGCAGAGTGAAGATTAGTAACGAATTGGCTGATCCCAAGCTGCCGAGAAAAGCTGCTAACGAGATTGACGGTGCCCGTACCGCAAACCGACACAGGTAGATAGGAAGAGAATTCTAAGGCGCGCGAGAGAACCCTTGTTAAGGAACTCGGCAAAATGGCCCCGTAACTTAGGGATAAGGGGAGCCGCGGCATTGTGAATACATTTACTGTATGAGCGAGAGGCGGCCGCAGAGAATAGGTCCAAGCAACTGTTTATCAAAAACACAGGCACCTGCTAAGTAGAAATACGACGTATAGGCGCTGACGCCTGCCCGGTGCTGGAAGGTTAAGAGGAGAGGTTAGTCTTTAAGGCGAAGCTTTGAATTGAAGCCCCAGTAAACGGCGGCCGTAACTATAACGGTCCTAAGGTAGCGAAATTCCTTGTCGGGTAAGTTCCGACCCGCACGAAAGGCGTAATGATTTGGACGCTGTCTCAACAAGGGGCTCGGTGAAATTGTAATGCCGGTGAAGATACCGGCTACCTGCGACAGGACAGAAAGACCCCATGGAGCTTTACTGTAGCTTGATATTGGGTTTTGGTATACTATGTACAGGATAGGTGGGAGACAGAGAGATATGCACGCCAGTGTGTATGGAGTCGTCGTTGGGATACCACTCTTAGTGTACTGGAATTCTAACCTTGAGCCGTTAGCCGGCCAAGGGACAGTGTCTGGTGGGCAGTTTGACTGGGGCGGTCGCCTCCCAAAATGTAACGGAGGCGCCCAAAGGTTCCCTCAGTCCGGATGGAAATCGGACGAAGAGTGTAAAGGCAGAAGGGAGCTTGACTGCGAGACATACAGGTCGAGCAGGGACGAAAGTCGGGCTTAGTGATCCGGTGGTTTCCGAGTGGAAGGGCCATCGCTCAACGGATAAAAGCTACCCTGGGGATAACAGGCTTATCTCCCCCAAGAGTCCACATCGACGGGGAGGTTTGGCACCTCGATGTCGGCTCGTCACATCCTGGGGCTGTATTAGGTCCCAAGGGTTGGGCTGTTCGCCCATTAAAGTGGCACGCGAGCTGGGTTCAGAACGTCGTGAGACAGTTCGGTCCCTATCCGTCGCAGGCGCAGGAAATTTGAAAGGAGCTGTCCCTAGTACGAGAGGACCGGGATGGACGAACCTATGGTGAACCAGTTATTGTGCCAATGGTATAGCTGGGTAGCTAAGTTTGGAATGGATAAGTGCTGAAAGCATCTAAGTACGAAGCCACCCTTAAGATGAGATTTCCCATACCGTTAAGGTAGTAAGACACCATGAAGACGACGTGGTTGATAGGCTGGGAGTGTAAGAGCAGCAATGTTTTGAGCGGACCAGTACTAATTAGTCGAGGGCTTGACCTGTTAGGATTAAGCTTTGAAGAGAATAAAGCTTCTGAAGAAGAGTTTAAGCTGACTAATTGTTTTTTAATAGATTAGGATTGATTGAAGTTTTTTATGCGGTTGTCAGGGAGCTGTCAATGAGCGTCGGCGATTGGCAATCCAGCGAAGCTGGAGCAGGCAGAGCCGGTTGCGAATTGATACGTACGAAGCAAAGCTGAGTATGTAAAGCGAAAAATCTCTGAAAGAAGTTTGGCTAATTGCCGACTTTCACTTAGTTAAATAGTTTCTGGTGACTATAGCGAGGAGGTCCCACCTGTTCCCATTCCGAACACAGTAGTTAAGCTCCTTAGCGCCGATGGTACTTGGGTTTTCCCTGGGAGAGTAGGACGTCGCCAGAATTTTTTTTTGCCCTAATGAGCATATGCGAAGTGAGGGCATATACATACGAAGTGAAGCTGACTATGTAATCCTATTTCCCTGCTACTTACGCAGGGCTTTTTTTATGAACAAATTAAAAAGAACAGTAACATTTATCATTAAATTAATAATGTTTACTGTTCTTTTGTATCTGATTCATCTGGAATGTGTACTATTACATCTTCTACTTTACAGGATAGGATATTGCAAATGTCATTTAAGGTTCGCATTGATATATTGCGATTGTGTTTTAATGCATCGAGTGTTCCTTTACTGAAAGAATAATCTTTTATTAAAGCATAAGTTGAAATCCCTTTACGCTTCATTGTATCCCATAATGGGTCATAAAATATAATAGAAATCACCTTCTTTACTGTTTCTATTATATTAGTAAATAAAGCAGTTGACTATACCCGAAATATCGGGTATAATATTGCTAGTGAAGTTAATATAAAGGGGTAGAATTGATGTTAAAGAAAATTATAATTGCTGTGCTGTTGGTGAGTGAACTTTTTGGGTCTTTTGCTTTGGATAATACAAGAACCTCAAATGAAGATATTATGGATAGGCTGGAGGCCGCGCTACCAGATGGCTTTGAAAAAGCGCAGCTGCTGGAAGTTGTCCCTAAGCATTACACTGCCCCTAATAAAGATGATATTATTTTTTATCAATGCCGGACTATTTTATATTTGGACGATATAACAGAAGATTATTATAAAGAAAATGTTTACCCACAAATTGTGGATATAGAAAATTATGATGAGGCAATTTCCTGTTTTGTGAACGAGCAGCCGGCAACCTTGTATCGAAAAGGGAAATTGTCATATTTATGCTGGGTAATCTCACCGGCATATTGCGCGGTGCTGCAATATGCGCCTGATAGCGTTTCCGACGCGGATATAAAACGAATGGCTGAAAGTGTTATAATCTTAAAGGATCAAAGCGGAGCTTTTACCGTTAGTTAATTTTTGGTTTTTACCACCGCCTTTTCTGGCAGCGGAGGCGGACTTACAGCAGTGAGAATATAATAATAGGAAATGCAGTTGTCAATCAGGTGGCTTCGCTTTCCTATTTAATTGGCCCAATGCTGGGCGGCATTTTATATATAACATTTGGTTTAAGGCCGGTTATGTATGCGAGTGCCGCCTGTTTTTTTTGATGTTTTGGGAGGCGCTGTTTATCTAATTTTAATTCCTACGGGTTTAATTGTGGCGGCGCTTGGTTGGCTGGCGATTGACTTTGAGCGCGTGGTGGTGTAGAATAAAGGCAGTAGTTGTGAAATATGAAAAAGGGGGGCTTTATGATGAGTAGATTAGGCGTTTTGTACGCGCTGACTGATAATGAGCTGGCCGACTTGTGCAGGTTGCCGGAGGCTGAGCGTTATGATTATATGTTGGAGGAAATTGAACCACGCTTGCTGGGCACGCCGCGTGGCTGCGAGATGGACAAAGCCTGGTATGGTATTCAACTTTGCCTGGGGGCTGGCCGCTGGCACGAAACTAAACGCACGCCGTTTAATATTCTTTGCGGTGGGGAATATTTGGTGAATACTGATGCGGAATTGATGAGTTTGAAAAAGCATGAGGATGTTAAAAAGATTGTTTCTTATTTGAGGCGGCATAATTTGGCAGAGCTGTTGGAGCTGAATTTTCCTGAGGTTGCCAAAATGGCGGACGAGCTGCCGGCCTCGGCAACGGATTTGGAATATTTAACAGAGTATTGCAAGGATATTTTGCCGTTTTATGAAAATGCTTTGCAGGAGAATTTGCAGGTCATATTTACAGTGGATTTATAAATTTTATGAAATGGAGATGGTGTAAGATGAAAAGGTTTTTGTGCTGTCTGGTTGTGGCATTGGCGGTGGGTGGTTGGCTGCCTGGTGTGGCTTGGGCTGATGAGGCGGCAATCTGCTACAATGGGGAGCGGCAGGAGTGTAATGCCTGGCTGAAAGATGATGTCGCTTTTGTACCGCTGCGTGCGGTTTGTGATTTGTTTGGTATTGAAGTCCACTATGATGGGGTTCAAAATATGGTGCAGCTATATGATGGCCAATATTATTATCGTTTTTATTTGAATGATGGCAGTGTGTTGGATAAGGGATTTCCGACGGAACCTCCGGCGACGCCGCCATTGGAGCGGGACGGCAGAATTTGGCTGCCCCTGCGTTATTTGGCGGAACTTTTAGATGTTCAGATTGAGTGGAATGAAGATGATTGGCGGGTGGAATGTTTTAAGGCTTCTGCAAGCGCGAATCGGGCGGCAGAGGAGCCGAACGGCTCATGGCTGAAAGTTGAACAGCGAGATAAGATTGTGGAATGTTTGAAAACGATAGCAGTATTGCCGGCACTGGTTGACGAACAGGCAGATACTTTGGTTAATCCGGCTAAATTGCAAGTGGCGCGGCCAATCCAGGCCTACTATTACAATGGGGCGGATTTTGAGGAGCTTTATATTTTATATCCGCTGGTCTATCAGGGTAGTGTGAAATATTTGATTTCAGCCAGACAAAGGACAGGTTCACCGCTTGAGAATGATATTGTTTATTCCTTTAATGAAAAACGCTATACTCCTGCGGTTAAGCAGGTTTTGGACGCGGGCGGTGCGTTGGCTTTGGTTCATGACGCTAATCGAACTTATATTTATGACGGGACAAATTGGCAGCTGATTTACGAGGTTAAAGATGTGCATTTGCGGGACCCGGAGGGGCCGGAGCTTGACCTGACGGCTCAGGTTGACGCTTCGAGCTTGCAACTGACGGCTCTTGCCGACCCGGTTTCGGTTGAGGACGCTTACTTGGGCCGTTTGCCAAGAGTTGCTCCAACTGCTGATTAAGGCTGATAGATATTTTAGCGGGGTGGTTTTATGTATGTTTGCAAACCCAGCATTTTTACGCGGGCTCTGTGCTGGCTGCTTGCTTTGGCAATGCTGCCGGAGGTGTTTTTCTGCTTTTATATGCTGACCAAATGCCCGATTGAAGAGCGCACCTTTTATCTTGGCGGCGGCATAGTTTTTGGAGCGTTAGCTTTGCTGCTGTTTTGGCGGCTGGTGGTGTTGGGAATAGGCTGGCTGGAATATGACGACGAGAAGGTGGTGTTTCACCTGAGCCGGGACGATGAGCAGACCGTGCCTTGGGACAAGCTGCCCTCCGAGCTGGTTCGGGTTGAGAAATTTCTGGGTATAATCGGTTTTACTTTTTTGCCGGGCGAGGAATATGATAAAAAAGGTTTTTTGAATGTTGTCTTTGGTTACACTGGTTATCGGGATTTTAAGCGGGAATGTTATCGTCGGGAGGTGTTGCTGCCGCCTTTCAAAATGTCCAGCAAGGAGCAGGAGGCAATGGCTCAGGTTTTGGAGCAGTTTTTTGATGATGCGGAGCGGCAGGTGAACAACGGCGAGGAGCAAAACGAGGCTGAACAAAAGGATTTTAGGTTTCGGGCTGGGAAAAAATAACGCTCTTGCTTTTGCCGGGCTGGGCCTGGGCGGCGGTATAGGGAAATGATAAATTTAATTTTAAGGAGTGACAAGATGGAAAAATTTTCTATGCCTGAACAAGTATCTGCAACCTTGGAAATAGATGAAACCACACGACTTAAGAAAAGCCTGGAAGCTACAATATCGAAAGAAGAAGCTGACAGAATAATGTCGGAACTGAGCTTGCCAGTCAATTCAACGCCGGGTGCTCGTGCTGAATGGGTTGATAAATTATCTGGTTTGCTGGAAAGTAGATTTGATGAAAAGACGATTAAAGCTATTCGGCAAAAATGTCATTGCAACGAAAATGGCAGATTGGAGAATACGGCAAAATCTTTGAAAGAGTTATATATTTCCTCTAATAAGGATTTGCATAAGTTTGTAAATGCTTTAAATGAAAATGGAGCCGGTTGGTATATAGAAGATAATCAATTATACACGAAGATGTTTTTATGTGAATGTCCGATGTTGGAAAAGGCTGAAAATACCAGTTCATTAACCTGGTGTTATTGTACGGCAGGTTATAGCAAAAAGTTGTTTGAGATTGTTTTTGAAACAGCTGTTGATGTGGAAATTATACACACCATACGGCAAGGGTTTGACTTTTGTTTGCTAAGGATTTCATTTAAGTAGTTTAAATCTGTATAGAGCGTGGATAAAAACTTTTGGGTTTCAGTTTGGAAAGATGATTAAAAAATTATATAAATTAATCTAAGAAAGGTGTTGCTTGTGATGAAGAAATTTAGTTGTTTGCTGGCGGCTTTGCTGGTGCTGCTGGTTTTGCCGGGTCAGGCCTGGGCGGCGGCAAAGATTGATTTGGCGTTTGACGGCGTGCTGGTGCCGACGGAACGGACAGAGGAAAACACCACTCCGTTTTATCTGGAGGCGCGGCCGCAAATGCGCAGCAATACGGTGTTTGTGCCGGTGCGCGTGGTTTCCGAGATTATGGGTGCGGAAGTGCGCTGGCAGGAGCCTAATATCAGTATTAAACTGGCAGACACGGAAATTAAATTGACGTTAGGCAGCCGGACTGCTGTTAAAAACGGACAGGAAATGAAACTGCCCGCTGCGCCTTATGAGCGGGGCGGCTATACCTATGTGCCAATTCGTTTTGTGGCGGAGGCTTTTGACTGCGATGTGGAATGGCAGGCCAAAAAAAATCTGGTTAATATTAAAACTCAGCCCTGGGAGCTGGACGGGCGTTTGGTAACCAAGGTTGCCAGCCAGGTGCGAATGACCTCGGAAATTTTTAGCTATGAGGTAACATCGCCGCTGTTGGCTGATAGAATGTATAAGGCTTTGCAGAGTGGGATAGGCGCTGAGCTGGCCGCGCCCCAATACTATGGTCGGCATATAAATATGGATCCGCCAAATTTCTATTATGGAGCGGGGGAGTTTTATTTTTTGACTGCTGATGACAATGTTGCGGCCTGCCTGGAGATTTATGAGGTGTTAGGCAATGGCTATAATGAAACTTTGCCGGATGGTTATACGAGATGTTTGCTGCGCATTGATGATAAATGGTATGCTTTTTCGGATGAGGCATTGGAGCAGGCCCAGGCTTGGTGGTTTGTTGGCAATTCAATTCAGGTTAAGGCTGAGGGCAGGGGATATAAACCTTATGCCAAGGTTGTTGAGGGTGTTAATCTGAACTATTTGGCTTGCTACAGTCGGCTTGGTATGAGCAGAAGCCTGGATTGCTATTCTGATAAGCTATCAGTGGCGTATATCTATGAAACTTTGCAGGACAGCCTGCTGCGGGAGGTGGCGGAACCGAAAACGCCTTATGGTGCATTGTTTGAAGTGCAGGATTATTATGTGGAGCATTTTATTTTAGGTTTTTCCGAGGACAAGCCACAGGCCGAGGCTTATTTGAATGAAAGCAGCAGCAAAGCAGATTTTACTTTTTATTTTTATGAGATGTTGGAGGGGCAGCCGGAGTTTGGCGAGGACAGCAAATGCTTGGTTTATGTTGAACACTCTAATAAATGGTATGTGCTTGACCCACAAGCTTTTGCAGAGGTTGAGGCTTTTAAAGCCTATTTGTTGGAATTTGATTGTGAAACATTGCTTTACGAGCAGGCTTAGAATGTTAAATATAAAAGAAAGGTGTTACTTGTGATGAAGAAACTTAGTTATTTGCTGGCGGTTTTGCTGTTGCTAGTTTTGGCGGACCAGGCCTGGGCGGCTGAAGCGCAGGAGGATACTTACCTGACAATGGAGCAGCAGCAGGAAATTGTCCGGCAGGTAAAGCAAATTGGCATTAGGGTTGGCGTGGCTTCGTATAATCCGGCCAAATTGCAGGTTTCCTGTCCTATGCCGATTTATGCCTACACGGAGGAGGGCTTCCGGGAGAATGGCCGGTTGCTGCCGCTGTTGTTTGAGGAACAGCCCTTGTTTTTTGTTGTTGATGATGGAGATAGCTACACCATTAATACAACAATCTACGATTGGCTTTTGCAGGCCAAGGCTGCTGTAGGTAAGCCTTTTGCTCTGGTTTGGGACAGGAACAGCGTCTATTTTTATGACGGCAAGTCTTGGCTGCTGCTGCATAAATTATCGCACACTGGCCCTGATTATGCGGTGCTGGATATTTACCAGCCGATTGATACCGCCGCTTTGGAGCTGTGCGAGCTGCGGCCGGTGCAATCGCTGGAGGACGCTTACTTTGAGCGTTGGCCGGGCGATGAGGAAGTCGCTGTCTATTTTGCTGGTGAAAAACAGGAAACGCATGGCTGGCTGACCGGCGGGCGCACTCTTTTGCCGTTGCGCGACCTCTGCAATATGCTGGATATTAGCGTTGATTATGATGAAGCAACCCAGCAAATCACTCTGAATAACCGGCAGGACGTTTACACTCTGCGCTTGAACGATTGCCAGGCCAGCTGTAATGGTCGACAGCTAGCTTTAATGGATGTGCCGCCACAAGAGCGGGACGGGGTGACTTATCTGCCAATGCGTTATTTGGCGGAACTTTTACAGCTGGAGGTTCAGTGGGACGAAGCCGCCCGGCGGGTGGATTTGCAGCCGGACGGGCAGGCAACAAAAAGGTAGCAGTCAATGACCGCTACCTTTTTTGTTTAATCTACATTAAAATGTTGTAAAAGCTGTTCTGGCTGCCAAATTTTCAGCTTTGCATTTTGATAATCCTTGGGGTTTCGTGTAACAATTCCGTCCATATTTTGCTGGTAGGCCACTGCATATTGTACGGAATCTTCAAAATCAACCCAGTCAAGCTGCAACGCCTGTTCAATTTCTTGTTTGCTCACGGCGGCAATGCCGATAATTTGCAAAATCTGTTGCAGGAGTTTTTTGACAGCTAATCTATCGTGTAATTGACGGCAAGCAATATAATAAATATCGGTTATAGCTGAGGTCGATACGTATTCCTGCACGTTTTGCCGTTCAATTAGCTGTAATATCTTGGCGGCGTTTCCGACAAAAGGTTCTCTTTTTAATAGGACGTCTAAAATTACGTTGGTGTCAATCAACAGCTTCATATTTAGCTAACCTTTCTTGTCGCAATTCTGCTAAGGTTAAATCAGTTGGCGGAATGGAGCCGATTAGGGATTCCACAATTTCTTGCACATTAACGGGAGGCTGGTTTGCTTGGGGTTCTTCAACTGGCAGCACAATTATTTCAAGCCGGCGATTATGAAATGATTGCGGCAGAGGCATAATCGACATTAAGTTCTCAGCATCAATATATTGACGTACAACCTCCATAAACAGACCTCCTTTTTTTGTTTGCTTTTAGTAAAGCTTTGCTCCGGCCGGAATGTGTTCGTCCACCATTAAAAGGTGCAGCTTCTCCTGCCCCTCTTCACTGTGAACCGCGCTGATTAACATACCGCAGGAATCAATGCCCATCATCGTCCTCGGCGGCAGATTGGTAATCGCAATGCAGGTTTTGCCCAAAAGTTCTTCCGGTTCGTAATAATCGTGAATACCGCTTAAAATCGTTCGGTTTTCACCGGTGCCGTCGTCCAGAGTGAACTTTAGAAGCTTTTTGGATTTTGGCACCGCCTCACAGGCCAGCACCTTAACAGCCCGGAAATCAGACTTGCTAAATGTGTCAAAGTCAACAAAATCCTTAAACAAAGGCTCAATTTCTACCTTGGAAAAATCAATTTTTTCCGGCTTTTTCGTTTCAGCTTCCGGTGTTTGAGAAGCGGAAGAGTTCACTTCGTTTTTAGCGTTTGAATCATTAAGGGGGCGCATTGCCGGGAACAAAAGCACATCGCGGATTGAGGAAGCGTTGGTTAGTAACATAACCAGGCGGTCCATACCAATGCCCAAACCGCCGGTGGGCGGCAGACCATATTCCAGAGCGGTTACATAATCCTCATCCATCATATTGGCCTCGTCGTCGCCCAGCTCACGCTCGCGCATTTGCTGTACAAAGCGTTCGCGCTGGTCAATCGGGTCGTTCAACTCGGAAAAAGCGTTGGCCAATTCCCGGCCGTAAACGAAAGCCTCAAAACGGTAAACCATATTAGGATCGTCGGGGTGCTTTTTGGCCAGCGGGGAAATCTCAATGGGGTAATCGGTGATGAAAGTGGGCTGCACCAAGTGTTCCTCCGCGTAAGCGTCAAAGAACAGGGAGAGAATTTTGCCGCGGGTGTAATGCGGTTCAATCTCAATATGGTGCTCGCGGGCCAGGGCGCGGGCCGCTTCGTCGTCCGGCACGGCGTCAAAATCAGGGCCGCCGAACTCCCGCACTGCCTCCACCATTGTCAGCCGTCGCCAGGGCGGAGTCAGGTCAATGGGGGTGTTTTCGTAAACAATTTGCATAGTGCCCAACACCTTTTGCGCCACCTGAGCCACCATTGATTCGGTCAGCTCCATCATGCCCTCATAATCGCTGTAGGCCTGGTAAAGCTCCAGCAGAGTAAATTCCGGGTTATGCTTGTAATCCAAGCCCTCGTTGCGGTACACGCGGCCAATCTCGTAAACCCTTTCCAGGCCGCCCACAATCAGGCGTTTCAGATAAAGCTCCAGAGCAATACGCATGTAAAGGTCAATATTCAGCGCGTTGTGGTGGGTGATGAAAGGCCGGGCCGCCGCGCCGCCAGGGATGGCGTGCATGGTGGGAGTTTCCACCTCCAAAAAGCCGCGGCCGTTCAAAAACTCGCGCACCGCGCTGATAATCAGACTGCGTTTGATGAAGGTGTCCTTAACCTCAGGGTTGACAATCAAATCAACGTAGCGTTGACGATAACGCATTTCCACATCCTTTAGGCCGTGCCATTTTTCCGGCAGAGGATGCAGACTTTTACTAAGCACGGTTAGCTCCTTGGCTCGCACGGAAACCTCGCCGCGTTGGGTGCGGAAAACCGGGCCGGCTACGCCGATAATATCGCCCACGTCTAGCAGTTTTAGCAGCGAGAACTGTTCCTCGCCCAGCTCGTCAATTTTGGCGTAAACTTGCAGCTTGCCAGATTGGTCATGCACATCCAAAAAGCAGACTTTGCCCTGACCGCGTTTGGACATTATGCGGCCGGCAATCTGCACGGTTTGCTCCTCTTGGTCATCCTGAAACTGTTCCAACGCTTGCTTCGTGGTGTGGCTGGCGGCAAAGGCGGCGCCAAATGGATCAATGCCGCGCTCACGCAGAGCGGCCAGCTTTTGGCGGCGCACCTCAATTTCCTTAACCTGCGCCTGGGCGGCGTCAACACTGTCGACAGCCTCGGCCGGTGTGGTTTGCTGTTCTTTTGCCAAGTAAATCACTTCCTAAATCAATTAATTTCCAAAATTTTGTATTCCAAGACGCCTTTGGGGGCGGCAACCTCCACCACGTCGCCTTTTTTATGGCCAATGATGGCTGCGCCAACCGGGCTTTCATTGGAGATACGGCGTTTGGTTGGGTCGCTTTCGGTGGAACCCACAATGGTGTATTCCATTTCAATATTGCGGGCCACGTGCAGCAAGCGCACTGTGGAACCAATGCTGACAGTGTTGGAATTGCTGGTGGCTTCAATCACGCGGGCGTTGCGGATTTTCGCTTCCAGCTCCACAATTTGGCCTTCCACCATGGCCTGTTCATTTTTGGCGTCCTCATATTCTGAGTTTTCGCTTAAATCGCCGAAGCCGATAGCAATTTTAATACGCTGCGCCACCTCAATACGCTTCACATTTTTCAGGTTGTCCAGCTCGGCCTGTAGTTTTTCCAGGCCTTCTTTAGTGAGCAAAACCTCTTTTTCTGCCATTTGTTGATAACCTCCGCTTTTTTCATAGATTATTTTGTGAGGATGCTTTTTCAAAGCAAACAACAAGCACCGCCAC
>Ga0073906_1004566_pt1 | contig 13764 bp, 10 predicted proteins | sample Inofromicrocosms_FD_65485 | JGI IMG/M metagenome (GOLD analysis project Ga0073906, IMG submission 65485) | Mouse cecum microbial communities from Vienna, Austria - Inoculum for glucosamine and mucus D2O microcosms | ecosystem: Host-associated > Mammals > Digestive system > Large intestine >... | reverse complement strand
GCGGGAGTGCCTTGCACGAAGCAATCGACTTTTACTTGTGGTGGTGTCGCCGTCAGGCGACATGGATGTTTAGGAAGAGGAATTCGCATGCAGTTTAGCAGTATCGTTTTCATATTCGTGTTTTTGCCAATCACCGTGGCAGTTTATTACCTGGTTCCGCAGAAGTTCAGGAACCCCGTGATGCTCGTCGCCAGCCTGCTGTTTTATGCGTGGGGGGAGCCGGTGTATCTGGCTTTGCTGGTTCTGTCCAGCGTGTTTAATTATTTTTGTGGGATGGATATCGAGGAAAAGCAGAAGGAACGGTGGCTGGCGCGGCGGAGCCTTTTCGTGGCAGTGGCGGTCAACTTGCTGATTTTGGGATTTTTCAAATATTACGGATGGCTTTTGGGGACGTTTAACGATTTGTTTTCGGTGTCAATCCCTTATCGGGTACTCTCCCTGCCAATCGGTTTGTCCTTTTATACGTTGCGGGCGGCGGGATATCTCGTGGACGTATATCGGGGGGAGGTGAAGGCGCAGAAAAACGTGTTCCAGTTCGCGCTGTACATGATGATGTTTCCCAAATTGTGCGCGGGTCCCCTGGTACCTTATGCGGCTTTCGAACCGCAGTTTGGGCGGCACGCGGTCAATGTATATACGTTGGGACGGGGGGCTTCCCGGTTTGTCTGCGGCCTGGCCAAGAAAGCGATTTTGGCGGATCGGATGGGGGAGGTCTTTGCCCAGGTGTACGCGTTGCAGATGGAAACATTTTCCATCCTGACGGCGTGGGTCGGCTGCCTTGCTTTCGCGTTCCAGATTTATTTTGACTTTGGCGGTTATTCGGACATGGCACAAGGGCTGGGCATGATGTTCGGGTTCGATTTGGGAACCAATTTTCGTTACCCATATACCGCGAAGAGCGTGTCGGAGTTTTGGCGGAAGTGGCATATTTCGTTGGGAAATTGGTTTAAGAAGTACGTGTATATACCGCTTGGCGGCAGCCGGGGCGATACGTCGATTCGTGTCCGCAACATTTTCGTGGTCTGGCTGCTGGTCGGACTGTGGCATGGGGCAAAATGGAACCTCGTGTTGTGGGGATTTTTTTTCGCGGTGGTGCTGGTTTTGGAGAAATACGCGTGGGGCGGGTGGCTTGCCGGACTTCCCGATTTCGTGCAACATGCCTACACGTTTGCCGTCGTGTCCGTGGGATGGGTTTTGTTTTTTAGCCCGGACACGGGGTACGCGATGGATTACCTGGAAATCATGTTCGGGTTCGGCAGGCGCGCCCTGGTCGACCAGCAGTCCTTGTACTTGATCGTCACGCACTGGGTGTTGTTCATTCTCTGCGTGCTGTGTTCGTCCATGCGGGGGTGGGAGTTGTTTTGCACCATGACGGAAGGGCGTAAAAACGTGATAGTCCGCCGGTTGGCGGTTGGCGTGTTTTACTTGTTGCTGTTCATCGTAAGCGTCGCGTTCCTGGTGACGGAAGAATGCGTGCCGTTTTTGTACTATTTAGTGTAAAAGTCCCAGACGGCGGCGAAACGATAGCAAGTTTGCTTGCATATTCGTTTCGACATCGGACGGGCTAACCCGTATGAACAAGTAGGGCGATAGCCCGAATTGTGAATGAGGGTGCCGATTGCGAGAGTGCCCTGCACGAAGCAATCGACTTTTACTCGTAGTGGTGTTTGGCTTAGGAGATAAGATGAGGAGAAGAAGAAAGAGAATCGTGGACGGTATCGTGGGAATCTTGTTGTCTGCCACCGTGCTCGTCGTTCTGGTTTGGAACCTTTTTGTTCCCGACCAGGAAATATCCACGAAGGAAAGCAGGGTGCTCGCGCAAAGGCCGAAACTGACGTTAAACAGCCTGGTGTCGGGAGAATTCATGGAGAAATACGAGACGTATTTGGCCGACCAGTTCGCGGGGCGCGACTTGTGGAGGAACTTGAAAGTGACGCTTGGCCGCCTTGGCGGCGTGAGGCAGGAAAACGGGGTTGTTTTGGGAGACGGCGGGCAGCTGTTCGAGACGTTGGAGTCCCCGAACCAGGACACTCTTGCGGAAACACTTTCCGCGCTTGGGTCGTTCGCGGAGGAACATTCCGACATGGACGTTTACATGATGCTCGTGCCGGACGCGGCCTGCGTACTGACGGACAAGCGTCCGTACCTGGCCACGTTTCCTGACCAAAACCTTATGCTCACGCAGGTGAAGAGGGGGCTTCCTGATTCCATCACATGGATTGACGTGACGGAAGTCTTGAACGGGCATGCGGAGGAAAAAATATATTACCAGACGGACGCGCATTGGACGAGCCTGGGGGCGTACTACGCGTTTGGAGCGGCGGCGGAGCAGTTGGGAATTCCCAAGGATTCAATCAGCGAGTACGCGGCATACCCGGTTTCGACCTCGTTTAACGGGATTTTGTCATCAAAGAGCGGGTATTGCCTGGACGTGCAGGAGGAGATTGACATTTACGTGGCAAAAGGAAGGGACAACGACGTGGTGGTCAACTATGTGGACGAACAGCGCAAGACAACCTCGCTCTACGATTCTTCGTGCCTGGAGGGAGCCAACCAGTACGAATTGTTCCTCGGCGGCGACACGTCGGTATTGGATATCCGGACGGCCTCCGAAAGCGGCAGGCGGCTTTTGGTCGTCAAGGATTCTTTTGCCAACTGCTTCATTCCTTTTCTGGCGCCGCATTTTCGGGAAATCGTGGTGGTGGACCCGCATTATTACAGCGGGACGCTGCAGGAGCTTTTGGGGACGTACCGCATCAGCGACGTGTTGTTCTTGTATAGCGGGAACGGGTTCTTTCAGGACAATAGTCTGAGCGGGGTACTGGGAAACGGTTGACGTGCGGGAAATGGACGCGTGCGGGACAATGAACCGCACCTGATATTTGAAAACGGTTGAAAGGCGGTTGAAAAATGGGAAATAAGCAGCGGAACCGGCTCAGCCGGGAATTTACCGAAAAAAGGGAACCGGTGCGCCTGAACAAATATTTGAGCGAGTCCGGGGTATGTTCCCGCCGGGAAGCGGACAAACTGATTGAGGAAGGACTCGTGAGCGTGGACGGCGCGAGGGCCGAAAAGGGCATGAAGGTGCTGCCCGGCCAGGACGTTCGCGTGGGTAAAAAAAAGGTTGGCCGGGTGGAGGAGACGGTCGTTTTGGCGGTCAACAAGCCGAGGGGCATCGTATGTACCGAGGAGAGGCGGGAACGCGACAGTATCGTACGGTTTTTAAACTACCCGATCCGCGTGACTTATGCCGGGCGGCTGGACAAGGAATCGAGGGGGCTTCTTTTGATGACGAACAACGGCGACATTATCAACAAGATGATGCGAGCGGGCAACCGCCACGAGAAGGAATACAAGGTGACGGTGGACAAGGAGCTTACGGAAGAATTCCTTTCGCAAATGGCGCGGGGGGTGCCGATTCTCGACACCGTGACCAGGCCGTGCGAGGTGCGGCGGATTGGGAAATATACGTTTTCCATCATATTGACGCAGGGGCTCAACCGCCAGATTCGCAGGATGTGCGGGGCGCTTGGCTACGAGGTGCGCGATTTAGTGCGGACGCGGGTGATGAACGTCGAGTTGGGAAATTTGAAGGACGGGGCATGCCGCAGGCTTACGGACGAGGAACTGGACAGGTTGTATGAACTGATCAAGGATTCTTCAAATGGACCCGTGCGGGACGTAAATGGCGACGGACATGGGGACGTCGGCATGCGGGAATGAATCTGGATATCGATTCGTATAAATAGGAATGAACGGACATGCGGGATTAGGATGGTGCGAGGTGCAGGCAAATGGATGAAAAGAAGCGGCGGATGCTGGAATTGGTGGAACTTCTGAATCATGCGCGCCGTGTCTACGAGCAGGAGGACACGGAAATCATGAGTAATTTTGAATACGACAAGCTCTATGACGAGCTTCTCGCCTTGGAGCAGGAACTGGGCACGACCCTGGCATCGAGCCCGACAGTCAACGTCGGCTACGAGGTGCTAAGCGAATTGCCGAAGGAACGGCACGGGCGGCCGATGCTTTCGTTGGACAAGACGAAGGAGGTCGGACGGCTGAAGGAGTTTTTGGGTGGGCAGAAGGCCGTGATTTCCTGGAAAATGGATGGGCTGACGATTGTCCTGACATATCAGGGCGGGACGCTTGTAAAGGCCGTCACGCGCGGAAACGGGGAGGTCGGGGAGGTCATCACCAATAACGCGAAGGTGTTTCAAAACCTTCCCCTGCACATTCCCTACCAGGGTGAACTCGTGCTGCGCGGGGAGGCCGTCATCGGTTATCGGGATTTTGAGAAAATCAATGCGCAGATTGAGGACGTGGACGCCAAATATAAAAATCCCCGCAACTTGTGCAGCGGTTCCGTGCGCCAGTTGAGCAACGAGGTGACGGCGAAGCGGAACGTACACTTTTACGCGTTCACGCTGGTGCGGGCGGAAGGCCTGGATTTTGAAAATTCCCGGGCAAGGCAGATGGAGTGGCTCCGTGGGCAGGGCTTCGACGTGGTCGAGTACCATGTGGTCACCGCGGACACGGTGGAGGAGGAAGTCGCGTGGTTTTCTGCCAAGATTTCCGAAAATGATTTTCCATCCGACGGTTTGGTGCTGGTCTATGACGACATTGCCTACGGGCAGTCGCTGGGGACGACGGCCAAGTTCCCGCGTGACTCGTTCGCTTTCAAATGGGCTGACGAGGTTCGGGAAACGAAACTGTTGGAAATCGAGTGGAGTCCTTCGCGCACCGGGCTGATAAACCCTGTCGCCATCTTCGAGCCGGTGGAACTGGAGGGGACGACGGTCTCGCGGGCGAGCGTGCACAATTTGAGCATCATGGAAGATCTGCAGTTGGGAATCGGGGATATCGTGCAGGTGTACAAGGCCAACATGATCATTCCGCAGATTGCCGGGAACCTGACCCGCGGCGGCAACGTGGAAATCCCGCAGACTTGCCCGGTGTGCGGCGGGAAGACGAGGGTTTCCATGGAAAACGAGACGAAGACGTTGTATTGTACCAACCCACGGTGCCAGGCCAAACAGGTGAAGGCGTTTGCGCTGTTCGTCAGCCGTGACGCGCTCAATATCGAGGGGATGTCGGAGGCGACGCTGGAGAAGTTCATTCTCAGCGGGTTCATCAAGGACTTCGTGGACATTTTCCACCTGGAGCGGTACGGGGAAGAAATCAAGAACATGGAGGGTTTTGGTGAAAAGTCATACGTCAATTTGCAAACCAGTATCGGGCGCGCGCGGGAGACGACGTTGCCGAGACTGGTGTACGGGCTGGGCATTCCAAATATCGGGCTGGCCAACGCGAAGATGATTTGCAAGGCGTTTGACAATGACCCGCAAAGAATCGTGAACGCCACGCGGGAGGAACTGGGTGAGATTCCCGGGGTGGGCGACGTGATTGCCGGGACGTTCGTGGAATATTTCGCGGAGAAAGGGCACAGGGAACTGTTTTACCGCCTGCTTGAGGAAGTGAGGCTTCCTGAAAAGGCGGGGGGGGAGGCCGCGGCGCAGGCTTTCTCGGGGAAGAACTTCGTGATTACCGGGAGCATGACGCATTTCTCGAACCGTGGCGAGGTGAAGGAACTGATAGAGGCCAAGGGCGGCAAGGTGACCGGCTCGGTGACGTCGAAGACGGACTATTTGATTAATAATGACGTGCAGTCCACGTCCTCGAAAAATAAGAAGGCGAGGGAGCTTGGGATTCCCATCATATCGGAAGAGGAGTTTTTGGGAATGCTGGGGTAAGGACGGTAGGCGTATCGTTCACGGGGCGCATGCCCCATACAAGTTGCGAAACCATCCGCTTACGTGTCTGTCGTTGCCATTGGCGACTTTCGCTTCTCGCTTTAGAAAAAGTTCATTTGTATATTGCGCGGTTTTCAGATATACTATAGGGGTACGGAAGGATGGAGGTACGGTCAGGTGCGCGCATTTACTGCGCTGACCGTGCGAAAACATGATGGAGGATATGGCATGTGGCCTCTCGCGAAGCGATTTTAATGGCCACATGCCGTTACAGTTCAGCCAAGGCTGAACTGTAACATGGGAGGATGAAAACATGTCTGAGAATGATTTTACGTTAGTCGATACGGAAGAGGGAAAAGGGGAAAAAAGGGAAGCCGAATCCGCGCGGGAGGACGACAAGGAAGGTGAATATGAAAAGGTCTGCTTTGTCTGCCACCGTCCGGAGAGCGTGACGGGACCGATGATGTCGCTTCCCAACAACATCACCATATGCAAGGACTGCATGCAGAAAAGCTTTGACTTGATGGCGGGGAGCGGATTTGATTACAACCAGATTATGAACAACCTGAACATGCAGGGATTTAACATGCCAGGCATTCAGTTCATGAACATGTCGGATTTGGAGAACGGCATTCCGCCGCAGCAGAAGATAAAGAAAAAGAAGAAAAAAGAAACGAAAAAGTTTAAAAAGCTAGATATCCATGACATTCCTGCGCCACACAAAATCAAGGCGCGCCTTGACGAGTACGTGGTGGGGCAGGAGCAGGCGAAGAAGGCCATGTCGGTGGCGGTCTACAACCATTATAAGCGTGTGGCGACGGACACCATGGATGACATTGAGATTGAGAAGTCGAACATGCTGATGATTGGGCCGACCGGGAGCGGGAAGACGTTCATGGTAAAGACCCTGGCGAAGCTTTTGGACGTGCCGCTGGCCATCACGGACGCGACGTCCCTGACGGAGGCAGGATATATTGGTGACGACATCGAGAGCGTCGTGTCGAAGCTTTTGGCGGCGGCGGACAACGACGTGGAGCGGGCAGAGCAGGGAATCATCTTTATCGACGAGATTGACAAGATTGCCAAGAAGCGGAGCACGAACCAGCGCGACGTCAGCGGGGAGTCCGTACAGCAGGGGATGTTAAAGCTATTGGAGGGAAGCGAGGTGGAGGTGCCGGTGGGGGCGAACAGCAAGAACGCCATGGTGCCGTTGACGACCGTGAACACGAAGAACATCCTCTTCATCTGCGGGGGCGCGTTCCCGGATTTGGACGAAATCATCAAGGAGCGCTTGAACAAGAAGTCCTCGATGGGATTTAACGCCGATTTGAAGGACAAGTACGACAAGGAGAAGAACATCCTTGACAAGGTGACGGTGGAGGATTTGCGCAAGTTCGGCATGATACCGGAGTTTATCGGCCGCCTGCCGATTATTTTCACGTTGCAGGGACTGGACAAGGAAATGCTGGTTAAGATATTGAAGGAGCCGAAGAACGCCATCCTCAAGCAGTACCAGAAGTTGCTTTCGCTTGACGAGGTGAACCTTCTTTTTGACGATGGCGCATTGGAGGCGATTGCCGAGAAGGCGATGGAGAAGGATACCGGTGCCAGGGCCTTGCGTGCGATTATCGAGGAATTCATGCTGGACATCATGTATGAGATACCCAAGGACGACGGCATTGGGCAGGTGACGATTACGAGGGCCTACATAGAAGGGACGGGAGGGCCGCTGATTGAACTTCGCGGACAGCCGGTGCCGAGGCTGGATTAAGTGAATGGCCGAATGCCGTTACTGTCGCGGCCGCAGGCCGTAAATAGAGAATGGCTGGATAAGGCAGCATGGTGTAAAAGCCATGCTGCTTTGTTGTGCCATGGAAAACTTCGTTCCCCATGGCACAAAACCTCCGGGGGATGCGCACTTCGCGACGAAGGAAAATGGCTACTGACGCAGCCGCGCCCCGGCGCGAGAGTCCGGCAAGCCAAAGTTTTTGTTCTGTTTTGGACGGAATTTGGCGAAGGGCGGCACTTCATGGACGAAAATGGATAAAATTCGGATAAAAAAACGGTTGAAAATCGGACGATATTATGTTATGGTAAGGACATGACATCCATACATTGACTTTGTCCACTAGATGGAAGGGGGGATTTCATGACCATAGAAGAAATGAGGCGTGCGAAGCAGGAGAAAGGATACACCATGGCGCAGTTGTCGGCATACAGCGGTGTTCCGCTGGGTACGCTCCAAAAGATTTTTAACGGCGAGACGGAACATCCACGTTACAAGACGAGACAGGCCATCGAGAAGGTGCTTGGCGGCACGGGGCCGGAGGCCGGAGATGGTATGAAGAAGGGGGACGGCGCGAGGAAAGGGGACGGGCATGACCCGCAATCGTTCCACTACTTGAGGGACAAGGAGGAGCCGCCGGTGGATTTCGTGCGGGATGCGGCGATTTCATATGGAGGGAAAAGACGGAGAAGGCAGGGCGAATATACCGTGGATGATTATTACGCCTTGCCATATGACGTTCGGGCGGAGTTGATTGACGGCGTGATTTATGACATGGCGGCACCAGACTTCGTGCACCAGAGAATCGCGGCCGCCCTGCTTTTCCAGATTAGCGCGTACATTCGCGAGAAGGGTGGCGACTGCATTCCGCTGTCCGCCCCGCTTGACGTGCGACTGGATTGCGATGAAAGGACAATGGTCCAGCCGGACCTGGTCATTTTGTGCGATGCGGACAAGATTAAGCGCTGGGGTATCATGGGAGCACCCGATTTTGTGTTGGAAGTGATATCAAAATCCACGCGTAAGAAGGATTATACGAAAAAATTACAAAAATATGCCGACGCGGGAGTGAGGGAGTATTGGATTGTCGACCCGGAGAAACGGTTGCTGATTACTTACGACTTCGTCAATTGGGACATTCCCTGCATCCACCCGTTGGAGGGCAAGGCCGGGCTTGCCCTCTACAACGGTGAATTGCAGATTGACCTTGACGAGATTGCCGGTTTGATACGGCATTGGCCGGAATGACGCGGAAGTAGCCAAGTGGCACGAGGGAGGTTTGAGCGGCGTGATGGGAATGCCCCCTTTCATTTACAACCTTCGAAGCTCTTCAAACACTTGGAAAAGGTTGAGCTGTCCGTATCCCCATTCGCGATTCGGGAAGGTCATGTTGTCAGGCTGGACGGCACCGATGAGGAACAAAGCCTTGATCAAGTAGGCGTCGGCGGCGGGAACCCCGTCCATCGTCCCTCCATAGCTTCGTATCCATTGAAGCAGCAGGGCGGCGGCACCGGCAGAGACGGCGGCGGAGATGCAGGAGCCTGAACGGGTGGCATAACGTCCCCCGGGGAGCGCGCCACGGACGTTGATGCCGGGGGCGGCGAGGTCGGGATGGTATTTCCCGGCGAGCTCATATCCGCGGCCGGAGCTTAAGGCGAGGGCATTGTTGCCGCCGTCATAGTAAGCCATCACGAGGGGACGCAAGGTATTGCCAGGATTGGTGATCGTGTAATAAGGGTTGGATTCAAGGAAAAACACTTCCCCGCCTAAAAATTCCGTAATTGGGAGCCACATGTGAAAAATGCCGTCCAACATGCGGACGGGCTTGACCTGGACTTTCCAAATGCCGGCGGAGGGGGTCTGGAAACGGAAAAAAATCAGTTCCGCCGTCGTCTTCTCCACGATGATGCGGTAGTCGATGTTCACGCGCGTCCGTTCCAACAGGAACGAATAATTGACGCTGCCCTCGATACGCAAGGGGATGTCGGAGGTGCTTTCACCGCCCGGGGATTCAAGTGATACCGATAGCAGGTTGGGGATGGAGGTCCAAAGTTCCAACGTGAACCCGGTGGTGCCTTCCCCGACCCGGATTTCCACCGTCCGCGTGTCGGAGGCGTCCTGCAGGCCGCCTTGGTAATGGTGCCTCTTGTCCGCCTCGTTGCCCACGCCGATGACCGGGACGCAGTTGTAGCGGGCGGCATAGGAATCGAGGGCGTTGGAAAGTGGCAGGATGGCGACGTGCCCGCCAGAACTGGTTCCCACGCTGATGCAAAGTACCAAGGGAAGGGAGAGCCTGGTGGCGAGACCCGTGAGGTATTTTATTCCGAGAAGCAGATCCGTTTCCTGATAGCAGACGGCGTTTTCTGGAATATAATAATAGTCCCGCAGGTAGCGTTTGGCTTGTTTTAATTTTACGAAAGCAATGGTGGATTCCGGGGCGGCCCCGAGAAAGGCTTCGTCGGCATTCCCGCTGCCTGCGGCCAGGCTGGCGACAAAGGTTCCGTGTCCGTCCTCGTCCGTGGTGGGGACGATATTGAGCGGATTTTCATTTCGCAAGGCCACGTCAAGCTGGGTTTTGGAGTATTCAGTGCCATAGGAAAAAAATTCCGGTGGGGGGCCGTCCTGAACCGTCTGGTCCCAGATGCCGGCGATGCGGCTGGTGCCGTCCGGGTTGCGGAAAATGGGCAGCGTATAGTCGATTCCGCTGTCTAAAAAGCCAATCAGGATGCCGCGTCCCTTTAATTGCAGGGAAGGGAAGTTCTGGATTTGCAGGATGCCGGCCTGGTCGAGCGTTTCCAGGCTTATGGGGGCATAGCATTTTGGAATCGTGTAATAGGGAAACCGTTCAAAAGTGATTGGTTCCGCTACGGAGGCCGGCAGGTAAAGGCATTCGTAGTCGAAGTCGGCCGCCTGCCGGCAGTATTCGTCAAGCAATAAATTGGCAAGGAAATCCGAGGCGATTCCCCCGATGATGAAGTCGCGGTAATCCTCCGAGAGGATTTGGTCACGGCAGAGAGTGGTTTCAGGCATGAAAATAAAACTCCGCATGTTTTGAAATAATATATGAGGGCGGGGGACCAAATATAACCAAATTATAAAAACTATAAAAAAACAGAATTTGTTTGAACTTCTGGCAAAAAGGGGTATAATGGAAGGAAATAGTAACAAAATATAGAACCTAATTTTGAAGGGAGACGTTGTTATGGGAACATTTTTTGAAGATTTGGGAAAACGGCTGGGAGAGACTGCGGAGACGATGACGAACAAGGCCGGCGAGGCGATGGAAATCCAGAAACTGAAAAACCAGATACGCACGCTGGAGCGCAGTAACGAAAATGACCTGGCGGCGCTTGGCAGGATGGTGTACGACCAGTTCAAGGAGGGCGGCCATATGAGCGAGGAGGCGTCCGGCTTGTGCGAGGCCATCCAGAGCAGGGAGGAGAGTATCGACGAGTATTTGCAGAAGATTGTCGAGGTGAAGGGAGAGTACGCGTGCCCGAGCTGCGGGAAAATGGTGGGCAGGGACATGGCATACTGCCCGTACTGCGGGGAGAAGGCGCCGGAGAAGCCGAAAGCGGAGTCCGTCAGCATGGAAGAAAAGCTGAAAAACGCCAGGGAGAAGGCCGGGGAATATGCCGATAAGGCGGCGGACGTCATCAACGAGATGGCCGGGAAGGCCGGCGAGTACGCGTCCGAGGCGATAGACAAGGCCAGCGAGTATGCGGAAAAGGCGATGGAGAAGGCCGGGGAATATGCCGACAAGGTGGCCGAGAAGATGGAGGACGCGGCTGAGAACGTCGTGGACGTGATGGAAGAGACGGTGGAAACGGCCGCGACCGAGGCCGGGGAGGCGGTGAAGGACGAGGCCGCGGAAGCGGTGGAAGAAGCCACGGGCGACGGGGAAGACAAGGCGGAGTGAGAAAAGAGGAGCGGCGTTAAAATTAATCTGGAAGAGGAGAGGTAAGACATGCTGATTCTGGTACTGATTAGTGTCACCGCCTGTCTGGCCATGCTCGACATCACGATGAAGTCCGTGATAGAGGGGTATCTGAAGCAGGGCGAGGAACGCACGGCCTTCGGCGGCAAGGTGGTACTGCGCAAGGTGTATAACAAGGGCTTCTGCTTGAATATATTGAAAAACAAGCCGGAAATCGTGAAGTACACGTCCGTGTACGCGGCGGTAATATTGACGATTTACCAGCTGTTCACGTTGCTTCGGAAGGGGCGCTTCGGCAAGAAGGCGGGGCTTTCCCTCTTGACGGCGGGGGCGTGGAGCAACACGTTTGACCGGTGGCTGCGCGGATACGTGATTGACTACGTGGGGTTTGAGACGAAGAAGGAAAAACTTACGCGCCTCAAGTACAACCTGGCCGATTTTTTCATTGCGGCGGGAGTCGTCCTTACGGCGGCATCAGGGATGACGCACGGGGCGGTGAAAGGCCTGAAGGGGCTGGCGAAGAAAAAGACGGCGTAGAAGGGAAAGGCGGCAAGGCCGCTTGGAAAATATTATTCACGGGGTCATGCGCTTTGTCGCATGGCCACCGTTTAATAAGGTGGTGGTGTCTTGGCTGGAATCAAGGATGTCGCGAAAAAGGCGGGAGTCGGCGTGGGGACGGTATCAAGAATGCTGAATGACAGTGGCTACGTGGCGGAGGAGACGAGGAAGAAAATAAGAAGTGCCATGCGCGAGCTGAACTATACGCCGAACGAACTAGCGAGGAACCTTTATCGAAAGAGGTCGGGAATTGTCGCGGTACTTATTCCGAACGTGTCTAATCCGTTTTTTGCCGAATTTGTGGATTATGTGGAGACTGAATTATATGAATCAGGATACAAAATGATGCTATGCAATACGGCAAAAACACATAATGCCGAGTTGGAATATCTTGACATGCTGAACCGCCATATCGTGGACGGGGTGATTACGGCAGTACATTCATTGGACGTGGAAGAGTATGGAAAGATTCATAAGCCAATCGTGGCGTTGGACCGATATCTGGGGGAACATATCCCCGTTGTGGCGGTCGATCATGGGGAAGGGGGGCGTTTGGCGGCGGAAGTGCTGATTCACAGCGGGTGCAGGAAGATTTTACATTTCAAGGGCGACACGGCGGTCGGTTCCCCTTATCATGAGAGACATTATGAATTTGACCGAGTCATGGAAGAGAATCAAATAGAGACGTGTTCCTATGAACTGGAGTGGAACCGTTTTGACTCGGATTATTATCAGGAAACCGTCCATGACGTGTTTGCGAGAGGCATGGAATTTGACGGTGTTTTCGCGGTGGACTGGCTGGCGATAGAATGTATGAACGAAGTAAGGCGGAGACGGTTGCGGGTACCAGAGAACATAAAAATCGTTGCTTATGACGGGACATTTATCACAAAATTGACAGAGCCGAGGCTGACAGCCATTGTCCAGCCGATAGAGAAGCTTGCGAAAGAGACGGTAAGGCTGGTGGGGGAACTGATTGCCGGAAAAGAATATAAAAATAAAAAGATTACGCTGCAGGTGCATCTTCGAGAAGGGAATACGACGATTGGCCGGAAAAAGCTATTGACAGATGGGAAAAAGCGAATATAATAAGAGATAGAGGAAGAGGCGTTTTTTTATTACAAACGAATGGAACCCGTTCCACAAAGAACGCCTCTCTTTTTAGGATAAAAAGTGGAACCCGTTCCATAAGACGGAGGTAAGAAATGTCATATGAGATAATGAAAAAGAACATTGAAAGGGCACAGCAGGAAATTAATGGAAAGAAGGACAAGGTGAAAAATGGGAAAATGCGCCAGCACTACCACTTTATGGCACAAACAGGGTGGTTGAACGATCCGAATGGACTGATTTATTTCCAGGGGAAATACCATTTTTTCTACCAGTACAATCCGTACCACGGATTCTGGGAATGGATGCACTGGGGGCATGCGGTGAGTGAGGACATGTTGCATTGGGAGTATCTTCCGTTGGCATTGGCTCCCAGCGAGTCGTATGATGACCATCTCCGAGGGGGGTGTTTTTCAGGGAGCGCGGTTGAAATGGACGGGAAACTGTATTTGGTATTTACCGCGGCGACAAACGAGGGAAGGGGGTTTGAACAAACGCAATGCGTGGCGTACAGTGAAGACGGGATTCATTTTATAAAATATGATGGAAATCCGGTTTTAACAGCACCGAAAGGGGTCGCGAAGGATCAATTCAGGGATCCAAAGGTATGGGAACATGAA
>Ga0073906_1004556_pt1 | contig 13781 bp, 10 predicted proteins | sample Inofromicrocosms_FD_65485 | JGI IMG/M metagenome (GOLD analysis project Ga0073906, IMG submission 65485) | Mouse cecum microbial communities from Vienna, Austria - Inoculum for glucosamine and mucus D2O microcosms | ecosystem: Host-associated > Mammals > Digestive system > Large intestine >... | reverse complement strand
GATCCAACTTGGGATTATTTATCTGATCCTGGGGATTTTGCCAGATGGGCTTGCGGAGTATGTGCTCTAACAACCTGCGAGGCAATCAAACGGAAAAGCAACGCATTTACTCCTGCAACTTGTCGAAACGCTGGAGGATTTGAGGACGGAAATGTTGCAGCTAAGTGGGGCATCTTTGGTATGGGAGAGATGTGTAATGGTAATGCAAACGCAGGTTATAAGACAATCTATAACCAAATCAGTGACGGAAATGCCGTGATCATCCATGTGAATAATCCCGGCGAAGGTCATTATGTAGCTGCGTATGGTTATACGGACGGAACTACAGAAAGCAACATTACTCCAAGTCGCATTTTAATCATCGACCCTTATGACCCTGACCGTACAAATTTGCAACAGCTTTTGAATCATAATTCAGTCTATGACTCTATTATTGCTTATTATAACTAAAAGAATTATAGTAAGTGATTTTAAAATCTTTACTTTAGCACATTATTCCAATTGTTTTAACAACTTGGGATCCTGAGCAAAGTAAACATAATTATATTGTTTACTATAATTTCTAACAATTAATGTAAGTACAGCGGATAGGGAATTCCCTTCCGTTGTACTTATATTGATTACTGATTAAGTCGTGGGAAAAATAGATTCAGGTTATAGATGCTTTTGATCGGGTTTAGAGGGAAAATTTATCAAAAATTAGCTTTAATTACTTTTAAATTATTTTTGTATTGTATTGATATGAGCTACGTAGTATAATATAAAAATATGATATTTTAGAAATTATGAGGTGAATATATATGAATACTAAACGTTTCCTCCGAATATCTTTATTTCTCTGCCTGCTTGCCCTCTCTGGCTGTACTCTGACCTCTGAAGAGCCATCTTATATCAGCAGCGTCTCTTCTGAAATTTCATCTTCCAGTGTTTCATCGGAAGAATCGTCTGAATCATCTTCCGCGACAGCTTCTTCCGAAGGTTCTTCTGAAATATCATCCTCCGAAATTCCGGCGGCCTCCTCGGAGGCGCAGGAGATAAGCTTTTCTGCCCCTGAATCGTTGGAATTTGAAGAAATCGACTTTACAGCTATGTCCGAGGAAGAACTGAAAGAAGTTTTAGGGAAGGTTCTGGATAGAGCGAAGGCTTTCTGTGATTACGGTTATGCGGCTGACGGCAAGACTTTGGGTAAGCCGGATGAAAGGCCTGAAGTTAAATTTGTATACGATGATCTTAATTATTACCCTTTGAAAGGCTGTCCCTATCAATCTATTGAAGAAATAAAGCAGGATTTTCTCACCGTTTTTCCCCCAGAAGCTTTTGAAAGGCAGCTGTACTATATATTTAGTCCGCTGATGGAACATGATGGTCAAATATATATCGCTTCCGAAAGGACCACCTATTCAAAGGCCAGGCACTGGAATCTGGATGAAATGAAGGTTGACACAATTTCCCCCCATGAATGTACTGTTTCCATGCCTGTATCCTGCGGCTGGGCCGATGCCCCCATCATTGCCCCAGTCAGCTTTAGCTTTATTGATAAGCATATCATTGTGGGAATGGATTACTTTACCCCATGATACTATGATGGGCGGGAGGTAGCATTATATTGCCCTGGTCAACACGGACAAAAGCTCTGGATGGCTTGATTCCATCCAGAGCTTTAGTTGTATTAAAGAGCAAAGTAATCTTTTCCAACCAGTATATGCAATCCATCATAACAGAAAGTAAGCTCTGCGGTACCCTTTATTTGCTCATAATAGGTATTCAATATAACAGGCATTACAGCAGTTAATTCATTGGGAGCAATACTTTGAATTTCTATGTTATCCACGTCCCATTCCCGTGCCAGTGAGTAGCCATCGCCCCTAGTGTACATTTGCCCCTCATACTCAAAAAAGCGTCCTCCGTTGTATCTTGGGTCATCCCTATAAAAGAGTAGGAAGAGTCTCTCTTCCACAACATCTGTTGTGAATACCGTGAGCAGTGCCTGTTCTAGGTCTTCCAACGTTTTATATGGAAACCCATAGATTGGCCACCATGTATCGTTGTTAATTTTTACTGGTTCACCAACCTTCACGTTGGGATTCATTCTTTCGTATCCGGCCGCAAGCCCGTAATTGCAGAAGTCCGCCGCCGCGTCCAGCACCTTTTTCAAAGCTTCCTTTAACTCCTCCTCTGTCATGGCCGTGAAGTCCAGTCCCTCAAACTCCAGCGGTTCAGGCGGGGGCACGTCTTCTACCTGCGGCGGTTCCTGGCTTTCCGAAGAAGCCGATGGAATTTCGGAAGAGGATGTTTCAGAGGAGCTTTCGGAGGATTCTTTTGACGAAACGCTGGAGGATGAACTTTCCGAAGCCTTGCTGCTGACGGAGGAGCTTGTGCTTTCCGGGATGGGGCTGCTGACATACGGCGGTTCCTCAGAGTGAGTACAGCCGGACAGGATAAGCAGGCAAAGCGCCAACGTTTTACAGAGACAGCCTTTGATATCCATAAAAAATCACCTCAGACTATAAAATTTTAGTTGCCATCTGCATTAAATTAATCATATAGCTTTTTCGGATATCTGTCAATCTATTTTTCACTAAATGGCAGAAAAAATCCAGCCGGAAAACCCTCCCGCGGCTTTCCGGCTGGACCTTTCTATGTTATTGGCAATCAATTCTCTCCAGGAAGAACGTAAATCCCATATCGTCCCCCCAGGTCCAGGGCAGCAGCAGGCCCCCGGTCATCAGCGCCTGTCCGGTGTAGACCTTCCCGCCCACCCGGTACCGGGCCTCCCGCTCCAGCCCCGCCAGGCGGAGCCTTCCCCGCAGAACGTTGGAGGCGGCCCGGTATACAATGCCCTGGACCAGCGCCTCCCTCCCGTCCGGGGAGATAAAGGCCCACGCCGCCATATTGCCCTCAAAGGGATTGGTCAGGCGGTAGTACCGCCCGCCGTGTATCAGCTTCTGATATCCCTTGTACTCCTTTACCTGTTGGGCGACCTCTGCCTTTTCCTCCCCGGTCAGCCGGTTCAGGTCCAGCTCGTAGCCGAAGCTGCCCGCCATTGCCACTGTTCCGCGGGCCTTCAGAGAAGCCGTCCGCCCGGTCTGGTGGTTGGGAACCGCCGACACATGGGACCCCACGGCGGAGATGGGATAGAAAAAGCTGGTGCCATATTGAATCAGGGTGCGGTCGTGGGCGTCGGTGTTGTCGCTGCACCAAATCTGTGGGCAGTAGTGGAGCATCCCCGCGTCAAACCGGCCGCCGCCCCCGCAGCAGCCCTCAAAGAGGACGTCGGGGAACTCACCGGTGAGACGCTCCAGCAGGCTGTAGAGCCCCAGAACATATCTGTGGGGCATTTCCATCTGGCGGTCCGGGGGGAGGGCAGAGGAATGCCAATCGCAGATGGCCCGGTTCATATCCCACTTTACATATTCGATGTGGTATCTGCGCAGAATGCCGCCCACGGCGCGGTACAGGTGCTCCACCACCTCCGGATTGGAAAGGTCCAGCACCAACTGATACCGGCTTCGCACCGGGTCCCTTCCGGGGACGCGGATGGCCCATTCCGGGTGATTGCGGAACAGGTCGCTGTCCTCGGAGACGCTTTCCGGCTCAAACCACAGGCCGAATTTCATTCCCATGCCGTTGATTTTTTGAATCAGTCCTCCAAGGCCGCCCCGGATTTTGTCCTCGTTGACGGTCCAGTCCCCCAGGCCGGAGATGTCCGAGTCCCGCTTGCCGAACCATCCGTCGTCCAGCACCATCATGTCGATGCCAAGCTCCGCCGCCTGTTTGGCAATTTTTGCGATTTTTTCCTCGTTGAAATCGAAGTAGGTGGCCTCCCAGTTGTTGATGAGCACCGGCCTGCCGGAAAACTGGAATTTTCCCCGGCACACGTTTTCCCGTATCACCCGGTGGAACCGGCGGGAAAGCTCCCCCATGCCCCGGTCGGAGCAGGAGAGGATCACCTCCGGCGCGTGGAAGCTCTCCCCCGGCTCCAGGGCCCAGCAGAAGGTTCCGGGGTCGATGCCCATCACCAGGCGCAGCTGGTCCAGCTGATCCCGCTCTATCTGGGTCTGGAAGCCGCCGCTGTACATCAGCGCCGCCCCGATGCAGAAGCCACTGTCCTCGGTGCAGCCCTTTTCACAGAGCAGGACGGAAGGGTTCTGCTGATGGCTGGAGAGGCCTCTGCCGCTGCCGCTCTGCTGGACGCCGTGCATCACCGGCAGCCGTTCCGCCTGCCGTTCCATGGTGTGCCTGCCATGGAAGTGTACCCATTCCCACTCCCCGTAGGGGATATCCAGGCAGAGGCTGTGTACACGGCGGAGCATGATTCTTCTGTCCCCGCCGTTCTTCACCGTCACGCTCCGGGTGATGATGTCCTTTTGGGGGAGTACGCCGTAGCGCAGAAAAACCTCTATCTGGGAAACAGAGTCCTGGAGGACAATCTCCAGGGTCTCCGCCTCATCCTCCCCGGTGTAAACCGAGGGCAGGCCCTCAATGCGGTACTTGCCCTTTTGGATGCGGTACTCCCGGAACCGCAGCGCCAGGGCGCGGCTGCCGCCGGCATTCTCCACCGAAAGGGCGGGGACGCGGAACCCGCCCTCCCCCTCCGCCGCATATTCCAGCGGGAGCGTATCCAGGGAGTAGGTCCGTTGATTGTCCGCTTCATATGGGCTGCCGGAAAAACCGACGCCTGGATAATCCAGCAGGTAGTCCATGACACAGTCCGTCTTTGCGCCGTACCACAGGTGGTTCAAAACACCGAAGCCGTCCACCTTCATCTGGTACAGGGTGTTGGAGGTTTCCAGGTTGAATACGCCTTTTTCCACTGAAATAGCCATTGATTTCTATCCTTTCACGGCCCCGTTGGCGACGCCGTCCAAAATTTGCTTCTGGCAGATCACATAGAAAATCAGTATCGGGACCAGCGCCAGAATATACGATGAAAACGCCAGGTTGTAGTTGGTGCCGAACTGGGTCTGGAAGTTGAGCTGTGCCAGGGGCAGGGTGTTCTGGCCGGTGCCGGACATGATTACCAGGGGGGTCATCACGTCGTTCCAGGTTCCCAGGGCGGTGAGGATTGCCACGGTGGCGTGCATGGGCATCATCAGGGGGAACAGGATTTTCCAGTAGGCCGACCAGGTGGTGGCCCCGTCGATGTCCGCCGCCTCCTCCAGGGCAAGGGGGAGATTTTTTAAGTATCCTGTATACAGCAGTACGTTCATCGGCATATAAAACACCACATACAGCAGGATGACACCCAGACGGTTGCCCAGCCCCATCTGTGCCGTCTGCTTGACCAGGGGCATCATCAGGATGGAGAAGGGAACGAACATACCGCTGACGATGTATAAGTAAAAGATGCGGAAAATCTTCTTGCGGGCCATGGCCCTGCCGATGGCATAACCGGCGGTGGAATGGATAAGCACCGAAAGCACAATGGTGGAAATGGTTATCAGCAGGCTGTTGCCCAGGGAGTTCCAGAAGTCTGTCACCTCCATGGCCTGCTTAAAGTTATCCAGGCTCCACTTAGCGGGGAAGGCCAGGGCCCCCGCCACGTCGTTGGTCATCTCGCTGGGCTGCTTAAAGGCGATGATGATTGCCATATACAGCGGGAAAAATACGGTGATGGTTCCAAGTATCAGCACAATGGTCAGCACCCAGTTGGGCTTAAAATCCTCAAATTTGTTCTTTGTCTTCATCAGAGCTGCTCCTCCTTCTTATTCATAACCGTCATCTGGAACACGGAGATGGCCACAATCACAATGAAGAAGAGCACCGCGTTTGCGCTCTGGAAGCCGAACTGTCCGCCGTCCATGCCGTTGCGGTAGATGAGGTAGGAGATGGACTCGGTGCTCTGGGCGGGGCCGCCTCTGGTCAGGGACATAATCTGGTCGAAGACCATCAGGAAGTTCTTGGTGCTCAGCACCAGGTTGATGGTGACAAAGGGCATGACCAGGGGGAAGGTGATGGCCCAGAACTCTCTCCACTTGCTGGCGCCGTCCAGCATACTGGCCTCGTACACCTCGCGGGGGACCGTCTGGAGGCCGGAGATGTAAATGATGGTGTTCATGGCCACTGCCTGCCACACGCCGACAATCAGCACGCCAATCCAGGCGTATTTTTCGCTGGCAAGGATGCTGTTTTTCAAAAACTCGATGTCCAGGGCATTGCCCAGGGCAGGGAGGATGTAAGTAAAGAAGAAGCTGAAGATATAGCCGATCACCAGGCCGCCCAGAATGTTGGGTACAAAGTAGATGCCCCTAAGGGCGCTTTTAAAGCGGATTTTGCTGTTGAGCCCCAGGGCCATAATCAGCGCCAGCACATTGACCAGCACCGTGCCGGACAGGGCGTATTTAAAGGTGAACAGATAGCTTTTTCCCACCCTGGCGTCGGTAAAAAGGTCGATGTAGTTGCGCAGGCCCACATAGTCGTAGGAGCCGTAGCCCCGGTAGTTGGTAAAGCTGTAGATAAAGCCCTTGATCATGGGCAGGGTGTTGAAGGTAAAGAACAGAACCAGCACCGGAATGGTGATTGCCCAGAACGTTTTGTCACGGCTTGACATCTTTGTTTTCATTTCCCCGAAGCCTCCTTCTGATATTGCTGCACCTTTTGGATCAGGTCCCGGTTGTACCGCGCCCAGTCCGTATCAAAGCGCGTCAGGAAGGTGTCCAGCGCGCCGTCGCTGGTGTCCAGCAGATAGGTCTGTATCATGGCGTCAACGCTCATCTCACTGGGGTAGTGGTGGTCCTGGTAGTCCGCCATGCGGTCGCTTTCGATGTAGGGCCGCATTCCCTCCAGCTCGGCCGGCAGGGCAAAGTCGCTGTCCTTGCAGGACAGGCCCCCCTGGTCGTCCAGGTAAATCTGGATGGTTTCGTCCTGGTACAGGAAGCGGAGCACCTCGTAGACCGCTTCCTTATTGGGGGTGTTTTTCATCACGCAGAACTGCAGGTCCACGCCGGAGTTGAGGACGTTGTCCTGGGCGTCGGAGTTTGCCGGGAAGGTAAAGGAATCGAGATTCATATCCGGGTTGACGGATTTAATCTGGGGGATGGCATAGCTGCCGATGGGGTACATGGCCGACTGTCCCCTGGCAAAGGCGGTGCAGGCGTCGTTGTAGCTGTAGGCATAGGGATTGGGCTCCGCGTAGTCCAGCAGGGTCCGTATCTTTTCGGCAACCTCCCGGTAGGAGGCCGAGAAGGTGTTTTCCCCTCGGTTGACCTGGGCGCAGGTGTCCGAATCGGACAATCCCACCGCCAGGGCGTTCCAGGGAGACAGACAGGTCCAGGTGTCCTTATAGCCCAGGTACAATGGTAGAATGCCCTTGGCCTGAATCTGCTCGCAGAGGGAAATGAACTCCTCCCAGGTGTTGGGAATTTCCCAGCCGTTTTGCTCAAACATATCCCGGTTGTACAGGACGCCCGCGGCGTTTGCCGCGTAGGGCAGGGCATAGAAGCCGTCCTGGGGGATGAACTCCAGCTCTTTGTCGATATCCAGGTAGGACTGCTTCACCTGTCCGAGCTCCTCCAGGTCCGAAATGTCCATGAACAGGTCCGCGTCCAGGAAGTTGGAATAGTTGATGTCGCCGCCGATTCCCACGATATCCGGATAGTCCTCCCGGATAAACCGGGTTTTCAGGATGGTCATTGCCTCGTTGGGTGAATCGACCTTGAGGTAAATGTCTGTGTGAGTTTCGTTGAACCGTTCCGCGATTTTCTCGAAAGCAGCTACCGCTTCCGGCTTGTAGGACACCAGCTCTACCTGAACGCGGTGATCCTGTCCGTCCTGCTGGCAGCCTGTCAGAGCCAGAAGGCCCACCGCAATTCCGAGCGCAGCCGCTCGCCTTCCGGTTATCTTCCTTTTTGACATACTTTTTCTCTCCTCTCAACTGTTTTATGGTGCTGTTATCCAGGTAAGGTCATTTTAACATACCAATATGCCGCTAATAAATACCTTTATTTTGGGTTTTTATACCACAATGCAGCTTTTTGTGGTATACTGGATAATGACAACGCATTTAGCTATATTTCCCTGAGAGGAGGACAACATGGACAACAATATTTTTCAAATTTTCCCCATTGAAAGCTTCATCGACCTAAGTATGTATCAGTATGGCTATGAGCAGTGCAGCCCCGGACATTCCTTTGGCCCCGCCGCCAGGAACCACTATCTGTTCCACTATGTCATTTCCGGCATGGGAACCCTGATGGCCAACGACGCCAAGGGGGTCTCAAGGACCTACCACATCAAAAGCGGGCAGGGCTTTCTAATCTTTCCCGGCCAGATCAATACCTATATCGCCGACCAGAATCTCCCTTGGGAGTACACCTGGATTGAATTCGACGGGCTGCGGGTAAAGGAGGCCCTGGAACTAACCAGCCTTTCCGCCAACGCCCCGGTCTATCACGCCCGGTACAAGGAGCTTCGGGAGCAGATGATGAACGAAATGCTGTACATCGTCCGCCACCCCGGCGAAACGCCCTATCACCTGATAGGCCACCTTTATCTGTTTCTGGACTATCTTTCCCAGTCCATGCGCTCCGCCATTCCGGTGCAGAGCGGGAGGATGAGAGACTTTTACATTAAAGAAGCCATCAATTTTATCGAACAGAACTTCCAAAACGGCATCTCCATTGAGGATATCGCCCACGTCTGCGGGATCAACCGGAGCTATTTTGGAAAGATATTCAAAAACGCCATTGGGAAATCTCCCCAGGAGTTCCTGATGAGCTACCGGATGGCGCGGGCCACCGAGCTGTTAAAGCTCACCACTCTGTCCGTCGCGGAGATCGGGGAAGCGGTGGGGTATGAAAATCAGCTGCATTTTTCACGGGCCTTCAAAACCGTTTACGGCATATCCCCCAGGGAATGGAGAAACCGGCACAAGTGAGAAAGCCCCGGACAAGGGCCGTTCTCTGTCCTTGTCCGGGGTAAAATATCCGGCTAATTTTCTCTATTGAATCAAGCGCTCAGATGACCTTGCCGCCGTAATACCGGTAGCCCTTGCCGCCGCCGCGCTTTACCTCATACATCGTCTCATCAGCCATTTTAAAGAGGGCGTCATAGTCCTTCACGTCGGTGTCGGCCCCCAGGCAGGCAACCCCCATGCTGATGCTGACAGGGTAATCCTTATACAGCTCAGTCACATGGCTGAATACCCGCTCCACCAGCGGCTCCACCGTCTTCTTGTAGGCGGCGAAGATGACAAACTCATCGCCGCCCATCCGCGCCGCGATGTCGCTGCTCCGGATGCTGTTTTTCATCCGCTCCGCCACTGCCCTGAGTATCTCGTCCCCAAACAGATGCCCGTAGTGGTCGTTGATGTGCTTAAAGTCGTCCACATCAAACATCAGCAGAGCATATTCCCCCTTCTGGCCGCTTTCCAGAATCGGCGTAATCTTCCGTTTGGCCGCCTGGTGGTTCAAAAGCCCGGTGAGGGAATCGCGGTCAGACTGTTCCCGTAGCTCCTTTACCTGCTCCACATCGTCGTGGATGTCCACGATTTTTCCAATGGCCCCTGTGTACTCCGGCGTCTCCTTTTCCACCCAGGTGGACCGGCAGATGACCTTGCTCCACCGGTGGGAGCCGTTGATATTGAGTAGATATTTTTTCTCGATGACTGGGCTTTCCGGCGTGGTATGCTTCAGGCTTTCCAGCAGATCGCTGAAATCCTCCTTGGAAAATACCTTGGTCCCAAAGTCCTCGTTCCTGGGGTTGAGGATGGATTCCGGCATTCCCAGGTATTTGGCCCCCCACTCGGAAAGAATGAGCAGCTCCGGAATGGCTGCCATATACTCGAACTGGATTTCCTTGGAAAGGTCGGCAAAGAACTGGTACTTCATCCGCTCGTGCTCCAAAAGGCGCAGGGACTTTTCCGAAACGTCCATCTTGCTCATTTCCATCATCTGCTCCACCGAGTTGAGCAGGTCCTTTTCGGAGTGGCGGCCCAGGGACAGGTCGCTGGATTCCTTTTTCAGCTGGTCGGAGATATCGGTCAAACATTCCAGTAGAAGGGGATTGAAGGTTCCGCACTGCCCCTCCAAAATCATTTGGACCGCTTCCTCGTGGGAGAAGGCGGGCTTATAGACCCGGTTGCTGGTCAAAGCGTCGTAAACGTCCGCCAGGGCCACCACCTGGGCCGCGATGGGAATATCCTCTCCCTTTAATCCGTCGGGATAGCCTCTGCCGTCGTACCGTTCATGGTGCCAGCGGCAGATCTGATAGCCGTACTGGATAAGCGGCTCGGTCTCCCGCACGGGAACACTGCTTAAAATTTTTGCCCCCTCCGCCGAATGGGTCTTCATGATTTCAAATTCCTCCGGGGTCAGGCGGCCCGGCTTGTTGAGTATTTCCGGCGGCACCGCTATCTTGCCGATATCGTGGAGGGCCGCGGCGTTGCAGATAAAGGAGATATCCCGGTGGTTCATGGGGTAACGGTCGGTTTTCACCAGCAGCCGCTTTAAAAGCTGTTCGGTGAACACCTGGATATGCAGGACGTGCAGGCCGCTGTCCCCGTTGCGGAACTCCACCAGGTTGGAGAGAATTTCAATCATCAGGCGGCTGTCCTTTTCCTTTTCATAGACCTGATTGACCACCATCTGGGCCAGCTCGTTGCGCTTGGCCACCAGCATAATGGCGCTGGCCACCCGCCGCTGAACAATGCGCACGTCAAAGGGCCGGTTGATGAAATCCAGCACCCCCAGGTCGTAGGCCCGTTCCACATAGGTGGGGACTGTCTCTGCCGAAATCATAATTACGGGGACGTGCTTGATCCAGCCGTTTTTATTCATCAGGTCCAGCAGCCCGAAGCCGTCCATCACCGGCATGACGATATCCAGCAGCATCAGGCATATCTCATGGGACTGGTTGTGGAGGATGCCCGCGGCCTCCATTCCGTTTTCCGCTTCGATGATATCAAAGTCGCCGGAGAGCATGTCTTCAAGCAGGGAGCGGTTCATCTCCGAATCATCCACAATGAGGATTTTTTTTCTGACATTCATAGCGTCGCATCCTTTCTGTCAGGGCGGGCGAAAGCGCCAGCGCCTGGGTTATACTCCGGGAAGCTGTTTTTTCTATATATATATTGTCTCGTCGTTATATAAAAAGCTGCCGTCCCAAAAACGGCAGCTCGTTCATACGGCTACGCCAGCCCACAGTCGTTATAATCCTTCCACTTTTCCCGGTGCTCCTTCTCCAGGGTCATCCGGTAGACCAGGTATCCCGCCGAACAAACCAGCGTCGCAATGGTGAAAACCAGGGAAACCACAACCCAGAAATAGGGGACAAACTTTTTTATTTGCTCAATTTTGTTGGTAATCGCTTGCAGCATCGTAACAGCTCCTTCCTGTCAATACAAGCTCGCCGGCTCTCCGACGCAAAATATCCTATTCCATAGTAACGGATTTTGTCGGTGTTGTCAATGGAGTCTTTGGGGGGAATACACAGAAATCAAAGATATTCAATGCGGCATTTACTTCCCACCTGCCGCAGCTCCACATCAGGCTCCACACCCGCTATCCGAATAACCTCTCCTTCCCGCCGGGCATGGACGGTAAAAACAGTCTCTCCTCTTATATTGACTATCTCACGCCGGGCCCCCGCGCCGTCGGCCAGATTGTAAATCCACAGGGTTAGCCCCTCGGAGTAGGCATAGTCAGGCCGGTCGTCCCGCCCGCCTATGGGCAGTATGGTGTTTTCCCGCACAAATAACGGCAGGGAGAAATAATCATACCTACCCCGCTTCCAGCTCCCCGCGCTTTCCTCCGTTTCTCCGGAGAGAAGATGGGTCCAGGTTCCCGCGGGCAGGTAGTAATCGACAGTTCCGTCCTCCCGCATCACCGGGGCGGCCAGAAGGGAATCCCCCAGCATATACTGCCGGTCGCAGTCCTCGCAGCCCAGATCGTCAAATTCCAGCAGCATAGCCCGCATTACCGGCACGCCGGTCCGGGCGTTTTCCGCCGCCAGGCTGTAGAGGTAGGGCATCAGGCGGTTTTTCAGCTTGGCAAAGTACCGGCAAACCTCCACCGCTTCTTCTCCAAACAGCCAGGGTACCCGGTAGGAGCCGGACCCGTGGAGCCGGGAATGGGAGCTGAGCAGGCCGAAGGCCAGCCACCGCTTGTAAAGGTCCGGAGAGGCCGTCCCCTCAAAGCCGCCGATATCGTGGCTCCAGTATCCGAACCCGGAGAGGCACAGCCCCAGCCCGCCCCGGAGGGATTCGGCCATGGAAACATAGGTGGAGTTGCAGTCACCGCCCCAGTGGACTGGGAACTTCTGCCCGCCAACCGTCGCGCTGCGGGCGAACAGCACCGCTTCCTCTTTTCCTCTTTCCTCCGCAAGCACCTGGTAAACCGCCTTGTTATAGAGATAGGTATAGTAGTTGTGCATCCGTTCCGGGTCGCTGCCGTCGTGGTACACCACATCTGTGGGGATTCTTTCGCCAAAGTCGGTTTTAAAGCAGTCCACCCCCTGGCGCAGCAGTTCCCTCAGCTTTCCCTGATACCACTCCGCTGCCTCCGGATTGGTGAAGTCCACCACCGCAAGCCCGGCCTGCCACAGGTCCCACTGCCAGATATCGCCGTTGGGCTTTTTCAGCAGGTATCCCTTGTCCGCCGCCTCGTCAAAGGCGGCGCTGTGCTGGGCCAGGTAGGGGTTGATCCAGACACAGATTTTCAGCCCCTTTTGGTGCATCCGCTCCAGCATCCCCTCAACATCCGGGAACATATCCTTGTCCCATTCAAAGCCGCACCATTCGTTCTCCTTCATCCAGAAGCAGTCAAAGTGGAAGACACTCAAAGGAATGTCTCGCTCCGCCATGCCGTCCACAAAGCTGCTGACCGTTTTCTCATCATAGGAGGTGGTGAAGGAGGAGGTCAGCCACAGGCCAAAGCTCCAGGCGGGGGGAAGGGCGGGCCTGCCGGAGAGGGCGGTATAATGGGTCAGCACATCCTTCCGGTCCTCCCCGCCGATGACCACAAAGTCCAGCCGCTGTCCCGGCACGCTGAACTGCACCTTGGTGACAGCCTCTGAGCAGACCTCAAAGGAGACAGGCCCGGAATCGTTGACCAGCACGCCATAATTCCGGTTGGAGAGGTAAAAGGGAATGTTCTTATAGGACAGCTCGCTGGAGGTGCCCCCGTCCTCGTTCCACATATCCACAACCTGTCCGTTACGGACAAAGGGAGTAAAACGCTCGCCCAGTCCGTAAATTTTTTCTCCCACATCCACCTGGAGCTGGCACCGCATGAAGGGTCCTTCCGGGGTGGTGACATAGCCGAGCATAGGGGAGCCGAACCGGGACCCGATATTGGTTAGCTTTCTTTCTCCGTAATACCAGGTAAAGGAGCAGGGCGCCTTTTTGCCGATGACCAGGCGCAGCTTGCCGGAGGCCACAGTCAGCAGCTCCGCTGTCTCGGTCAGCTCCAGGGGGAGCCGGGCGTCATTCAGCTTAAAGAGGGGCATTTTTCTGCGGTCTCCCTTAAAGTGGACCGACCGGAGCCGGAGCATATCCTCACCGGGGGAGGTAATGGTCAGCTCCAATGCGGGGCCGTCCATACTCCGCCTGTCCTCCCGGTAGGGGACGGTGAAGAGATAAAGCTCGGTCCCGTCCGCGGACAGCCTTGTCTGCCGTATCTGCTCGCAGTGATAGACAGTTACGCCGGGTTTTCTGCGCCATTCGCCAAGGGTGAATTTCATGGTGATTCCTCCATTTTCGGGCGGGTTTGGTTCTCCCATCCACTGGCAACCGTCAGGGAGTAAGACAAATCATGTGGGTTTCATCTGTCTCCTTAAATTTTATC
>Ga0073906_1004551_pt1 | contig 13799 bp, 5 predicted proteins | sample Inofromicrocosms_FD_65485 | JGI IMG/M metagenome (GOLD analysis project Ga0073906, IMG submission 65485) | Mouse cecum microbial communities from Vienna, Austria - Inoculum for glucosamine and mucus D2O microcosms | ecosystem: Host-associated > Mammals > Digestive system > Large intestine > Cecum... | reverse complement strand
CCCCGCTTGAAAAGTATAGAGACCTGCTGCCCGACCGCTGGAAACCATCACAGAAATAGCCGCCCAAGAATCTGGTCGGCTATCTTTTTATGGCCTACACGCTATCGCGGACGGTTGTACTTCCACCGGTTTCACAAAGGGGCTTTTTATGAATCATATGCAAGGTCGGAATTCGCGTTTCCCGACACGAGCATCCGTTAGAGCGCGCTTTTATCTTGCCTCCATAGTCTTTTCTGACTTACGCGTTCCGTCTTCATAGATGGAAACCTTGACGCATACGCCTTCAGCCGGCTTCCGCAGTCTCTTTCCATCGAGACTGTACCATCTGGTCTCCACAGGCTCGCGACCGTCAGTTTCCGTTATCCCCGTTCCGTCTGCATCCACCTTGAGGCGGAACTCCTTCCGCACGCCTCCATGGCTTGCCTCAATGGTATAGACACCGCTGCCAAGGTTCCCCAATGACGCTTTGCCATTCTCTATGGTAAAATAATCAGACTTCCATTCCACGTCTGAATCGGATACAAGGCTGAACTCCCTGGTGACGCTGTGACGGGTCTGTGTGTCGTCAAGCACCACGGCCGAGGAACATACCTTCATCACGCTATCGGCCTCAAACACCTTCAACACAGGATAACCCTGATGTGCCGGCCTTACGAAACCGGCGCCGAGTGCGACAGTGTTCATCTCTCTGGTAAGCTTGCCTGCATACTGTGCATCCGAGTCGTATCTTGACAGTGACCCGTGCTGCATGTCGAAATACACATTGCTGATTTTGCCGGCATTGAATCTGCCGGTGACATTGCCGCATGTCGAAAGCTGCGAGGCGTCATGGCATAGAACGTCTCCCACAGTGTAGGAATTTTCCAGTGTCGAGCCGTTTTCGGCAAGCCCCACAAGACCTCCCACAAATCTGTAACCCGACACATCTGCCATATTGCATCCATTCTCCAGAGCTATTGAACCGCCGCCAAGGATACCGCCGAGACAGCAATTGTTGTCCTTGGTTGTTCCTGTTCCCCTTACATCGCCGGAGTTCAGGACATCTTTCACGTGATTGTTGCCGGCGCCTGTGGTAAGCACACCGCAGATACCGCCGGCGAACCTGTTGCCTACGGTTATGACACCTGTGTTCACGGCCTTGGAGATGGTTCCCTTTAGTCCGCCGGCAATTCCGCCGGCATAGACTTCGGCGCTTACATCACCCGTGTTGCGGACATTCATGGCAGTGAAACCCGCCTCGCATTCTCCTACTATACCGCCGGCAAATTCACCCTTGGAAGTCACCTTGCCGAAGTTCGCGCATCCATCGGCCGACGACCCGGCCTCGATAGTCCTGCCTATCATACCGCCGGCGTATTGCCTGCCCGACTCCACATTTCCATAATTTCTGGAATCTTTTATGGCAGAAGCCACGCTGACGGTACCCGCCATTCCTCCGGCGGCTCCGGCTCCGGCATTCACGTCGCCATGATTCTCACAGTTCTCTATAGGGAACCCGGAAGCTTGATAGCCCGCGATTCCGCCGGCACTGGAATCCTTGGCCTTGATGGAGCCTTCATTGCGGCAGTCCTTTACTGGCACACGGCAGGAACCGATAATACCCCCGGCCGTCGCGGTGCCGCTGGTTATGTCGCCATAATTGATGCAGCCGGTGATTTCCTTTCCGAACTCACCGCCATTGCCGCCGGCTATACCGCCGGCCTGACCTGACGCCGCCGTCACTGGCGAATGGTTCACGCAGCCCGTGAAGCGTGCTCCCTGAAGCACATACGACGATATGCCTCCGCAGAACACCCTTGTGCTCTCCACATTGGCCGACCGGTTCACACAGTTCTCTACCAGTCCCGCCGTGCGGGCCACGAAAGTCCCCACATAGTCGTAGCCTTTGAACCGGCAACCGTTCCCCAGCGTGAGATCCTTAATAACGCTTTCTGAACCCGCAAACCCTATCAGGCCTACATTGCACGCGCTTTCATCCTTTGACGTCAGTTCTACCACGATATTGTCCATGGTGTGTCCGGCACCGTCGAGCGTCCCCTGGAAAGAGGATGTCCCCGAACGGAACCAGGATGTAAGCGTCACGCCCGCAAAGTCCATATCAGCCGCCACCCGGAAATGTTCGTCGCGGAAATCCACGATGTTCCGTTCGGTGAAAGCCCCTACGGAGTTCCAGTCGGCGGGTGTCTTTATCAGCCACGGAGTCTGTACCGACCCGTCGCCCTCTGCGAGGATTCTGCCCGGTGCGAACACCGGTATCGACTTGCGCAGGTCGCCCGACATGAAGGTTACCGTATCGCATACCTCTGAAGCACCTGCTTTCAACGAAAGCCTGCCGTCCGAAACCGTCATGTCGGTGGTCGCGGTCACCGCACGCGCTCCCGCCGGCATGACAAGAGCCGCATCTCCTCGCATGTTGAAACGGCTGTCCTTGCGTTCGCCATCCCCGAACCTTATAAGCGTCGAGGCCATGAACACAGCCTCCGGAACATCCTCGTATCCCTTTATCATCGGATAACGTCCGGCAGCTGCCGTGAACACCTCTCCGTCAAGACCCTCGGGGAGCTCTCCCGAGGTTAGCTCAGCGGTTGTCTTGTGTCCAACCCCCGCGAGTGACCCGTTATTGCCGTCATACATGGAGGTTATCTGGAAATCGCTGTACACATTCTCAAGAGAATCCCCCAGATTCTTCTGATATCCTATCACGGCGCCATGCTTCTGAATGGAACGCGTCTCCATGCATACTCCCGCCGAAAGCGATTTCTCCACATGAGCGCCTTCCTTGTTCTCGCCTATGAGACCTCCCGCTGAAAGAGGAGCCGTCACGGTGCCGTAATTGATGACATTGCCAATCTTACCGAAATTGTATCCGGCGATACCGCCGACAGCACCCATCTTCGCCATTTCCGGCGATTCCGTACTGAACCTGTCATTGGTCATGGAGCCACCGTTCATACAGGCGTTGATTTCCCCGATATTGGCTGCGGCTATACCTCCCGACACGGAACCTCCGCATTTCACTTCTCCGCCGTTATAGCTCTTGAGAATCAGACCCGTATCATAATTCACGGCCACAAGTCCTCCTGTCTGGCTGCCGATACCGAGCACCGTCGCATAGTTCCTGCAGTTTTCTATCCGGCCATAGTTCTGGCTTACAAGAGCCGACACATGCGAGCCGGCTATGACTGTACAGCTGCGGTCCATCGTCAGATTGCGTATCACGCTCTGACGGCCTGTGAACAGGAAAAATCCGGCCATGCGTGTGCTTGCATCCGGCTTTGTGGGACGCTGCCTGTCATCAAGTCCCACTCTGTCAATCTTCCAGTTCTTTATCGAATGTCCGTTGCCGTCGAATATGCCGTTGAAAGCCCTGTCCACTCCATTGGCCGAGATGCCGATAAAGTCATCCACTCCGCTGAAGTCGAGGTCGTTCTCCATCCTGAAGTACGTATTGTCATATCTTACTCCCTGGACATCCACAGCATTCTGCAGCTTGAGAATATCTCTTACCGACCGGATCAGATATGGCGACGCTTCTGTGCCCTCGCCGTCATATTCTGTCGGAAGAATCTTCAGAAAAGCCATTTTATAACGTCCGTCGGGGCGAAGGGCCACAAGTGTGTCGTTCACCACTGAGTCGGCTGTAAGAATTGCCCGGCCTCCCTCGATACGCAGGCCGTGGCCACGGTCGGAGAATCTGCCGTTCTCCAGAACCTTCCATTCCGTGCCGTTCGACAGGTCAAGAGTGAAGTCATTCCTTACCGCCTTTACATTATCCTTTTCGCCGAGCACAAACGCCGATGCCGCGAGCTTGCCCCCTTCGGTGTCAGCCAGTCCCGACGGCACAGGATAAGAGCCCTTACTGTAAGTCCATGCGCCCGCCAATATGCTGTCTATCGGCTCTCCGTCTACAAGTCTGCCGGTAAGTTCTCCCTTAGGCGACTCCGTGACATGCCCGAATGTCTGGCTGTCATAATAGTTGCCCGACACGACGTGCTTCGTAATGGCCGATGAACTCAGGAACTCCTTGTTCTTATAATCCACCTTGCATGCAAGCGGTCCGGTTACTATGGAACTTTCTATACGCGGTTCGTCAGTTCCGCTGAGGCGCTTGTTGATTTTACCCACAAGCCCGGCTATGTCCTTGGCGTCGGGCGACGTGACAGTGCCTGCCATCAGACAGTCGGATATCTTGGATGCGCACATGGCTCCCGCTATGCCTCCCACAGAGGCCGTGGAAGTCTTGCCCGCAGGTGCCACCGAATAAACCTGTCCGGTGAATACACCTCCCTGAAGCCTTCCATACTGGAAAAGGCCGAAAATTCCGCCTATTATTCCGCTGCCGTACTGGTCGAAAACGATGCCCGATGCCGTAACGTTTCTGACCGTCACCGAATCTCCTGTAAGAGAGCCGGCGATTCCTCCCGCATTGCAGGTGGTGTTCATGGTGACAATCTCCGCACGGCTGTCGCAATCGGAAATCTGTCCCCAGCCAACTCCCACAAGGCCGCCTATCATGTTCTTGCCCGACACTTTCCCTTCAAAGCTGCTGTTGCGAAGATATCCCTTGAAATTGCCTACGATTCCGCCTACATGGAGATTGCCTCCCTTCAGTTCGGTATCTGTGACCTTTACATTTTCTATAATTCCTTCCGATGAGCCGGCCACTGCTCCAAGCCGGTTCTTGGTGTCCGACTTTATCAGAGCCTTTTCAATCCTGAGATTGCGGACAGCCCCCGGTTTGCCTATTTTGCCGAAAAGTCCGGCATCATCCTGATTTCTTCTGTTCACATACAGATTACGGATCACATGGCCGCCACCATCATAGACACCGCAGAATGGGGCTGTCGTGCCATTGAAGCCTATGGGCTCGAAATTCGCCACTTCCTTCATGTCGATGTCGGCGGTCTGTCTGAAATGTATTCCCTTCAACGCCATCTTGCCGTTGACATACCCCGGCTCATAGTTGCATGCCGACGACAACTCGCACAAGTCGTCGGCGCTCTTTACAAGATAAGGCTTCTCGACGGTCCCATTTCCCTCCATGGTTATCACGTTGCTGAAGGGCACGAATTCCTCCGGCACCTCTATCACACTCTTTTCAAGAAGGTCATAGCGCGACGACACGGCCGTTCCGGCAGACACTACCCAGCGGTTCAGCGTAATCTTGCGTCCCTCATATTTGCCCGGCACTCCCTTTGAGTTTAGTTTGCATTTGTCAATCGACAATGTGTCGGTTGCCGTCCAGTTGAAGAAATTCGTGGTCTTGCCCGTGGGACTCACCTGTACCATCACTTTCAGATATTGGGCCACCACGCCTCCGACCGAATCAACCGTCAGCACCATATCCTGATGATGATTGTAGAAGTTCTTTATCAGAATCCTGTTGCGACTCTCGCGCACGAAAACCACTGGATAACTGTTGACCCTTGACTCCTCAGGCTTCGACAGACTATAGTCGGTCATCGTGGCCTTCGCCGGATACAACACATCGCCGTAATGGGCAAGGGCCTTGCCTTTATTCTCCCCTTCCATCACGAACGCGCCCCAATGGTCGGTGGTCAACGACCCGTCGGGTCCCATCTCGAATCTTACCGAATCATTGACGTAATATACTTTCTTGTCAAGGTCGCACGGAAGAATATAAAGGTCGCCATAGTTCTCGTGCTTTACGATTACCTGCCGCGGGATACTTACCACTCTTGTATCCGGGTCGAACGTTCCTGTCACCGTAGTGCCGAACTCCATCAGATTGGTCACCGACACCTTGTTGTCGGCGGTCACATCCACATCAACCCAATAATATCTTGGTGCCGAGGGCTGGGGATACCCCACAGCCATGTATTTTCCCTTGAGTTGCCCGCGCAATGACTCAGAGTCACCCGGCAGCCCGACCCGGCGTTTTTTTGCCGTTGTCCTTTTTGTGGCACACTCCGCCATTACCGACATACGATCCTCACTCATGCTCTCATTATCCCCGCTGGCATTATTGCCGCGTAATCCACCTAAATTACGGGGGAGGGGGTAAGCTGCTGCCAACCAGCCGATTGCCGCCACAAGCATTAAACTGAAAATTGTCTTTTTTGACATAATAATTGATTTACGTTCATGATAATCCCGATCACCAGAATATGCAGAACCCGTTATTACGGCTCAAAGGTAAATATTTAATCCCAATTAAGCAAATCTTATTGCTTCGGACCCGCGATTCATTCCGGCTACATCGCACGTAACCAATATGGGTGCGTATCCTTCGGCGGATCCGCACCCATATTATAGGTAAGATAAGTGATTATTATGACCTAACTTACAATCTAATACAACAGCAAATATCTAATAACATGAAGAAAAACTCTCTTCGTTCTTTTGTTGGTGATTCACATCACTATGCAGGAACTATTTCAATAGGAATAAAAGGTTGTTCTGATGGTTCTTGCCTAAAGAATTTCCAACTTACCTCAGGGCTTTGATTTCCTTAGTCTGTCGGTTGTTCTTTTTGACGATGCAAAATTAACCACAAACAACCCCTCTGTACGTAATATGAGTGAAATAGTAGATTAATTAAAAGTACTATCTTCTGATTATCAGATACTTAAATATTTTCACACCACTGATTTTAGTAGTTGATTATTAGGAGATTTTCTGCAGTTTCTCCGTCATTTCCACCCTGTCGAACAAGGCCCCGTTGCGAAGTTTCACCCGACAGTTGTAGATGGTCGTCACCGACTTGCGCAGGAATTTAGCTATGCTGTCGGAGTCGGTGATGCCGAGGCGTATCAGAGCCAGCACCCTGAGTTCGGTCGACATCGACCCGTCGCGTCCAAGGCTTAAACGGCATTCCTCCTTCATAAGTTCATTCACCTTCTCCACGAAACCTGGGAACAGAGCAAGAAATGTGGAATCGAAATTGGAATGGAACTTCTTTGTCTCCTTGCGGTCGTCAATCTGGGCAAGGTATTTCTCGATACCGCTCACGCCTTTAGTGCGGTAAGCCGACGACACGCCGGTTTTGAGCTGCTCTATGTCGTGGACGAAGTCGGAGGTAAGCTGAAGATACTGTACGAGATAAGCATCCTTCACTTTGTTGCTTTCGCCCAGTTCGCGGTTAAGCCGTTTCAGCTCCTCGTTGCCGTTCTGCAGCTGCGCGTTGAGGTTACGCTCGCGTTCAGAGATACGCTGCACCTTGTTGCGCTGGGATATAACGTAAAGAAGAGCCAAAAGGAGAGCCAGAGCCATAAGAGCGATACCGGCCACCATCAGCGACACGCGCCGGTGATTCTGCCTCACGGCTTTCTCATGGGTCTCGAGGATATCGGGCATCATGGCGTTGATGGCTATACGGTTGCTGAGCACCTTGGAATACTCCGCGTCTTCAATTGCCAGCGACAGGTAGCGGTATGCACGCTCAGTATCACCTCTGGCGAACAGAAGGCCTGCCAACTGCCACAGCGACCTGTAGTCGCGAACTGCCGTCGACAGGTCATAAAGAGCGCTCTTAGCGAAGCAGTCGATAGCTCCAAGCGTGTCGCCAAGCTCCTGGAGAACAATGCCACGTACATTATGGTATATGGCCTTGTTGTAATCGTTGTTCTGCAACGTACTCTTTTCTTCTTCCAATATCGAATCGGCTACCTCCGGCATCTCCGAATATCGGTAATAGTTCACTTTGGTATATATGCCCCTGATCTTGTCATGGTCCACATGGCTCATCATTTTCTCATACCAGGATATCGGATTGTATCCGGTAGTCTCGTCGATGAGGGCAAGGACATCCATGTATTTGTAAGCCACGTTCTCGAAGAGGGTATCCTGCGAAGCCTCGTTGATCAGCGGTATGGCGTCACGGAAATTGCCATGAAGCACATGCAGACGGGCGAGAGTCAGTTTGCCGAGGGTGATTCTTTCCCTGTCGCCGATGCGCCGCGCCATCTCGTACTCGAGCGTGCCGTAATGTATCGCCGAATCCAGATTATGCGTATAGTACATCATTCGGATTTCTCCGTAAGCCTTGTATTTGGCGGAGTCGGTGCGCGCCATTTTCAGATTAATCTCGCGGGGGATCTGCTGTTCGCGCAGCCGCACGGCCTCGGCATGACATACGCTGGCGCTGTCGAGCTGTTCGAGCAGCGCCTCCGTGTCGGTGCCTACACCCTTATCCTTACATGACGACAGCGACAATCCCGCGATTGCCGCCGCCATGATGATAGAAAACAGTAACGATGTGGTCTTTTTCATCATTCATATCGTATTCTTGATGGTCGCAGCACGCGCCAGTAGCCGTTCTCGAAGATGGCCGTGCCGCTGTCTTCGGTCACGATACCGGTGGCACCGGCAGTGTCGGCGAGGTCTTTGGCCACACATCCGTGTGAAAGCATCTCCACAGGACGCTCGAGCACCATACGCGTCACCACAGGGAGCTCCACAACATGGAAGGTGCCTACAAGCCCATCCTCGGTATCAAGCCGGTAGACGGTGTTTCCGGGGCTGACTCTGCGGTCGGCCCGCACGAAGATACCCTCAGAATTGGTACGGCCGAGATAAATCACCCTGAGCACCTCGGGTTCCACCTTTTGTGGCTGAGGAGCCGGCGCCTGCTGACGCGGTGTCTCCACTATCTTACGGGGCTCCTCGACAACACGGCTTTTTTCGGCGCGCATGGCTGCAGCCAGACGCTCCTTGGTATCGCGCAACTCCGCTTCCAGGGCATTGCGCTCGGCCATCAGTTTGTCGAAGCGTTCCTTGAGCCGTTCATTGTCAAGTTTCAGTCTTTCGGCAGCCCGTGATGTCTCGATATTTCGTTCCTGTTCGTCATGAAGCCGTTTGTTGAGCCTGTGGATTGTCTCCTCCACTTCCTCCCTTTCGCTTGCCGACATTCCCTGCGCCGCACGCGTGTCGCGAACGTTGTCACGCTCCCGGTCGGCGTCGCCCTGCCGCTTCATGATCTTGGCGGCATACGTCACAAGCCATATCACCACACCGATGAGCACACAGAGTATCACCACATAGATCCATGTGGAGTTCTCCTCTTTTTCCAGTGAACGGTTTTTTGCATCCTCCGCGATTGCATTCTGGTCGGCGAGGATATCCTGTTCGGCAGTAACGGCTTCGGGAGCAGAGTTCTGCTGCATAGCCGGCTGCGGCGTATCGGCTACAGGTTCGGCGGCCGCTGCCGGTTCTTCGGTCTTCTGCGCCTCGATATTCTGTTCCGGTTTTTCAGCAGGTGCCGGAGCGCCTACCGTCATGGCGTTGATCTGCTTGCGCACGCGCGGTCTGGCTCCTTTGCCCTCGGCTATCAGTCCCGCGGTCTCGAAGGCCTTTGTGCCCCAGAACTCCACGAGCTTCGCCTTGTCCCAGCTCGAATAGTCGCCGGGAACCTTGATGGCCTTGAAGGCCTTGATGTTCTCTTTCTCCTTGGCCTTGAGGTTTTTCTCAAGGTCGGCCATGGTCTTGGCGCTTACATCGTCAAGATAGCCGCTGCCATTGTTGGCATAACGCAGATAGGCTTTGGCAGCTATCGTACGCGCCTCTTCCATTTCACGTTCAGTGACCGCCCATGCCGGCATGGCGCCGACAATGCCGACTACAGCCACTGTCAATATGTATATAATTCTTCTCATCTTCATAATTCCTTTCTCAGACGCGCCACCGGAATATTCTGGCGGTCACGGTATTTGGCCACAGTGCGTCGCGACAGGTCGAAACCCATGGCGGCAAGGTTTTCGGTGATGCGCCGGTCGGAAAGCGGTTTGCGCTTGTCTTCCTTCTCCACCATGGCGGCTATCGCCGCCTCTATCTTGCGATTGGTGGCCGCATCTCCTCCCTCCTTATCCTCGCCGATGCTGTCGCTGAAGAAGAAACGCAACGGGAAAACGCCCCATGGCGTCTGCAGATATTTGTTGTTGGTAGCCCGCGATATCACCGAAAAATCAAGCCCCGTAAGGTCGGAGATATTCTTCAGCATCATGGGCTTTAATGTATATACGTCTTCTGTCCGGAAATATTCTTCCTGGATTTTCAATATTGCCGACATTACCGACATCATCGTTTTCTGGCGCTGAGCCACTATGCGTATGAAATCGCGTGCGTCGTTAAAGCTCGACACTATGAACTCGGAGCCTTTGGGACGTTTGCCCCTCGGGAGTTTCTCCAGTTCACGCATGGCCTGCGCGAAGCTGTATTCCACCTTCAGCTCAGGGATACGGTTGTTGAGCGTTATCGAGAGGTTGCCGTCCTCATTGTCGAGGATAAAATCGGGCACAATCACGTTGGCGGAATCGGCAGCTGCTGAGCCTATGGCCGCTCCCGGCTTGGGATTGAGGGATAGAATAAGGGCCAGAGCCTCGTCAACATCCTTTTCGGAAAGTTTCAGGGCCGATATTATCCTGTGCTTGTGCTTCATGGTGAAAGCCTCGAAGGCATCGGTGACTATACGCATGGCATTGTCGCGTACTGGGGAGGCGGCCATTCTTTCGAGCTGCAGGCGCAGCGTGTCGCGCAAGTCGATGGCACCCACGCCGGCAGGCTCAAGGGAGCGTACGGCGGCAAGCCCACGCTCTGCCGTGGCCTCATCCACGATGATGCCCGGGCCGAACGCCAGGTCGTCGACGATGTCATGGATGCTGCGCGTCAGATAGCCGTTACGGTCAAGGTTACCCACGATATATCGTGCCATGCGGTCGGTGTCGGCGTCAAGGTCGCGTTCCGACAGCTGCTCGTTGAGATAATCGTATAGCGACGCCGACGTGTCGGGTGTCCGCAGGGTGCCGTCGTCCCATGTCGACGACTCCCGGGGAACCCACCCCGAATGGAAGGAAGGTTCGGCCGGAATCTCCTCTTCGGAATCCACCAGCGCCGGATTAGCCTCCATCTCTCGCTCTACAGCCTCGTCAAGCTCCGGCGCATTCATCTCAAGCATACGGACAAACCTGACCTGCTGCTGCGACAGCCGCTGCACGGTACGCTGTTCTATGTCAAGCCGTTGCTCTCCCATATCGATTCACACTCTCGGATAATAATGCAAATTTAAGACAATTCGCCCATTTGAGCAAATGAAGTTGTTTCAACTAATTTACGTTTAATAATAAATCATAAATATCTTTACACTTTATGGTAATCTTTATCAATATTTTGGGCATCTTCGGCCGCTTTAATCGGGACCAACCGAGAGGTTGCTCCCTCATAAACCGGCCAAATCCGCTCCAAAATATTGAAGTTGTTTAAACTAATTTACGTACCATAATCAATATAAAAAGTTGTTAACTTTATGGCAATCTTTATCAATCTTTTGGGCGTATTTCTCCTCTCTCATCGGCACCGACCGAGAGGTCGCTGCCTCTTCGACAGAAGAAATCCATCCCAAAATCTTAATAAATCTTGCCATAAAAATTAGTTTAAACAACTTCATTAATAAATCTTACCATAAAAATTAGTCGAAACAACTTTAATGCAAAAACGGGAAAACGAACCGACATGACAGCGGTACCCACGGGCACTATTTCCGATGCAGTATATATTTATGTCCGTTCCAGGTGTATTTCAGACTTTTGTGCAGATATGGGCTGATACGCTGGAAATTCTCGATGCCTATGTAATCGGCCACAGTCAGGCGCGCCGTCAGCGTATCATTGTCGGGCGAGAACGTGTATTCCACCATCGGATATGGTATAACATCCATTATATCCTCCCTGACACTCTTGTCGCGTCGGGGCAGATTGATGAAATTCTCCACATTCGCGAGCTTTATCATGCGTGCGGCAGGGATTCGCTTCAGATTCTCGTCCCAGAACGACAGCTCGCTGTCGGCTGCTGTGCCGTTGCCGGATATGGTGTAAGCTACGGCAAAAACATGCCCCCGCTTGTGGTCAAGTCTCTTGATTGTCAGCGCCGACACCGGGGTGAGCTGCGCCTTGATATAGGAATCGTTGGCCGGAGGCAGTATCCACGAGAGTCCGTCGAGGGCATTGGGCACCTTGCGTACGGTGTCGGCAAGGTCGTAATAGTCGAGCATATCAAGCCTCGTACGGGTGTCAAGTAGATCCAGCACATTGGCCGTCAGATGTATGAAGGCTCCTCGTGCATCCCTAACCGTACTGTCATCCTCAACCGCCACAGTGTCCATGTCGGAGGGTTCGGCGGCCGACGCACTGCCGCCTACGCCACATAACGCCATCGACATCGCCGACAGTAGAACGGCGCCTATACCCAACGCTCTTGCCATTATTCTCATTTCTTCATGAATATGTCGTAATTACCATTGTATTTGGGGTTTGCGCCCGATTCCTTATCCTTGACCTTACCCTTGGCTTTGGCTTTCTTTTTAGCCTTCTCGGGTTTCAGAGCCACATCGGCGTCGGTGAAGAACTCCTTGTTGAGGCCCTTTTCGCGTTTCCCGGCCTTATCCTTCCTTTTCCCTTTTGCTTTGGGACGGCGACTGTCGGAGTCGGCGGCATAGTCTCGGTCGGTGGCCCGCTCGCAACGTATCTTCACGCCGAAGAAGTCCACATTCTTCATGGCGGCTATCACTCGCGGTGCATCGTCACGACGTACGTCAAAGAGCGTGTAGCCGGGCATAAGGTCGATACGCCCCACCTCCGGCTTGGCTCCGCGAACATTGCGGTTGATAAGCTCCATGAGGTTGCCGGGATAGAAACCGGACCCCTTGCCTATATTCACCACCAGCCGTTCATAACCCTGTTCGGCGTCGCGGCGGTCCTTGTCGCGTTTGCCGCGCTTCTCCTTGGCAGGCTTATCCTTTTCGTTGAGGTCGATGTCCGGCATGTCGCGGTAGTACGCAAGAAGTCGGTTGAATTCCAGCGACAGCACTCTTTTCAGCAGGTCTGTTTCCGACAGCCATTCGAGCTTCTTGCTGACGCCCGGAAGGTACCTGGCTATCTCTTCCTCGTTGACCTCCACCCTCTCCAGACGGTCGGCAAGGTTATAGAGCTGCTTCTCTATGATATGTTCGGGAGTAGGCACCTTGCGGTATTCGAACTCACGTCCCAGGATTTTCTCTATCTGCCGGATCTTGCTTTTCTCGCGGCCATGGACTATGGCCACGCTGACGCCCGTCTTGTTGGCGCGTCCTGTACGGCCGCTGCGGTGCGTGTATACGGCCACATCGTCGGGAAGTCCGTAATTGATCACGTGCGTGAGGTCGTCGACATCGAGACCGCGAGCCGCCACATCGGTGGCCACCAGCAGCTGCGTCACATGGTCGCGGAATTTTTTCATCGACAGGTCGCGCTGTGCCTGCGACAGGTCGCCGTGAAGACAGTCGGCGTTATAGCCGTCGGCTATCAGTTTGTCGGCTATCTCCTGCGTCTCCTTCTTGGTGCGGCAGAAGACTATCCCGTAGATGTTGGGACTGTAGTCGACCACCCGCTTCAATGCCAGGTATTTGTCATGGGCCTTTACCAGATAATATATATGCCTTACATTCTTGGTACCTTCGTTTCTGTTGCCGGCCACAAACTCCACCGGGTTGTGCATGAAACGCTGTGCTATGCCGGCTATTTCCTTAGGCATCGTGGCAGAGAACATGAGCATCTTGCGGTCGGCGGGCACATGCGCCAGAATCTCGTTGATGTCGTCGAGGAATCCCATGTTGAGCATTTCGTCGGCCTCGTCGAGTATCACGGTATGCGTGGTCTCAAGATTCACCTCGCCACGATTTATGAGGTCGATGAGACGCCCCGGCGTCGCCACTATCACCTGCACGCCCTTGCGGAGCGTGCGTATCTGCGACTCTATGCTCGAACCGCCATATACAGGAAGGATACGCAGCCCCTCGATATATTTGGAGA
>Ga0073906_1004543_pt1 | contig 13815 bp, 15 predicted proteins | sample Inofromicrocosms_FD_65485 | JGI IMG/M metagenome (GOLD analysis project Ga0073906, IMG submission 65485) | Mouse cecum microbial communities from Vienna, Austria - Inoculum for glucosamine and mucus D2O microcosms | ecosystem: Host-associated > Mammals > Digestive system > Large intestine >... | reverse complement strand
GTCCTCGCCGCCCACGTTCCAGCCCGAGCAGTTTTCAACCCCGTCCACGGTCATAGCGCCGTAATTCACGCCGGCATAGTACGCCGCGTTTATATAGGTCTGCGAAACGGGTTTGTGCTGCGCGTTTTCGCGGAATGCGTTGCCGTACAGATTGAACTTCAAGTCGCCTATCTCGTTCCCCGTATCGTTATAATAGGTAAAATCCACCGTGCCTTTCAGCGTCCTCGCCTCGGCGTCGTAGGAGGCGAAAATTTCATATTCGCTTATTTCGGCTTTTTTCTCTTTGCAGGCGGCAAGCGTAATCAAGGCGGCAGCCGCGCATATTACAAGTAAAACACAGATAAATCTTTTCACGTAGCACCTCATATCAGAAATATTGTATGAGCGTGCTTTTGTTTTTAACACATTTTTTCAAAGTTAAATAGAATATACAGTATGGTATTTTGTGTAATTGCCGACGGCAACGTCAAGGATATAAAATCTCTGCCCGAGTGCGACGTCGCGCTTTTCGGCTTCAACGGTCTGGGCGAAGTGGATTACGAAAGCGAGCTTAAAGGCTACACCGATAAATTCGAGGACGCGACCCGCCTTTCCAAAACTTTCAAATGCGGCGTGCTTTGCGGCTGCCGCACCAAAAGCCGCGGGGTTATAAGAAAATCGGTTTCGGTCGCCGACAGAGGCAAGCTTTTAGGCATCTCCGATATGAACAACGTAATCGACAAGGAGGAGTACAAAAGCGGCGCGGGGCTGGGCGTGTACAACGTCGGGGGCTATAAAATAGGCGTGTGTATCGAAAACGACCTGCTCTTCCCCGACGGCATAAAGGCGCAGGCAATGTGCGGCTGCAACGTTATCGCGGTAGTTATGGAGGAGCTGAAAAACCCCATGCCGCCCGTGCTGATACGCGCGTACTCCTATCTTTACGGCGTGCCGATAATTATGTGCGCGGGGAATATGGCGTACTTTTCGGAAATAACGGGCGACGTCGCTTCCTCGTCGCTGCAATTTTCGCTCTTCGACGTGAATATGCAAAACAGCTATCACGTCGTTACGGCGCGGACAAAAGGGATATATACGGAAGTAAGAAACGATTATTGATTTTTTGCGGGGCGCATAACCAAGCGCCCCGCAAAAATTTTATATTGCGCCCCTTAACGCTTGTAATTTAAAAAAAAACTTGCTATAATTAAAAGTGTCGTTTCCTCTAAACTTCGCATACCTTCGTCAAACTGCGTTTTTCTCGGGTTACGTACGTCTGTGTACGCGCCCCGTCGAAAATACTCGTTTCCTCGGTCTGCTCGTTTATAGAAAACGACGACAATCTTATAGCTATGGAGCATATTTTTATGTTGTCGATGACCGGTTACGGCAGAGGGGAGTACAAGCAAAACGGTATTGAGCTTACCGTCGAAATCAAGACGGTGAACAACCGCTATCTCGACGTTTCGGTCAGAAGCCCCCGCGTTTTTACCGCGTGCGAGGACCTTATCCGCAGGCTGGTGCGCGAAAAGCTTACGCGCGGACACGCCGACGTTTATATAAACTTTACGGACAAGCGCGAAAAGGCGCGCAGTCTTTACTTCGACGAAAACACCGCGGTCGCCTATGCCGAGGCGGCAAGGCGGGTCGCCGCCCTCTTCCCCGACGCGCATAACGATTTTTCGGTGACGGGCATCTTGCGCTTCCCCGAGGTAATAAAGGCGGAGGAAAGCTCCGCGGCCGACGACGAGTGCGTCGCCGCGCTTGCCGAGGCGCTTAACGCGGCAACCGCAAAACTCAACGAAATGCGCGCCGTCGAGGGCGCCAAGCTCGAAGCGGATATGCTTTCGAGAATGCGCGTCATCGAAAAGCACGTAAACGAAATAGAAAAACTCGCGCCGCTCGTCGCGGATAAATACAGGATAAAGTTAGAGTCGGGCATGAAAAAAATCCTCGAAAACGTGGAAGTGGACGAGGGCAGGCTATTAAACGAGGTGGCGGTGTTCACGGACAAAAGCAATATCGACGAAGAGCTCACCCGCCTCAAATCGCACATTGTTCAGTTCCGCGAAATCTGTAAGGACGGGATTGTCGGCAGAAAGCTCGATTTTCTCGTACAGGAATTCAACCGCGAAACGAATACCGTCTGTTCGAAGTCGAACGACCTCGAAATAACCCGTTTGGGGCTCGCGCTCAAAAACGAAATCGAAAAGGTGCGCGAGCAGGTTCAGAACGTAGAGTAGTATATTATGGGCAAGCTTATAGTTATTTCCGGCCCCTCGGGGGTAGGCAAGGGCACGATTGTTAAAAAACTTTTAAAAACGGGCGGGTACGCGCTCAGCGTATCCTGCACCACCCGCGCCCCGCGCGACGGCGAAAAAGAGGGCGTTTCGTATTTTTTCATAACCGAAAAAAAGTTCGACGAAATGATAGAAAACGGCGGCTTTCTGGAGTACTCGCGCCATTTCGGCAAATCCTACGGCACGCCGAAAAGCTTCGTCGAAAAGCAGCTCAAAACGCACGACGTTATCCTCGAAATCGAGGTCGACGGCGCGTTGCAGGTCAAAAAAAGTTATCCGGAAGCGGTGCTTATTATGGTTGTTCCGCCCAACGCCCGAGAGCTTAAAGCAAGGCTTTTAAAGCGGGGCAGCGAGGATGAGGACACTATCCAAAAGCGCATGCAGCGTATGGAGTACGAGCTTTCCAAACGCGGGCAGTACGATTACACGGTGGTGAACGATAAGCTCGAAGCCGCGGTGGACGAAATAAACGGCATTATAAAATCAGTCGATAAAAAATAAATTACGCGAGTAATAAGGAGTATATATGATAAATCAACCTTCCGTTGACGTTCTGATCAACAAATTAGGTACGGACGAACAGCCCGTATCGCGCTATTGCCTCTGCGTAGTCGCTTCCAAGCGCGCAAGGCAGGTGTTGGAGCACCATATGGCGCAGGGACCCAACCCCAACGAGTATCTCAAAGAGATATCGGTCGCCTGCCAGGAAATAGCGGACGGCAAAATCAAGTGCACAAAAGACTGATAATGAAATAATATACTGCGGTTTTCGGTGGGAAAGCCGCAGTATATTACACTTAATTTTATTATGTACGCAAAGGTAATAGTAGATATCGCCCATAGCCGGGTGGACAGGATTTTCGAGTATTCCTGCCCCGACTCGCTTGCGGCGGGCAGCAGGGTAAAGGTGCCCTTCGGGGGCAGAACGGTGGACGGCTTCGTCATAGGCGTAAGCCGTGCTTCTTCATATCCCGCCGAAAAACTCCGCCCCGTGTCGGCGGTTTTCGACGAAGCCCCCGCGATTCTTCCCGAGTGCCTCGAGCTTACCGGGCTCATTTCACGGCGATACCGCGTCCCGCAAGCGGCGGCTTTAAGGCTGTTTCTGCCGTCCGAAATGCGTCAGGGTAAGGTACACGAAGCGTACAAAAAGTTCGCCGTTTTCGTGACCGACGAAATAAAGCTTCCCGCTTCGGCGAAAAAGCAGTCCGCCGCGCTCGGATATTTAAAAGAGGTCGGCGAGTGCGAGCTTGCGCCCCTTTGCGAAAAATTCGGCAGAGGCGCGATAAATTCGCTTTCGGATAAAGGCGCGGTTGAAATTCAGGCTCGCAAGATAACCCGTAACCCGTTCGGCGGGCTTTCGGGCGGTGGCGAAAAAAAGACGCTCACCCCCGCGCAGCTTTCTGCGCTCGAAAGCATAGAAAGCTCGGATAAACAAATTCATTTAATCCACGGCGTAACGGGCAGCGGCAAAACGGAAATTTATCTGAACGTAATCGACGGGCAGCTCCGCCGCGGCAAAACCGCCATATTCCTGGTGCCTGAAATTTCGCTTACCCCGCAGATGCTTTCACAGCTGCGCTCGCGGTTCGGCGGCGCGGCGGCAATCCTGCACAGCGGGCTTTCCGCGGGCGAAAGGTTCGACGAGTGGTGGCGGTTGCGCTCGGGCGAGGCGAAAATAGCAATAGGCGCGAGGAGCGCGGTGTTCGCCCCGCTTGAAAATATAGGCGCGATAATAATCGACGAGGAGCACGACTCTTCTTATATCAGCGAATCCGCGCCGCGCTATTCCACTTTCGAGATAGCCGAAATGCGCGCGAGGTACAACGGCGCCAAGCTCGTCCTCGGCAGCGCGACCCCGTCGGTGGAAACGTACGTAAGGGCTAAGGACGGGGAGCTCGGGCTGATTACGCTTACCGAACGCATTAACGGCAATCCCATGCCGGAGATTATAATTTCGGATATGCGCAAGGAGGTCAGGCGGGGCAACAACACGGGTTTTTCGCTCGCGCTCAGAGAGGAGCTCGATAAAACGCTGTCGGACGGCAATCAGGCGATTATATACCTCAACAGGCGTGGTTACTCCCGCACGGTTTTATGCCGCGACTGCGGCTACGTCGCCAAGTGCGAAAACTGCGACGTCACGCTCACATATCACAGCGAGGACAACTGCCTCAAATGCCACTACTGCGGCGCGAAATACCGCATGCTTACCGCCTGCCCCGACTGCGGCGGCAGACACGTACTGTATAACGGCACGGGCACGCAGAGGGTGGTTGCGGATTTAAAGTCGCTTTTTCCGTCCGCGAGAATACTGCGTATGGACAACGATACCGTCAGCGGCAAGGACGGGCATTATAAAATACTCAAAAAATTTGCCGAAAGGCAAGCGGATATACTTGTCGGAACGCAGATGATTGCAAAGGGGCACGACTTCCCGTCGGTAACGCTCGTGGGTATACTCGACGCGGATATGAGCCTGCACTTTTCGGATTACAGAAGCGGAGAGCGAACCTTTCAGCTCATAACCCAGGTCGCGGGCAGGAGCGGGCGCGCGGGCGATAAGGGCAAGGTTGTGCTTCAAACCTATTCGCCGGAAAATTACATTTTGCGTTACGCAGCGAGTTACGATTACAACGGCTTTTTCGGCAACGAAATCGCGCTTCGCAAAGCCACCGGCTTTCCTCCGTATTCGCTGATTTGCAGGGTTATGGTTACCTCCGAGGACGGCGACGCCGCATTACAAACCCTCAAAAGCGTGTTTTTCGCGGTGGAGGATTTGCGCAAAGCCGCGCCGGGCGAATTTATATTTTTAAATAAAATGCACTCGCCCATAAAAAAGATACAGGGCAAAATCCGCTATCAGGTTTTAATGCGGCTTCAAAGCAAGGCGATGCTTGAAAAAATTTACGATATCGCGGTTGCGAATTCGTCGGGCGATTGTTTGGTCTACGTGGAAGAAAACCCCGTAAACTTATCATAAAAAAGGCTTCCCCTCGGGAGCGGGTGATGAGGGGCAATAAACTATAATTTAAGGAGCGACATATGTCGAGATTATTTGTTGTGCAGACGGGCGACCCCGTTTTAAGGCAAAAATGTACCGAAGTAAAAAGCTTTAACGAAAAGCTGTGGAAGCTTTTGGACGATATGAAGGAGACGGTCCGCGCCGAGAACGGCGCGGGGCTTGCCGCGCCGCAGATAGGTCTTCCCGAGCGGGTTGTGGTTATAGACGTGGAGGAAGGGTTTTTCGAAATGGTCAATCCCGTAATCCTTTTTTCCAAGGGCGAGCAGACCGGCCCCGAGGGCTGCCTTTCGGTAAAGGGCAAGCAGGGTACGGTTACCCGCCCCGACAAGGTCAAAGCCGAGTACCGCGACCGTTACGGTAAAAAACACAAGCTGACCGCCGTAGGGTTTTTCGCGCGCGCGGTCTGCCACGAGCTCGACCACCTCGACGGCGTTTTATACACCGACAGGGCGAACGAGCTTTACGACGTGGATATAGAAGAAGATTAACGAAGGTGATGTAGCCTTCACCGCTTCGCAAGCTTCGCGGGCTTCCCCTTTGGGGAAGCTTGACACTATTGCAGCCTTCCCTTTTGGGGAAGGTGTCTTGCCCGCGTAGGACAAGACGGATGAGGTATATTATGAAAATAGTTTTTGCGGGTTCGCCGGGATACGCCGTGCCTGCGCTCGAAGCCCTATTTAAGGAGTACGGCGTTGCTGCGGTTATAACCCAGCCCGACAAGCCGTTCGGCAGAAAAAAAACGCTCGCTCCAAACCCCGTAAAGTCGAGGGCGGCGGAGCTCGGCTTGCCCGTCTACGACTTTGCAAAAATCCGCGAGCACGTAAATGAGCTCAAAAACCTCGCCGCCGATATTATGGTTACCTGCGCCTACGGCCAGCTTTTGACTGAGGAGGTGCTTGCCTGCTTCCCGAAAGGGGTATGGAATCTGCACGCCTCGCTGTTGCCCAGGTTCCGCGGTGCTTCGCCCATTCAGTCGGCTATATCCGCGGGCGAAACGCATACGGGCGTCACGGTAATGAAAACCGAGCTGTCGCTCGATACGGGCGGCATATTGCTTGTCAAACGCTGCGAAATAGGCGATATGACCTGCGGCGAGCTGTCTAAAAAGCTTTCTTCTCTTTCCGCGGAAGCCGCCGTCGAGGCGGTCGCGCTTATTCAAAGCGGGCAGACCCAGCTTCTCGTTCAGGACGAAGCAAAGGCCACGCTTTGCAAAAAAGTGAATAAAGCCGACGGGAAGATAAATTTTTCAAGTTCGCCCGAGCATATATGCCGCTTAATCCGCGCGTTTAACCCCGAACCCCTCGCTTATTGCATGCAGGACGGAAACGTGCTGAATATATTGAGGGCGCAGTCTTTCGATGCGCAAGGCGAAATAGGCGCGGTAATATGCGCCGACAAACGCGGTATTGCGGTGGGCTGCAGCAGCGGAGCTATACTCATTGAGGAGCTTCAACCTGCGGGCGGCAAAAAAATGAGCGCGGCGGACTATGTTAACGGCAGAAAGATAAAGGCGGGCGATATACTTGACTAACCCTATATGCGACCCGTATTTAATACTCGACAAGGTATACAGAGAGGGCAAATTTTTAAAGCAGGCGATAGCCGACGCTCCGATAGAGCCATTAAACAGGGCACGCACGGTTAAAATTTGCTACGGTGTAATGGAAAAGGATATTTACCTCGCGCATATTATCGGGGCAAACACAAAAAAACCCCCGAAATCCGCCGTCAGGATTATACTTAAAATCGCGCTGTATATGTTGGAGTTTATGGACAAGCACGACTATATGGTCGTGGACAGCGCGGTGGAATTCGTAAAAAAGCTGGGCAAAGACGGGGCGGCCGGCTTTGTTAACGCCTTTTTACGCTCTTATAAAATCCCGCCGCCGCCCGAAAAAACGGACGAAAGACTTTCGGTGGAATGCTCTGCGCCGCTATGGCTCGTCAAAAAGCTGAGGCGCAGCTACAAGGGCGAGGCGGCGGATATATTAGTCGCCCCGTCGCGGGGCGTGTGCGTGCGCTTCGTCCGCGGCGAAAAGGAGTATCTTAAAAAAGAGCATATAACGACCCCCTTTGAAAACGTGTATATTTTCGACAGCTTTGTGCGCGACGAAAATTTTCTGTCGGGCGGGTATACCTTTCAGTCGGTGGGTTCGGCGGCGATTTGTTCGGTTATAGCCCCGTGCGAAAAACTGCTCGACGCGTGCGCCGCCCCCGGCGGCAAGTCGGTGCTTTTGTCCGCAAAGTGCAAAAGCGTCACTGCGTGCGAGCTGCACCCGCACAGAGTTGAGCTTATCGAAAGCTATAAAAGCAGAATGGGAGTAAATAACGTGACGGCGGTGCAGGCGGATTCCTCCGCGTTCAACCCCGAATACGAAAATTCGTTCGACGGAGTTTTGTGCGACGTGCCCTGTTCGGGTACGGGCGTAATAAACGAAAACCCCGATATAAAATATTTCCGCAGGGAAGAGAGCGTGGAGGAGCTGAATAAAATCCAGCTTGCCATTTTGGAAAACTGTTCGCGATACGTAAAGGCGGGCGGCAGGCTTTACTACTCCACGTGTTCGGTTCTGCCCGAGGAAAACGACAGCATAGTTTTCGCGTTTCTTAAAAAGCACCCCGAATACGTACTTGAAATCCCCGACTGCGCGCTCGCGCACAGAAAAACAAAATTCGGCTTGCAGTTTTTACCGCACATTTCCCTCGGCGCGGGATTTTTCGTTTCGGCATTCGTAAAGGAGCAACTATGAACAAAGCAAGGAAAAATTACATAAAAAGCTGCGAAGTATCCGAAGTGGCGGAGTTTACTCTCGGCGGGTACAGGCAGATAGTGCTTATAGAAGGCAAAACAAAGAATCTGCCCGTAGTGATAACCCTGCACGGAGGGCCGGGGTCGCCGGTGCCCTTTTCGGTTGGTTGCAGGGGGCTTTTCCCCGAATGGACGGACAGGGCGGTTATGGTTTACTGGGATCAGTTAGGTTGCGGAATAAATAACCGCAAGCTTGACGACGGGTTTACTATACGGAGCTTTGTCGATATGACCTGCGAACTTGTTTCGATAATAAAGCAAAAATTTCCCGACAATAAATTGTTTTTATTCGGCATAAGCTGGGGCAGTATACTTGCCCTCAACGCCGCCGCGCGCCTGCCCGAAATTATAGACGGCGTATTGGTTTACGGTCAGCTATTAAAAAACGTTTTCTTCAATCAGGAAATTGCCGCACTGTTCGACTCCGCAGCGAAAAAGGCTAAAAGCGGAGTGCAAAAAATACTTGCAACGGGCAAGGACTGCGAATACGCAGTGTTGGAAAACAACCTTAAAAAGCTGTTCAAGCTTTTAAATACGCATACCGACGCATATTTTAACAAAAATTCGCCGCGCGCGCCGATGGGTAAAATAGTAAAGGGGCTTTTGACGAGTCCGGACTATTCGTTCAAAGATTTTTCTGCCGTTGTGAAAAACGGTTATAAATATAACAAAACGCTGTGGCGCGAAATACTGAATATGGACTTAACGCCGCTTTTAAACGAAGTTAATGTTAAATACATAATTATGCAGGGCGAAACCGACGCGGTTGCTTCCACCCGAACAGCGTTGAATGCCGTTGAAAGCCGCGATAATAAAAACGTGACCGTAAAAGTAGTTAAAAATTCGGGGCATATGCCGTCGGCCGATGCAATGGACGAGATATTCACGCAGTTGTGCGAACTTATAAAATGAAAAGTATCTTACAGGATTTAAGCTTCGAAGAGCTGGAAAACTTAACAATTTCTCTCGGCGAAAAAAAATTCCGTGCAAAACAGCTTTACGACGGGCTTATGCGCGGCAAAAAAATTTCCGAAATAAACGTAACCCCGCAGCTGAGGTCGTCGCTTTTAAACGAGTACGAGGACGTGCCCGTTAAAATCATAAAAACCCTGACTTCCTCCGACGGCACGGAAAAGTATCTTTTTTCGCTTGCCGACGGCAACGTAATCGAGGGCGTGTTTATGCGGTACAAGTACGGCAACACACAGTGCGTGTCCACGCAGGTCGGCTGCCGTATGGGCTGTAAGTTCTGCGCAAGCACGCTCGGCGGACTTGTGCGCAACCTCACCTCGGGGGAAATCCTCTGTCAGATTCTCGCGGTGAACGCTTTGCACGGCGGCGACGGAAAGAAGCGCGCCGTAACGAACGTCGTACTTATGGGCAGCGGCGAGCCGCTCGATAACTACGACAATACCGTAAAGTTTTTGAAAAACGTTTCCGCGGAGGGCGGCATAAATATTTCACCGAGGAATATTTCTCTTTCAACCTGCGGCGTCGTGCCAGGGATATATTCTCTCGCGGACGAAGGGCTGCCCGTAAATTTAACCATTTCACTGCACCAGACAACGGACGAGGGGCGTGCCCGCACAATGCCTGTTGCGAAAAAGTATTCGATTGCCGAAATTTTAAAGGCGTGCGAATATTACTTCGAAAAGACGGGCAGAAGATATATTTTCGAGTATTCGCTTATAGACGGCGAAAACTGCGAAAAAACAGACGCAGAGAGGCTTATCGCGCTTTTGAAGGGCAGGCCGTGCCACATAAATCTGATACGGCTTAACGAGGTTAAGGAACGGAGTTTGAAAGCCGCGACGGACAGAGAGGCGTACGCTTTTGCCGCCATGCTCGAAAAGGGCGGGCTTTCGGCAACCGTAAGAAGAAGTATGGGGGCGGACGTGGGCGGCGCCTGCGGACAGCTTCGTGCAGGGTACTTAAAAGGAGAAAATTATGAAAGTTAAAATAGCGCCTTCGATACTGTCGGCGGACTTTTCGGTAATGGGCGAAACGGTGAAAAAGCTCGAAGCGAGCGGCGCGGATTTGATTCACTGCGACGTTATGGACGGAAGTTTTGTAGAGCCTATTACGTTCGGCGGGCAGATGATAAAAAATATCCGCCCCTTAACAAGGCTTCCGCTCGACGTGCACCTTATGATAGAGCACCCTAAAACGCAAATTAAATTTTTCGCCGAGGCCGGCGCGGATATAATCACGGTGCACTATAAAGCTTGCAAAAAAATATCGGATACCTATCTTAAAGAAACGCTCGCGCTTATTAAGTCCTACGGCGTAAAGTGCGGCGCGGTTGTCAACCCCGACGTGCCCGTCGAGAATATTTTCCCCGTATTCCCCTTATGCGATATGGTTTTGCTGATGTCGGTTTTTCCCGGCTACGGCGGTCAGAAATATATCCCCGAAGTTACGGAAAAAATAAAAAAGGCGCGGGAATATGCCCTTGCTATCGGCAAAGGCGATATGGATATCGAGGTAGACGGCGGCGTTACCTCGGGCAACGCGAAAGAGATACGCGACGCGGGCGCGAACGTGCTTGTAGCGGGGTCGGCTGTGTTCAAATCAAGCGATTGGGCTCATACCATCTCGGAGTTAAAAGCTTAACCGAATTATAATTCCCAAAAGGGGAAGGTGGCTTGCCCTTTTGGGCAAGCCGGATGAGGAAAAATATGAAAGGCATACTTTTATTAAACGGCGAGCCGTATCCTTACGCGATTGACGCCGAGGGCGCGCTCGTATACTGCTGCGACGGCGCGTATTCCTGGGCGAAGGGCAGGGTGCGTATCGATAAAAACGTGGGCGACTTCGACTCGCTCAACGAGGTACCCATTCCTGCGCCGGAGGAAATATATCCCTCCGAAAAAAATTTCACCGACGGCGAAATCGCGCTTTTCAAGCTCATTCGCGCCGGTGTGACCGAGTTGGAAATTTACAGCGGCGGAGGCGGCAGGGAGGATCATTTTCTCGGCAACCTGCACCTTTTGTATCGTGCGGCAAGCTCGGGTGTGAAATGCCGTATGATAAATAAGGACAGCGTGATTTTCGCGGGGAGCGGCAAAATAGAGTTGAACGCAATCCGCGGCAAAACCCTGTCGGTGTTACCTTTCGGCGCGCCGCTGCATATAATGGACAGTAGCGGGCTAAAATACTCATACCCGGAAGTCATAGGTTACGGTGAATGCCGAGGAATTTCCAACGTAGCCGTAAACGACAGGGCTTTCGTGGAGGTTGAGGGTGTCGCGCTCGTAATAATAAACGGGGGTGAGGTATGACCATTATCTGCATAAAACCGCCCAGACCCGTGCGGTTTGTATTGAGGAAAATCTGTCGCAAATGAGATATATCGATTTACATTGCGATACGCTTACCGCCGCGTGCGGCAGAGGCGTAGCGGTAGACGACCGCCGTTTGCAGGCGGGCGCGGCTCAACTCAATGAAAGCGAATGCGCGGCGCAGTGTTTTGCAATTTTTACCGAGGGCGACTCCGCCGCGAACGATTTTTTCGGCTGTCTTGCGTTTTACGAAAAATGTGTAAACGACGGAAAATTTATCCCCGTGCTCAACGGCGCGGACCTCGGGCGTTGCATAAAAAGCGGCGGCACGGGCGCGATACTCACCATTGAAAATCTCGGGTTTCTGGACGATATCGCCCGCCTCGGTGAGTTGTGTTCGGCGGGCGTAAGAATGGCTTCGCTCGTATGGAATAACGAAAACAAGTTCGCTTATCCAAACCTCATCTTCGGCGCTGACGGCGTGCCTATTTTTTCCGCGCGCGAAAGCCGCGGCTTAAAGCCCGCGGGCAGGGCGGCGGTTGAAATGCTCGATAAGCTTAAAATAATAGTGGACGTATCCCACTTATCCGACGGCGGTGCGGACGAAATACTGAGCGGCAGAAAAATCCCCGCCGTGGCAAGCCACTCGGGCGCGGCGGGGGCGTGCCGCGTTTCGCGCAATCTTACCGACGTGCTCATAAAAAAAATCGCCGACTGCGGCGGAGTTATAGGCATATATTATTGCAAGGATTTCCTAGGCGACGGCGATACGTTCGCTCGCGTGCTCGCTCATTTACAACATATAATTAACGTCGGCGGCGAGGGCGTCGTTGCGTTGGGCAGCGACTTCGACGGCATACCCGCTCCGCCGGGGCTCGAAACCTGCGAAAAGGTGCCCGCCCTTTTTGAGTATTTACAAGCCCGCGGTATAAGCGCGGCTACTCTCGAAAAGCTGTGCTATAAAAATTTTGCGCGTGTGTTCGAAGAAGTGTGCGGTTGATAGGGTTAAAAAATACAATAAAAGCCCCGCAACGAAAGTTGCGGGGCTTCCCTTTTCAAATAAAACTTATGCCCTTTCAACCGATTTAAGGCATCTTGCGCATACGTATCCCGTAACGGTTTTCCCTTCCGCAACGTATGATACTTTCTGGACGTTCGCTTTGAAAGTCCTTCTCGTTCTTCTCTTGGAATGGCTCACGTTATTGCCCGTCGTCTGACCTTTGCCGCAGACAGTACATACTCTCGACATATATTTACACCTCCGTGTGATTGCTGAATTGACTTAACTAATATAGCACGCGGCAAATAAAAAATCAATCAAAAACGGCGTTAAAGTTTAATTTTTTTTGTTTTTTCCAAAATAATTTAAGGGAATTGCAAAATATTCTTGCAAAATATTATTAATTGATATAGAATATAAAAAGGAAAAGCTTGTAAAAAGCGTATTGTTGCAGGCCTATCCGCGGAAGGAAAAAGTTATGGCAGTTAACACAAGCAACGTATTCGGTAAAATATCAATATCCGATTCCGCCATCGCAAAGGTGGCTAAAAACGCTGCCCTCGAATGTTACGGAATTGTCGATACGGTATCCAGAAAGTTTACCGATTCGCTTTCCGAGCTTTTGAAAAAGCAGACGGGCGGGCGCGGGATAAAGGTAGTTACTTCCGGTGACAGAATTTATATCGACGTTTACGTCATTATAAAATACGGCGTTTCAATAAACGCAGTGGCAGAGTCGCTTAAAGAAAGCGTCAAATACAAAGTGGAAAAATTCACGGGTATGATTGTCGATACCGTCAATGTGAATATTATAGGAGTCAAATTGTAAGCCTTATACTATATATTTTAAATATATATAGCGATAAGGCTTTTTCGGGTGTATTTATTTAAATAATAACGACGGAAAACGCAAGGTCGGATTGATTTCGACCGTTAAGCGTTTTCGCGACAAAAAAATCTCACGAAAATTTTGTGCAACAAAATTTTGTGAACAAAAGGATCTTATTATGCAGAAAAACATCAACAGCACCGAGTTCAGGAAGATGGTTGCAAGCGGTGCAAGAATGCTTGAAATAAACAGGGCTAAGGTAGACTCCCTGAACGTGTTCCCGGTACCCGACGGCGATACCGGCACGAATATGTCGCTCACCATGCAGTCGGCTATAAAGGAGATGAACGCGTGTTCTTCGAACCGCTTTCAGGAAATATGCGACGCGGTTTCAAAGGGTGCGCTGCGCGGCGCGCGCGGCAACTCGGGCGTTATATCTTCACAGATTTTCAGGGGCATATGCTCCGTTTTAAAAGATACGAAAGACGCTTTCGATACCAAAACCTTCGCTAAGGCTATGGAGGCGGGTACGAAAGTCGCTTACAGCGCGGTGTCTATCCCCAAAGAGGGCACGATACTTACCGTTGTCAGAATG
>Ga0073906_1004538_pt1 | contig 13819 bp, 13 predicted proteins | sample Inofromicrocosms_FD_65485 | JGI IMG/M metagenome (GOLD analysis project Ga0073906, IMG submission 65485) | Mouse cecum microbial communities from Vienna, Austria - Inoculum for glucosamine and mucus D2O microcosms | ecosystem: Host-associated > Mammals > Digestive system > Large intestine >... | reverse complement strand
GAGCCTCTCAGGCGTGCGGTATTCAGGCAAAGAGCCAAACCTACCGCCCCTGCGGGGCTTATTGTTTGCCGTTGGCAATTAGCCTACCGCACGCCTTTCTCATGTCAAGCGGCTTTCGCGGCATAAACCGCCGCTATTCACGATAAGGGGAATAGTCGGAAATATTAACGACGGGCATGCAAGGGCATTTTACGGGGTACTAATTTTCCCGTCGCTTTCACCGCACGGCACGATGATATAATCAGTTTGATAAAGCTCTTGATGATCCACACAACCCCGAGAATAACCACGATTGCAAGCACAAGCACCAAGACGATTAACGGAAGGCATAGGAAGAATACAAGCCATTCCCACCATTCCAAATTACCCGTAAATAACCGCCCGAAATAATCCGTCACATTATCCCACCAACCCGCCGTTGTAAACCCTTGACTCGGCGTTACTGCGCCTACGATGTCGATCGGATTCGATACGACGGAAATCACCTTTAAAATCCCTTCCTGATTGAACGTAAGCTGTATAATATCGAAGGCGAGAAACACCGACTGTTGCGCACAGTATGCATTCGCCATGGCATCATAAGGCGTAACGGTGCTGCTCGACGTATAATTGCTTACCGCAAAGCGGAACATGACAATTTGTTCCCCCCGTGTTTGCGCAAGGCGGTAACGGCGTTTCAGTTCCGTAACCTCCGATACTTGGATCATCAGTTTGTCCGCGATCGCTTCTTCCGTTCCGATAAGATCATCAGCCTGTAAAATGTAGATCGGCGCAAATTCTCGGCTCTCCTCGGTCGGATAAATCCCGAAAGTTTTATAAAACCATTCTACAAATTCCGAATGTTCGCCGTCTTTCCATGATATCATCTCTTGTAGATCCGCATCGATATCGAAGTCGTAATAGCTGTATCCGCATTGAATTTTGCCTGCTTCGTTGTCAACTTTGCGCCGTTCGTCGATATCCTCTTCAAACAAATCCGCGCTGATTCGCTTGTCTCCGACCTGCAAATATCCGCTTTCTGCCGTTGCGGTATAGTTGTATATGTACTCTTGCAAAACGTTCGACGATATCCCGCCGCTTCCTTCCAATTCGTCGCCGTAAGGATCGTATGTCTTGATATTCGCGCCCTCTTTTGTCGCAAAAGCATAGTACAGCTTATCGCCTACGGTCGGAAACGAAATCCCGTTGTTCGGGAACGCCATTGCCGCAACATATTTCCGCAATGCCCGATACTCTTCGTCCGATAACAGTTCGCGCAAGTCTTCCCATTTTTCGGAACTAAAATATTCCGGAATCGCGTATCCGACGATCTTTGAAAACAATTCCGCCGTTTTGGGATTTTCCGCAACGAGGATTTCCCGCGTTTTATATTCGTACCATTCCGCCTTGATTCGCTGTAACTTGCCGTACTTCCCGAACAGGTCGTCAGACACGCTGAAATACACCGTATCAAGCTGATTTTGCCCGCCGTTCGCGCTCGTCTGCGAACGATAGAAAGTATGTTTTACATCAAGTTTCACGCTTTCCATTTCTTTCACGCGCACTTGCAAATTGCTTTCCGCTTCGGGATTCGCCCCGCAACCCTTTGAAAAGCCCGTGAAAAAGAACGTGCGGGCGTACTCGTACGTGCCGTCGTGAAACGCTTCGTCCGTCGCGTTTCGGTCGCCTTTGTACCATAATTGCAAGCTCGCAATATCGTAACGGCGTTCGCCTTCGTGCAGGTTCGCATAATCTCGTACGCGGGGATAGAGTGCCGCAGAATCCGCAATCTTGAATTTGCAAAAGCGGTTGTTTGACGTACTGCTTAACAGGGTGATCGGCATGTTCGCGTACGAGAGCGGCTCGCCCGCGGCATTATACCGCACAGCGATATTGACTTTATTTGCGCCCGCTTCCGTGCTGATCTCCCGTTCAGAGGGGTTGTACACGTAGAAATAAACGCCGTAATATTTCTCCGCGATTTCCTCGTTATCGGAATAGGCGTATTCCGTAAAACCCGCTTCCGATATCAAACGGTGTCGCCCGCTCGATACTTTCGGATAAGCGGATAAATCAACGCCTTTCAGATCGTCTTCAATCTTCGTTTGGTCGAACGTCGAACGCATTGCTTCCTCCGCCTTTACCGCTAAACGGGAATAGGCGGGGAAAAAGATTTCCCCCGCCAAAACCGCAAGAACGAATAATACCGCAACTTTGATATAAAGTTTTAACTGCGTTCTTTTCATGCGTTTCTCCTCCCGATCAACTTAACGGGAATAAAATCTCGCTATCGCTTATGTCCGCATCTTCGACTTTCAAACCGTCGATATTTGCTCCCAACTCTACTTGCGCCGTTCCCGTCTTTATCGTTTCCCCGCCGTACGTGATCTTATAGTCTTCCGTTACGCGGAATACCCTTTTGTCATATCCGGAAGGCGCGTTCCTATTCATTGTCTGAATGCTCTTTAATACTTCCGCCGTCTTCTCCTCGTTCGTTTTATCCGTTCCCGCGATCAGTCGACCGAAACCGGAAATATTACTCATGATATATCCGCTGATTTCAATCTTCGTATAATATCCGCTCGGTCTAAGGTGCATATTGTCTCCCCAACCTTCCGCACTACCCCAACCAAGGCGAAGCGTAAACCCGCCGTTTTCCGTGCGTTGACTCTCTACTCCCGCATGCACCGTTCCGACTGTTTCTTCATACGTAAATCCGAACGAATAACGATACCGAGCTTCGTTCGTAAGTTCCAAGTATTCCACCTCGCCTAAGGTGCCGCCCGAAATCTCGCTTTTCGTTGCTTTTAGTTTCACGTTCGTAATCTGCGCAAGGTAGTTACACGTACAGCTTACCGACACGTTTTTGTTGGAGTTCATCACCGCCGTAAATTTGATCGGATCGCCAAACGCTTGCAAGCATTCGATCGTAACCGAAAGAGTATCTTCCGATACGGTGTACTGTATGTAATCGCTTAAACTCTTTCCCGTCGACCATTCCGTATCCTGCCCGACAAAATCAACGCTCCACGTTGCCGTGCGGTCGATTACATAAGTCGGTTTGATTTCCGAAATCGTTATCACGACTGCCGATTCGGCTTTTTCCGAAATGCCGTTTGCCGCGTAATCTTCGGGCAAAATTCGCGCCGATAACAATTCGACTTCGGAAACACCTTCGTTTTCGTCGCTATCAACCAAAAAATTGTCGTCCTTGATATTCCCCGCGGGATCGTCGCCCGTCGTCGGATCGTCGGGGTTCGGATCGTCGGGTAGAGGTTTCACCTCTCCGATCGGCTTGAATCCGTTCGACGGCTTGTACGGCGTTGCCCATTCGAACACCGCAAGCGCGGATCCCGCCGTTAAAATCAACGCAAGGCAGATCGCAGCCGCCTTCCAACCCTTGCCGCCGTTCCCGCCCTTGCTCTTGTAGTGCGTATACTGTTTCTTGCTCATGTTTTCTCCTTGAATTTTAGATTTTTTTGCGGGCTTTCTCCCGCCCGCGGGGGATTCTTGATTTTGTCCGAAGTCCCCGAAAACGGGAAACGGTTTGCGCCGATCAGATCTTCCAGAGATCTTCGAAGTTCCCGAAAACGGGATTTTACACCGTTTTAGCCGTCTGCCGCGCTACTGTCTTTCCACGAGGGGGGGGGTAGCAGGATAACCGCGCGGCGGGCGCTTTCGTGTTCTCCCCGCAAACGTTACGGGCGGTTCTTTGTAACACAAGTAAACGAATCGTGTGTCGTCGCGTACGTGTTCGATCCCTTTTTGCATTGTTCGAATGCTGTTATAAAGGGTGTCGTATTCGAGGAACTGAAACCCTTCGGGAAGTTCCCGCGCTTCGTCTGCCGTAAGTTGGTACAATAATGCGCTGATCGGTTTCATGCCTTCGCCCTCCGTGCCTCTTTTAAGTCGACTTTTAACTGCTTGATTTCCCGCAAGGCGTTTGCCGTAAGTTTCCGTATGCAACCTCTTTCGAGGTACGGGCATTTTTTGCACTGTCCGTGCTCGTCCTCGGAACATATCTTTAACGCCTTTTCGGTATCTTCGTACTTCATGTCATCTCCTTTGATCTCGATCTTTCGCCGCGCTCGTGGGCGCAGCTTGTTCGCTACGTTGTTTCGCACCGTTTGTTGACCCCCGTGGGCTCGCGGGCGCGTTTGTGCGTGGGCGCGCGCGTGGGCGTATCGCTCACGCGCGCATTTACTGCGATTTGAAAACACGGGCACATGATGAAAAGGGTTTCGGGATCGTGATCAATCGTACACCCCCCTAAATCTGGGTTGTGATACCCGCAGTTCTTCGCGCAATCCCACATATCCGTTTATCACCTCCAAAAATTGTTTTACAATGTAGCCAAATACGGCTAACATATAAAACATTATAGTGGCTAAATTTGGCTATGTCAACAATTTGTGCCAAATTTGGCTAAAATATTTTGTGAGGCGTAAAAATGAGATTAAAAGAATTAAGAGAAGAACGTAATTTGTCCCAGTGGGATGTTGCCAATGGAATACAAACGGGACAAAGAAATATTGGGCGTTGGGAAAAAGAAGAGGTGCAACCAGCGGCAGAATATATTATTAAACTTGCAGACTTCTTTGAGGTATCTACCGATTATCTTTTAGGGCGATCCGATGATTTTGGAAACGTGAATGTTCAAAGTTCCGCGCCCACACTCTCCCCCGAAAAAGCGGAGCTTCTCGCCCTCTTTGACGAAATGACTCCCGCCCAAAAAGCGCGGTTTATCGCTTATGGTGAAGGCTTACTCGGAAAGGTGGCAGGGAGCGGAACGGCGAAAAAGTTTTCATGATAAAATACCCCCTGCGCAATTCTGCGCAGGGGGTATAGGTTGATAGAGTTAACGAACGAAGAATTGAACGGAATTACGGGCGCACTTGAACGGGTATATGCGATTATCGGATATGCGCAAGGGCGGGCAGATAGTTATGCCGCCCGCCGTGACGAATTTCAAGTGATTCAATTTCCGACGAATAAGGCGAAGGAGGAAACGCGAAGAGAACACGAAAACAGCATTGCGCCGAAATCGGGCTTTCACTTTACCAAAAAGGAGATAAAGCAAATGCCCGAACAATTTCAAGGGATAATCACAATTGAATTTCCGATCCCCGTAAGGAAGAAAAAGAACGGGGTATACGAGGCGCGATTCCGCAAATACGGTTTCAATATCTGCGTGAGCTCCGCCGACGAGAGCAAGCTCAAAGAGAAGTTTTTCGCCGCTCTTCTAAGCTACAAGCCGAAAGAGGAAGCCACCGAACCCGCGCGAGCTCCGCTCTTCGAAGAGGTCGCCGCACGGTGGCTGGAACTCAAACGCCCGACGATCAAAGCAAACACCGCCGAATTTTACGAGGGGCTTTTCCGTGCGAATTTGCTTCCCGCGCTTGCGGGACGCGAGCTCGCGGACATTCGGCAATCAGACGTGCAACTGTTAATCAACGGCTACGTGGAAGAGGACAAGCCGCGAACGGCGGTAAAGGTCTATCAGACTTTGAAAGCCGTTTTTGATTTCGCGGTAGGGGACGAGCTCATAGAGAAATCGCCCATGCGATTATTGAAACCGCCGAAGTACGAAGAGAAGAACGGGACCGCCCTCACAGTGGAAGAAGAGCGCGAGCTCCTCGAACTTCTTGCCGCAAGCGAATGCGCGCCCGAAGTAAAAAACGCGCTTGTGTTTCTGCTCTACACGGGAATCCGTCGGAGCGAGCTCGCCTCGGCAGAAGTGGACGGTGATTTCGTTTCCGTTGTCTGCTCGAAAGTGCGCAAGGGCTATCAAGAGCGGCGCAGGCTCATTCCGATCACGCCCATGTTTGCGCGGTGGTTGCCGCAGATGAACGTTGACGAGCTCCGCACCGTGCGTCCCGACGCGCTCACGCAAGCTATGAAAAGGCTCATGCCCGCGCACCACCTGCACGAGCTCCGCCACACGTTCATTACGAGGGCGCAGGAATGCGGAGTGTCACGAGAGGTTGTTTCCGTGTGGGCAGGGCACGCCGCCGACGGAACGCAGACGAGCAACGTTTATACGCATTTTTCCCGCGAGTTCATGCTACAAGAAGGGCAAAAGATTATATATAATCTTTAATGGGGAGATTTAGTCCCCAAAAAGTCCCCAAAACGGCAAAAAAATAGCCCCGTATTTTGTATCCCTCTCTTCAAAAAGGTACAAAATACAGGGTATTTGGCTGGGGTAGCTGGATTCGAACCAACGAATGACGGAGTCAGAGTCCGTTGCCTTACCGCTTGGCGACACCCCAAAAAATACATTGGTGAATTGCTATTCACGATTACATATTTTATCAAACGAAAAAGAATTTATCAAGCGATTTTGAATTGTTTTGCAAAATTTTTTTGTCACAAATGTCGTTATGCTGTTTTTTGCTTGGCGGAAGGAAAAAATAGTTGCGCAGATTTCAAAATTTTCTTGCCTGTTTCGGACGAAATTGCTATAATGTTTCCAACGGGTTATTTGATCATGATTACGGAAGAAGAAAACGATTTTGCGGAAAAAATCGACGAACAAGACGGCGGGGAACACTCCGTCGATTCGTCTGCGGACGACAGGAAAATATTGCCCCGTATCAATTTCCGCGTCTTTCTTTTTTGTGCGCTCGGTCTCATGTTCGGGATATTTCTTTATGCCAAAATCCGTTTCGGAGGGTTAAACGTCTCCGATTTTCTTTTTATCGCGTTCTTTTTGTTTTTTGCGGCGCTGTCGTTTGCGAAAAAGCGTTTGATAACGATGCTTGCCTGTATTTTGTTTTTTGCATGCACGGGAGCGCTGAGCATCCATTTATATACGCAAAATTATCTTTCCGGCGCGGAATCGGGAGAGTATGACGTGACGGGAGTCGTAGATACAGTTTCTGCGGGGAACGGATATGCGACGGCGGAGCTGTCGTCTTTGACTTTCGACGGACGGCGCACGGGCGGAAAAATGCAGGTGCGTTTGTTGGCGCGTGAAGTCCGTTTCGGAGAGGTCTTATCCTTTCGCGCAAACGTCACGCGGAAAGTCTTGCCTTCCGGTGATTTTTATGCCAATTACTGTTTTGAAAAAGACATTCGGTATTTTGCGTCTGTTTCCGTAGTCAAAACGGTAGGTATGACGGGCAATCCGTTTTTGCGTTTAAAGTCCGCGGTTTACGAAACGTTACATGAAAATCTCGGACGTGATGAAGCGGACCTTTCGTTCGGATTGCTCACGGGCGATACGCGCGGGATGGACGGCAGTTTAAAAGAAGCGGTGCAAAAAGGCGGGATCGCCCATCTCTTTGCCGTATCGGGTTTGCATATCGGCATTTTGTTTGCGGCGGTAGCATTGTTGTGCAAGCCCTTGGGAAAATATTCGTTTGTGCCGGCGTTTGCCGCGGCGATTCTGTACGTTGCGTTTTGCGGATTTTCCGTTTCTTCCGTGCGTGCGGCGATCATGTGCGGCATCCTCGGCGCCAATCGTCTGATCGGGAGAAAGACGGATCTGTTGCAGTCGCTTTCATTGGCCGCGATATGTATCCTTTTGATCATGCCGGCGCAATGGCTTTCCGCCGGATTTCGCCTTTCGTCTGCCGCCGTGTCTGGGTTAGCGCTCTTTTCGGGAACGTTCGCGCGCGGTTTCGGCCGTCTGCGCCTGCCTTCTTTTTTGAGCGGATATCTGGGCGCGAATCTTTCGGTACAGCTCGTCACTTTTCCGATCCTGATCGAATGTTTCGGTTATTTCTCGGTATGGGGATTTCTGCTCAATTTTTTCCTGATACCGCTCATGCCCGTCTTGTTTCCGCTGTTGCTTGCAGACATCCTGCTTGCTTTGGCGATTCCGCCGTGGGCGGCGTTTTTTCTGGCGATTCCGAACGGGATCGTCTCACTCTTGCCGTATCTGTTTGCGGCGGCGGATTTCTCATTCGTGCTTACGGGGTTTTCGCTCGGCGCAGGCGGAATCGTCTGGTTTACGGGCGCGGTTGCATTGTCGGAGCGTTTTCGCCTCGGTCGCATTTTACGCGCCGTTGCCGCCGGACTGCTCTGCTGTATGTTCGCCGTTTGTCTGGTGGTTGAAAACGCGGTTTTTTCGGGTTGTAAAATCGTAACGGAAAGCGGAAGTTCGGGCGCGGCGCTCGTGCGTACGGACAAAGTTGCCGTACTGATCATCGGCGGGGATATTTCTCATTCCGCATGCGAGGCGTTTCTTGCTTGCAGTTACGGCGGAACGTTGGATGCGGTCGTCGTGCTTTCGGACGACAAGCTGGACGGAATCAACGTGGGCGCGTTTTTGCCGGCGAAAAGGGTGCATGCGCGCGACGAGATCGCAACGGGACTGCAAAAGACGGAAGTCGTGTTCGGCGAAACGTTTTCCTGCGGGGAATTGACCTTTCGTTACGAGAGCAGGAAAAAGCTGACGATGGCGGCGGAAGGACGCATTGTCGAGTTTGATTTTTCGGACGGTTCTGCCCTCGGCGCGGATTTGTTCGTCGGAAAGGGGCGAGGGGGCTTGAAATATTTTCTGAAAGATGGTAAAATAAACGCAATATGATCGGTTTCGTCTCCTCGGCTGAAACCGTTTAAAAAGGACATCGTATGAAATTTACCGAACTTGCAAAATCGTTAAAAGAGGGCGGGCCCGCGGCGGTGTATCTCGTCGAAGGGGAGGAGGCGTATTTTCGGGACCATGCCGTACATGCTCTTCGCGCCGCGTGCGGGATCACGCAGACCGTTTTAAACGACGTGCGATTCGAGGGCGAGAACGTGAAAACCGATCTTGCGGGATTTGTGAACGGCTTGTTCACGTTTCCGTTTATGGACGAAAAACGGTTTGTGCGGGTGTACGGTTTTTTCCCGACGGAAAAAGAATGGGAACGGTTTTTGAAGCCTTATGCGGACGCTCCCTGTCCTTCCACCGTGCTTGCCATTGTCAACGCGGAAAAGAAGCCGAACGCCGCCGATCTGAAACGGAAAAAGGGCGTGACGTTTGTGGACTGTTCCCGCGAGAGCGAAGAGACGCTTGCGCGTTGGCTGTACGGCGTGATGAAAAAAAGCGGGCTTGCCGTTGACGCCGACGCCGCGGCGCTTGCCGTGCGCTATTGCGCGCGCGACGCGGCGCGCATGAAGCGGGAGACGGAGAAACTGTCCGCGCTGTTGGGCGAGGGCGGGCGCGTGACGCGCGCGGTCATCGAGGAGTACGTCGCAAAGGATGCGGAGTACAAGATATACGAATTGACGCAGGCGGCGTCGCAGAAGAACTTTTCCCGCTTTTCGGAAATCCTTGCGGACATGACGGGAAAGGGGTATGACGAGAACGCCGCGCTCGCCTCCCTGACCGGACATTATCGCACGCTCTGCGAGGTGACGGAGCTTGCGGGTTCGGATGCGGAAGCGGCGAAGACGCTGGGGATCAAACCGTTTGCCGTACAGCGGAACCGCGAAACGGCGCAGCGTCTCGGCAAAGCGCGGGTGCGGGAAATCTATCGCCGGCTGTACGGGTTGTCGTGCGGCACGAGAAGCGGTCTGTACTCGAAATCGGGCGCGCTGTCGGCGGCGATCGCGGAAATATTCTTCGGGTAAAGGGAAAAATCGGGAGACGTTTTGTAAGCCGACGGAAAAAATACTAATTTTCCGTTGTAAAATTTTCGGATAAATACAAAATCTTTTGCTTTTTTTGCAAAAAAAGCTATAATATAAATAAGACGGGTTTGGGATTTTTTCGGACGAGGAGAACGGCATGCGGAATTGGGCAGACGTTTGGAACGGAATCAAGAATATTTTTCTTGACTTCGGAAATCATTGGGTGATCATTTTAGAAACGGTATTTTTGTTTCTGCTCATTTATTACGTGCTGAAAACGCTCTCCGAAAACAATGCGAAGAAGTTTGTCTGGACGTACGTAATTCTGATTCTCGGTGTGGGTTTCCCCGCGCTGATTTCCGATCATTTCAACGTGACCGTGTATTACGTTTTCATCATGTTGCTCTCCGTGTTTTTCCTGTTACTGTTCAGCATGGAGATCAAGCGGGCGATTTGGAATGCGAATAAGCGCAGCGCGGCGACCGCCAACGATCCTGCCGCACGGACGACGGCGGTGAGCGCGCGTGCGGAAGTGTATATTTCAAGTATTGTAAAAGCGGTGCAGGGGCTTTCCAAGAGCATGACGGGGGCATTGATCGTGCTGTCTAACGGGAACGTCCCGCGGGACGTCGTCGAGAGCGGCGTGATGCTCAACGCGCAGATCTCCAATCAGCTCATCGAAGGCATCTTTGTCAATAAAGCGCCTCTGCACGACGGCGCGATGATCATATACGGCGATAAGATTCAGGCGGCGGGGTGTTTCCTGCCTCTGTCGCAACGGGATTTCCCCAAGGACTACGGAACGCGGCACCGCGCCGGAATCGGGATCACCGAGGTGGCGGACGTCTCCACGATCATCGTTTCCGAAGAAACGGGAATCGTCTCCGTCGTCAAACGCGGCGAAATCACCCGCTATATCGATTCGGAGAGTTTGAAGAGATTCCTGCGCGAATACTATTGGAAGGAATTTAATTCGGAGGGCAGAAAGGCATGAAACTGAAAGAGACGTTGAAAAAGATGTTCACCAAGCACGTCCCCTTAAAAGTGCTCGCCTTCGTTTTGGCGTTTGTCGTCGCCGTTATCATTCACGCCGTATGAAATATTGTTTGAGAGTTCCGCGGATCCTGCTCCCCGAGAGCGGATTTGAAAAATGGTCGGTGATCGCGTGCGATCAGTTCACTTCCGATCCGTCCTATTGGGAACGGGTCAGGAAGACAGTCGGGAACGCGCCGTCTTCGCTGAACATGATCCTTCCGGAGATCTATCTCGGCGAGGACGACGAGGGGCGGATCGCCGAGATTCACGAAAACATGTACGCCGCGCTCGAAAACGGCTATATTTCCAAGCTGAACCGCGGGTGCGTGCTTTGCGAGCGCACGACCGTTTCCGGCGTGCGCCGCGGCATCGTCGCGGCGATCGATCTCGAAGCCTATACGACGGAGCGCGGAGAAACCTCTCCCATCCGTTCGTCCGAGGCGGTCGTGCCGTCCCGTTTGCCCGCTCGCGTCGCGGTGCGGAAGGGCGCGCCGCTCGAATTCCCGCACGCGATGATTTTTTACAGGGATAAAAAAGATAAGATCATGCGCATGCTGGCGGAGGAAGATCTCGAAGTGCTTTACGACTTCGAGCTGATGGAGGGCGGCGGACGGCTGAAAGGAAGCTTCGTTCCCGAATATTTTGCGGAGGAAGCGCTGCGCATGATGCACGGGAAAGACGAGCCGAGTTTTGCGGTCGCCGACGGAAACCATTCCGTCGCCGCGGCAAAGGCGTATTGGGAAGAAATAAAAACCGGATTGACCGAAGAGGAAATCCGCAATCACCCCGCGCGTTTCACCCTCGTCGAACTTGTGAATCTGTACGACGAAGCTGTGGCGTTTCATCCGATCCACAGACTGCTTAAAGAGACGGACGCCGAGGCGTTCTGTTCCTATTTCATGAACGCGGTGAAATGCCGCCGCGTGGGAAACGTACTCCGCCCCGCATTGCCCGCCGACGCTTCCGCAGTCGAAAAAACCGATCGGCTGATCGAAGAATTCGTCCGCGTCAACGGCGGAAAAATCGACTATATCCACGGCGACGACAACCTGATCGCGTTCGCGGCGCAGGAGGATTGCGCGGGCGTCATGCTGAAACCGATCGAAAAAGACGGGTTTTTCGAGCGTTTGAAAGGGGGCGGGAATTTCCCCAAAAAGACTTTTTCCGTGGGCGAGGATACGGAGAAGCGGTATTATACGGAGGGCAGGGAGATCGGATATGATTAAAGTATGTAAATTCGGCGGTACCTCGATGGCGGACGGCACCAATATGCGCCGTGTCGCGGACATCGTCGCATCGGACGAATCCCGCCGCTATGTGGTCGTGTCCGCGCCGGGCAAGCGTTTCGGCGGCGACGCGAAAATAACCGATCTGCTCTATGAAACTTACCGCAACGTATCGGAAACGGGTTCTGCGGGCGAAGCGTTCGGGAAAGTAAAAGAAAGATTCCGCGGTATTACGGGGGAACTCGGACTCGATTTCGATATCGATTCTCTGCTTGCGGATACCGAAAGAGAGATTCTTGCGGAACGCAGCGAAGACTTTACCGCTTCGCGCGGGGAATACCTCTCCGCGCGGCTCACGGCGGCGTTGCTCGGCGTGCCGTTCATCGACGCGCGCGAAGTCGTGAAGTTCGACGCCGAGGGCAGATTCGACGGTACGCGCACGGACGCGCTTCTGAAAGAGGCGCTGAAAGGGAAGCGCCGCGCGGTTGTTTCCGGCTTCTACGGCGAGGACGCATTCGGAAAGGTCAAGACGTTTTCCCGCGGCGGAAGCGATATTTCGGGGGCGATCGTCGCACGGGCGGCGGGCGCCGACCTCTATGAAAACTGGACGGACGTAAGCGGATTTCTCGCCTGCGATCCGCGCATCGTGCCCAATCCGCAACAGATCCGCGCGCTTTCGTATAAGGAATTGCGGGAGCTTTCGTACATGGGCGCGAACGTTCTGCACAGCGAATCCATTTTCCCCGTGCGGGAGGCGGACATTCCGATCAGGATCAAAAACACCTTCCGCCCGCAGGACGAGGGAACGGATATCCTTCCCGCTTCCAAGTACAGTTACGGGGGAAGGACGGTTACGGGGATCGCCGGCAAGAAGAACTTTACCGTCATATTTATCGAAAAATCGCTGATGAACGCGGAAATCGGTTTTACCCACAGAGTTCTGAGCGTTTTGTTGAAATACGGGATCTCGTTCGAACACATGCCGTCCGGCATCGATACCATGTCGTTCGTGATTGACAGCGAACAGCTGAAAAACGGGAATCTCGAAGCCCTTTGCGCGGAGATCCGCGAGGCGGTTTCGCCCGATCATTTGCGGGTGTACGACGATATCGCGCTCATCGCGGTCGTGGGGCACGGCATGAGCCGGAATATCGGTACCAGTGCCCGACTGTTTCAGGCGATCGCGCGCGCGGGCGTCAACGTCCGTATGATCGATCAGGGTTCGTCCGAGCTGAACATCATCGTCGGCGTGGATTGCGAGAATTACGACCGTACGCTGTGCGCGGTGTACGACGAATTTTTCAGAGAATAAAAGATCGCGAAAAAGCGCGCCGACGGAGAACCGTCGGCGCGCTTGCGCATGATGTGGTTATACGACGTAATCGGGATTGCTCGCCGCGGCGTCGAGTTCTTTTTTCTGCTCTTCGTAACCTTGTTTTCCGAGCAACGCGAACGTCGCTTTTTTGCCGGCTTCCACGCCCGGCTGGTTGAAGGTGTTCACGTTGAGCATGGCGCCTGCGTAGGCGGTCTGTAATTCGAAGAGGAATAAAAGCTGACCGAGCGTGAACGCGTTTACTTCGGGAAGTTCGATGGTGTAGTTGAGTCTTCCCGCCTTGGTCAGCGCGTAAGCGGTCGCTTTATTCTCCGCCTGAATGAGTTCCTCCATCGTATGCCCGCCGAGGAAAGCGACGTCGGGAATGTCTTCGCAGCCGTGGGGAATGGGGAACGGGGTCGCATAGCGTCCCACCGAAAGGAAGGTGACGACTTTGTCGTAGGGGCCTTCGGTATAGAGTTGCACCTGCGAATGCTGATCGGTAACGCCAAGCGCTTTCACGGGCGTCTGTCCGACGTTGCACGGTTTTCCGTCGAGCGTCTCGTTTTTGCCGAGCGATTCCGCCCAGAGCTGCGCGTACCAATCGGACACGTAGCGCAGGTTATCCGAGTAGGGGATCATTACGCCGATGTTTTTGCCGTCCTGCATGGCGATGTATTGCAAAGTCGCGCAGAGCAACGCG
>Ga0073906_1004535_pt1 | contig 13823 bp, 7 predicted proteins | sample Inofromicrocosms_FD_65485 | JGI IMG/M metagenome (GOLD analysis project Ga0073906, IMG submission 65485) | Mouse cecum microbial communities from Vienna, Austria - Inoculum for glucosamine and mucus D2O microcosms | ecosystem: Host-associated > Mammals > Digestive system > Large intestine > Cecum... | reverse complement strand
TGGACAGAGCCGCAGGCAAAGGACATACATTCTGAATTGTCCGGCCCTTCCTCCGGATACCTGCAGGATCTCAGGGCATTCAAGGAACGCGACCATAAGACAGTGATAGTCGGGATGAACGCCTGTGCAGACGTCCCTACAGGACGTTTCCAGCATCCGGCATCCATACCGGACAGTGTGGATGTCATCTACCTGCGCAACCTTAAGGACGGACTGCATCCGTCACTTGTCTCAGAAATAGCATCCCTGCGTGCCGACAAAGCCACCAAAGTTCTTGCAGACGTAGATTTTATCTCAATTGCAGACGAATGGGACGCGCTTCAGGAAGCAAATGAAAGCAACGGCGAACCGGCAGGAACAGAAGAGGAATTCAGGACATTCCTCGAAAACGGGTTCAGGAAACAGCTTGAATGCTGCGAAAGATATGGGCTGGACGGCATAATGCTCTCCTATAACGGTTCGTCTTCCGTATTCTCCATTACCGGAAGGGCAGCCTTTGTAAACACCGCCCTGGACTGGCTCGGAAAGCATCAGGACAAGACCGTATATGTCAGGGGAATACTGTCAGTCCTCAGCCGGGCATCAGGCGCCTATGACATCAAGGGACTGTTCGACAGGTGCTCCGGAATGCTCTATGCCTGCGGCACGGAAGAATCCACCGGAAATGTAGAAATGGCCATAGAAAGGATTATAGACCGCGGAGAAGGGAATGTGCCGAGAGACAGGTTCGTCCTCGAAGTCACCGTTCCCACTCCTGCCGACCCGGCCCATATCGGGCTGACTCCTTCGGAAGCCGCTTCCTGGACAACTGTCGCCTACCAGTCTTTCGACAAGACGGGAATCTGCATCGAGAATGCACAGGATGACTATTTCATGGCTGAGAAAAGCTATGGAAGCATCAGGGAAGCAATCAGAATCCTGAACCTCTGACAAGCATAAATTCAAATACTATGGATTTAAGAAAATACTTTATACTCGCGGCTGTCGGGATGATTGTTTTTCCTGCCTGCGACAATAACGGACCCGAAGTTGAAAACAAGGTCTTCATCTCAGCGGATTCGTATGCTCCGGAAATGAAGATACAGACAGATGAGCATATAGGCACTATGGTATACGACCTTACGCTGGGGATGGTTTCTCCTCTTGACCGTGACGTCAGAATCTTGATTGACAAAGCACCTGAGCTGCTTGATACCTACCGCAATGCATACTATGACGCGACTGCCAGGCTGCTTCCGGAAACCAGCTGCAATTTCGGCAGGCTTGAAGCCTCGATCACTTCATCAAGCGTATCCAGCGAGGCTCTGACCCTTGAATTTACCGGCCTTGACAAACTGGACTATACCACAAATTATGTAATGCCTCTGACCATCGTCGAGTCCGATGGAGTGGAAGTGATGGAAAGCGCAAGGAGCATCTATATAGTCATAAGCGAGGCCTCCCTTATCAATACCGTCGCTGACATCAACGACAATCTGGCATGGGTGGACTGGAAGGACAAGTCCAGGCTTAAGGACATGTCCGTATTCACTTTGGAGGCACTTATATATGCCAATACCTATGCCAATGAGGAAATCTCCACAATAATGGGCATCGAAGACAACTTCCTTATACGTGCAGGAGACAGGAACTGCAGCAAGAATATGCTGAATGTAGCTTACGGCAAAAAGATTAATGGACAAGAGCTCAACTCAAGAGGTTCCGTGAAGATAGAAAAGCCTCTGCTTGAAACAGGCAGATGGCAGCACATTGCAGTTGCATTCGACAACGGTAAAATAGATGTCTACATTGACGGAAGGCGTGCGGGAGGCTGTGAAAAAGCCAAAGTGGAAAATGGGGAGATACTCACAAGCGTTGACTTCACTACAGGGCAGTCCATAGACGGGACAAGCCGTCCGAATGAGGACGAAGGCAGACCACGTGCTTTCTGGTTCGGCTACTCTTATGATAACAAACGTGACTTCGACGGTATGATAGCAGAGGCGAGAATCTGGGAAAAGGCTCTTACTGCTGAAGAAATCAATGCGGAAAACCACTTCTGGAAAGTCCGTCCCGACAGCGAGGGTCTTGTGGCATACTGGAAATTCAACGACAATACCGGCAACGTTATCAAGGACCATACAGAATACGGAAACAATCTTATAGGAGACCATACATTCCTGTGGGTAAATGTCCAGCTTCCACAATAAAACAGATTATACACAAACTCAATAAACATTAATATAACAAGATGAGAAAATCATTTAAATTTTGGATATGTCCTATCATATCCGTGTTGGTCGCCGCTTGTACGGAAACACCTGAAGATACCGTCAACACCCTGACGGTAACTCCTGACCATGCTTTGGAATTTATGGCAAAAGACAATGAGGCTGTCCGCCTCAACGTAGAGACTGATGCCGCCAAATGGGAGTACAGTGCCTCAGAGAAGTGGATTACAATATCTGCAGGAGAAAAGAGTCTTTCTGTAAATGTCACAGACAATCCTGAGACCAAAGTCAGAGTCGGACGTCTGACCATTACAGCAGGCAATGCAGAGCCTGTAGCCATCAATGTCAGCCAGGATGCAGCTGAAGAAGTGGTACCGTTTCTCAGTGTAACCCCATCAGAACCTATTTCATTCTCAGCAGAAGCAGGTGAGGTTACAGCTCTCACTGTTGATACCAATGTGGAGGAATGGGACTATAAAGTGCCTGACTGGCTGACTGCTGAAAAGCAGGAAGGCCAATTGCTGCTGACCACTCAGGCAAATGAAGGTACGATCTCACGTGTCGGCAGGGTCGACATAAGCGCGGAAGGCGCGAAACCTGTCCGTATCAATGTGAGCCAGGAAGCTCCGGACCTTGAGAGCGTCAAGGCGTCACTTACAAATGCACAGGGCAGCCATAGCGGAGAATTGGTCATAGCCAATCTCAACACACTCGAACTGCCTCTGACTGTAAATCTTGACAAGTCTCTCAGAAACGATACACAGCTTGACATAGTCTACGACAAAGATTATGTGGCAGCCTACAACCTCATCAACAAGACTGACTATCAGGCATATCCTGAACATCTTGTCACAATTCCGTCGGAAGGTACGGTGACTATGTCCGCCGGTGAAAACAGCAAAGAATTTACAGTGGAAATCAATCCAGATGACATCAACAGCCTCCACAATGGTGTCACTTATCTCATTCCGGTCATTGTCAAACCCAAAGCAGGTACCGGTGTGACGGCCCCTATGGCAGAGGCAAGGGTAAACTACACCATTTCACACAAATGCAAGAAAGACGTGAAGAATGTCGTCTATATAGACACAAAGGATACCAACCCGCTCAACTTTCTCGAACTGAGGCTTGAAGACGGCAGTATGATGGTGGATGCGGTTGTACTCTTCGCAGCAAACATAAACTGGGACGGCAGGAATCAGGAAGTCATACTTAACAACAACGGCTGCACCCAGGGACTTCTCGACCAGACCGAGACATATATCCAGCCGCTCAGAAAGGCAGGCATAAAGGTATTGCTCGGACTGCTCGGCAACCATGACGGAGCCGGAATAGCCAATCTCTCCGAATACGGAGCAATCGAATACTCAAAGACACTTGCAAATGCAGTAAAGAAATACAAGTTGGACGGAATCTCTTTTGATGACGAATATTCAAACTATGGACAACTTTCCGGAGAGTGGTTTGAATCTGCTTCAGCGGAAAATGCCAGCAGGCTGCTCTATTATACAAAAGAATCAATGAAAGAAATTGTTCCGTGGGATACCTACACAATGGTCTACTATTACGGAAACATCAATTCATCTCTTCCGCGTTTCAACGGAGTCGCTCCAGGCAACTATGTGGATATAGCAGTTGCCGACTATCCTATAAAAAAAGCAGCCCCTATGTCAGGAATGACGAAAAAGCAGTGTTCCGGAGGTTCAGTAGAAATGAATCTAGGAAGCGGCAGCTCTCCAAGTGATGCAATAAACATCAAAAATAGCGGTTATGGCTGGATGATGTGGTTCAGCTACAACCCTGTCAAAAAGCCGGATAATGTAGCTGCTCTTCAGACGGCTGCCAAAGGGTTGTATGACGGTATGAAGCTTATGACTCCTCAATATGTCTACAAAAAGGCAACTATGGGAACTCACAACAACGATTTCGACCCTAACCCTTATCCTTTTGCCTGGTAATAATAATCACATAAATATCTGAAACATGAAAAAGACAATTTTAATGCTTGCAGGCCTTCTCGCACTGACAACCGGTTGCGATGAGAAGAACATAGAACCGGAGCAGCCTGCCGCCGACGAAATTTCAGTATCGCCTGAAAACGCCGGCCTTAAGAACATCGGCGGTTCAGTGGATGTAATAGTTACAAGCTCAGGAGAATGGTCACTTGAACCAGAGGAGGAATACTCTTGGGTGGAACCGTCAGCAATAAGCGGAAAAGACGGTGACAAGGTGGTCTTCTCAGTAAAACCAAACGACACATTTGAGATACGTGAAGCAGTATATACTTTCACTTCAGGCAAAGCCGAAACAGAGTTCAAGATAACAGTCGAAAAGGCGGATCCTCTTGTCGGAGAGATTTCCATCTATCCTTCGGAGCCGATTGAAGTCAGCGCAGACGGAGGAAACCCTTCCGTTACCGTGACAAGCCTCGTCAACGATGAAGGGGCGTCCTGGACACTCACACCGGATGATGAATACAGCTGGGTGACTCCATCCACCCTGGAAGGTGAAGACGGTGATGCAGTCACATTCAATGTGGAACCCAACAATGAGGAGGAAGACCTGACAGCAACATTTACCTTCAGTACAGACGGAGACGCCTCATGCACATGCACCATCATCAGCAAGGCCAAGACGTGGACTCTCGAACTTGCATCCGAAGCAGAATTTGAATATGACAACAAAGGAGGAGACCTTACTGTTTCCGTCAATTCCAACATCCCTGCCGCAGACCTTACCGTGACCATTCCTGACGACGCCAAATCGTGGATAGAATACACTACATCAAACCAGGGTGACAATTCAGTGGATTTCTACTTCAATGTGAAAGAGAATACGACATTTGAAAACCGTCAGAGTACAATTACTGTCAGCGGTGCAAGAGTAGAACCTGTGACCGTTGCCGTAAGACAGAAACAGACAGACATTCTCTCTGTAGAGACAAAAGAGATCATCCTCGGTCTGGAAGGAGGTAATTTCGAAATCCCGGTTACGGCCAATGTGGAATATGATGTTGATTTAAGTGATGCAAGCGGTGTCACAAGCAGAGGCAAAGAAGGCAATGTCGAGAGATTCAGCGTGACAGGCGTCAGCGACAAGACTGTATACAACATTGTTTTCAGACCTGTTTCCTCATCAGTGCCTGCCGTAACAGTTCCTGTTACCTTGAAAAAATCCGCCCTTATCAACTATGTCGCGAATATGAAGAAGCATTATGCATATCCTAAGTGGGAAAATGCGGCTCCAGTCAACAACCTGAGCCAGTTCACCATCGAAATGCTTATAAATATCCGTGAATGGAAGTCCGGCAATGAAATTTCCACTCTCCTTGGAATAGAGAACGATTTCCTTCTCCGTATGGGAGACGGCAACAGCACATCCCATAATACAATCCAGCTTGCATATAACGGGGGCTCAAAAACAGGAAGCTATTGGACATTAAGTACTCTGCCTGGTAATTTCGGACATTTTCAGAAGTGGATTCCCATTGCATTGACATTTGACCGCGGTTCTGTAACCCTATATATGGGAAATAACTATGCCAATTGCGGAACTGTCACTATTCCAAAGACTGAAGTCAACTTCGGAGTGCCGCATATAGCGGAAGGCATGGAAAACCGATTTCCGAATATGGGCAAATATTGTTTCTGGATAGGACGTTCCTACGACAACAACCGCGATTTCCGAGGATGGATGTCCGAAGTCCGGATATGGAACAAGGTACTCACTACCAGCGACTTCAACGCAGAGAACCACATATATTATGTAGACCCTGCTTCAGAAGGTCTGGTAGCATACTGGAGATTCAACGAGGACGATATGGGCAAGAACACAGTGAAAGACTGGTCAGCTTCCGGCAATGACCTCACTGTCAATTCTCCTATAGAATACGAACCTGTATCTCTTCCATAATCCGCAGTATATGGAAATGTGACACAGAATCGCCTAAAGGCAATATGCGTCTTTTTAAGAGGGTGAAAAACGGTCCCTCTTAAAAAGACGCATTATTATAAACACCTGTCAATCAATCAGGCCTGTCCTTACAACGCTTCAAGATAAAGTACCCGGCTCGCCCAGTCGTTCTGCCTGTGATAGTCCACTTTATGTGTATATGGAATCTCCAGTCCGTTCTCCATCAGAAAGCGTCCGCTGAACACGGCCCCTTCGAAAGGAAGCGGTTCACTGTCTATCCTGTTGAGTTCCACAACCTTGTAGTTCCTGTCCGGATCAAGTCCGGCCATAGTGACACGCGGAAGATGCTGGTTGCAGAAATGCTCAAGTTTCCACCAATAGAACACCGCCTCATCCTTTTCCGGAGTACAATACATCAGGGAAGCCACTCCGAGATTGTCATACGGCGACACAAGCCTGTAGATGTCACCGAACTGCACCACCGGTCTGATCTGCTTATACTGTGCAATGGCATTCCTGCACAGGGTGATTTCCTCCTGTGTCATATTCTTAGGCTGTATCTCCATCCCAAGCCTTCCGCTCATAGCCACATCTATCCTGTATTTCAGAGGTATAGTCCTTGATGTCTGATGATTCGGAGCCGCGCTTATATGCGAGCCCATCGTGATGGCAGGGAAGAAATATGAAGTTCCCCACTGCATATACACCCTCTGGAGGGCATCGGTATTGTCACTCACCCAGAACTCATCGAACCATGGAAGCACGCCATAATTGGCACGTCCTCCCCCGCTTGCGCAGGCCTGGATGACAAGGTCCGGATATTTGGCCCTTATACGGTCACATACCTTCGCGAAGCCGCGGTGATATTCTATATAAAGATGGCTCTGATTGTCGGAGGCAAGATATTGTGAACCGTGGTTTGCGATATTCATATTGGCATCCCACTTTATATAATCTATTTCAGGATTTGCGGTCATTATGTCATCCACGACGGAAAATATGAAATCCTGCACTTCAGGATTGGAAAGGTCCAGCACCAGCTGAGTGCCTCCCCGTCCTGTCACAGGTTCCCTTTTCGGAGCCTTGATGACCCAGTCCGGATGTTTTTCATAAAGTTCACTTACCGTATTTGTCATCTCCGGCTCGATCCATATTCCGAATCTTATGCCGTGGTCTTCAGCCATCTTCACAAGGGCCGACACTCCTCCGGGAAGCTTGTTCCTGTCTACTCCCCAGTCCCCCAAGGCGCAATTGTCCGTAAGACGCGGATATTTCACTCCGAACCATCCGTCGTCCATAACGAAAAGTTCTCCGCCCATAGATGCTATATCGCCCATCATCTGGTCCATACCGGCTTCATTGATATCAAAGTACACTCCTTCCCAGCTGTTCAGGAGAATCTTGCGAGGAACATCCCCGTGGGCTATCCTATGGTTTCTGCCCCACCTGTGGAAATTACGGCTGACACCGCTCATTCCTTCATCGGAGTATGTCAGGGCCAGTTCCGGGGTTTTGAAAACTTCTTTGGAAGCAAGCCTGTATGAAGAGTTGTCCGGATTTATCCCGGCAAAGAACCTGTGGTATTCCGAATCATCCGTATCCACCTTCAGCTCATAATTGCCGCTATAGCACAAGGCGGCTCCGATTACCCTTCCGCTGTTCTCCATAGGCTTTCCGTCAAGAGAGAACATGACTTCAGAGTGCGCGGTATGCGAATTGCGGACCCCGTCCTTATTCTTTATGACCTTCATGCCGGGCATAAGAGGTTCCTGTGCAAGTTTCGCCTCATTGGCCCAGGATCCGTAAAGATGGCTTATCCACACATCACCGCGACGTAAAGGCAGGAAGCCTGAATAGAATTCAGTCAGAACGACAGGCTTCTTTTCCCTGTTTTCAATCTCCGACCAGGTCTCTATCACCTCGGAATCCGGATATGTCCTGTAGCATACATTCACATAAAACGGATATACCTTGTCTTTCAGGCATATCTTGGCAAGCTTACCTCCATCCTTGTCAGAGATTTCCACATTGTCCACAATCAGGTCCGTGGACATATTGCCGTCGGAATGTGTGACGGCAAGGGCAGTCTCGGAAGCTCCGGACATACCGTAGGCAGGATAGGCTTCAGCATTGAATGCACCTGCAGCCTTCAGATTCCGGACGTCGTCCTCCGAGAGCCTGTCCCCATAATAAAGCATCATCAGTTTCTGTCCTTCGGAGGCGTCAAGCACCAGCGAAGTGCGGGAAGTGGATATATGCACCTGCCCGTAGGCCGCCGCACCGAAGCACACGGCCAGCATTGAAAATAAAATCCTATGTTTCATAATTCATATAACGACCGGTCAACGCCGGTCCTGTAAACAGTTGTTTTTTGTCTGAAATTTTCAAGAATCCATACTTCTGCGCCACTGGAGTTCATTCTGAATATCCTTCATCCTTCCGGATGTCAGAGGATAGAAGAAAAGGAACAGCATGGATACGGCAGCCACGGCAGCAGGGACAAAGCTCATAAGGGCCTTTACCCATAGCAATGCGGATTCAGTCTGCACCGCATCAGCGACAGTACTGTAGCCCACGGCTGCAAGGATAGCCGTCACGGCAGAACCTCCGATAGCTCCGCCGAATTTCTGCGCCATAGATGAAGAAGAGAATATAAGACCTGTGGAAACTGTCTTGAATTTCAGTTCGGCATAATCGGCAATATCGGCATACATACTCCACACAAGAGGAGAGACGATACCGGTAATGACCGAAATGAGCACCTGAAGAAGCATCATAACCCAATACCCTCCTGACGTGCAAGGCACGAAGAAGAACAATACGCTGAACACCATCAGCAGCACAAGAGAGCCCATAAAAGTGGTCTTCTTGCCTATTCTGCGCGTAATTGACGGAGTCATTGCCACTCCGGCCATATTGGCGATCTCCCCTACAGCGAAGAATATTCCCGCATAGAACAGGAATTCCGCCGAAAAGATGCTGAGATGTGCACCGTTCCCGATTACACTGGCGAAGAAGAAAGGTCCTGCGGTATAACGCACCGCATTGAAGAAGTTGAAGAACAGGACTCCGCCGAGAAGTATCCACCAGGGAGCATTCCTGAAAAGGGAGCCGAGGTCAGAAAGGACGGATGTCTTCTTAGGCATAATCTTGACCCTCTCGCGCGTCATCAGGAAAGTCAGGAAAAACAATACGGCACAGCAGGCGGCTATTACCATCATAGAATACTGCCATGAAGACGGGTCGTTGACACCGGCATCTATACCGCGCATATTGTTGAAGAACTTGCAGAGAGGCTCCCATCCGGCAAGGACCATAAAACTTCCGCCGTATGCAAAGAACATCCTGAAAGAAGAGAATACCGTCTTCTCGTCAGAATCGTCCGTAACGACTCCGAGCATAGCTCCATACGGTACATTGATGGCGGTATATACAGTCATCATAAGTATGTATGTAACATACGCCCAGATGCGTTTGCTTTCATACGACCATCCTTCCGGAGTGGTGAAGAGAAGCACTCCCACTACGGCAAACGGTATGGCTATCCAGAGAAGATAAGGCCTGTAACGTCCCCACCTGGTGGAAGTACGGTCAGCGATTATTCCCATCATCGGGTCGGAAACAGCATCCCAAATGCGTGTAACCAGCATCAGGAAAGTCGCGTCCACAAGGGACAGCCCGAAAATCGTAGAATAGAAAAAAGGAAGATAGGCAGTAAAAACCTTCCAGAACATAGAAGAGGACATATCCCCGAGACCGTAGCCAACCTTTTCTGACAAAGTCGCCTTGGCCTGCACATTGTTTGAAGTCATCTGTTATCAGTTTAGTGTTATAAATCGGATGTTCGGATAAACTTTGCAAGATAGCAATTTTTATCCGAACATCAGCAATTTTGAAAACCGTTTGAATTTCATCAGACGGAACCCGAACACTCCTTATTATTTGTCAAGAAGGGCCAGGTTGCGGTCTATAAGGCCGTTGAGCCTCCGCACCGATTCAGTCGTGGTAAATCCGTCCGGTCCGGTATTGAGACAATAGTCCACAAGACGGTCGACGGTGGATGTGGCTACGTGCAGACGGGTGTCGCAGGACGCGTAATAGATGAACACCTTCCCGTCCTCGTCCGCAATCCATCCGTTTGCGAAAAGCACGTTCATCACGTCCCCCACATACTCTTCACCTTCAGGCACCATAAAGAAGCCTGCCGGCTCGGCGATGACCTCGGAAGGATCTTCCAGTGAAGTCATATAGAGATACAACACATACCTGAGGCCGGAAGCGCAATTGCGGACTCCGTGCGCGAGGTGAAGCCAACCTTTGGATGTCTTTATAGGCGCAGGTCCCTCCCCGTTCTTGGTCTCCTTGACGGTATGGTAATGGCGGCGATTGATAATCTTCTCGTCCTTTATCTCGACATCGGACATATCGTCCACCAGTGCCCATCCTATTCCTCCGCCGCTTCCGGTATCGATGAATCCGTCCTGAGGGCGTGTATAAAGCGCGTACTTCCCGTCCACGAATTCCGGATGAAGCACCACATTCCTCTGCTGGGAAGCCGACTTCATATCAGGAAGCCTTTCCCAGTCGATGAAATTCTTCGTCCTTGCGACCCCTGCGGCAGCAACGGCAGAAGACAGGTCCCCTGCAGGAGCTGAAGGGTCCTTGCGCTCGACGCAGAATATTCCATACACCCAGCCGTCCTCGTGAGCCGTCAGCCTCATATCATACACATTGGTAGCAGGCTCGCCGAAATCAGGCATAGTGACAGGACGGTCCCAGAAACGGAAACCGCTCACTCCGTCCTCGCTCTCGGCCATAGCGAAAAATGATTTCCTGTCCGCACCTTCCACACGTACCGCAAGAAGATATTTCCCGTTCCATCTGATCGCGCCGGCATTGAATGCGGCGTGGATGCCGAACCGCTCCATCAGATACGGATTGGTGTCCCTGTTAAGGTCATATCTCCAAAAAACAGGAGCGTGATCCCCCGTAAGGACAGGATACCTGTATCTTTCATATATTCCGTTGCCTTCTACAGGTTCATTCTTTCTTGAAATGAGTGACTCATATCGAGCCTCCAGCCACGCAAGTCTTTCTTCAAAATTCATATCAAACTAATTTTAGGTCGTTCTACAAGAACATTATATTTTTCTTACTATAAAATTCCTTGAAATCATCCTCGCACACCGCTCCCGGAAAAGGTCCGTAGAAATGTCCGGGCTTGTCCCAGGCGTTGCGCCAGGTCAGCACGTATGAAAGAGGATAGTCATTGATTACCGGGTAAAGGACCTCCGTCCACCACTTGGAGTAAGGGATTCCTTCAAATCCGGTCTCCGTCAGGGCAACCGGCTTGCCGTGTTCCCTTCCAAGTTCCGTGATATATCCGAGGGCATCCCTCAACTGAGCCGCATATCTTGCATTCGATGACTCCATAGACTCATCTTCAGAGCGGAACTGATAGCAGTCGAAACCGAGAATGTCCACATATCCGTCGCCGGGATAACGCTCCATATATCCTTGCTCGTCCACTCCCGTGTTAGGAGAGTATGCCCATATAAGATTTGTCAGCCCCCTTTCCTCTACAAGATAGGCGTATGTCCTGCCCCACAGTTCCTTGTATTCATCCACAGAGCAAAGCTCTCTTCCCCACCAGAACCAGCTCCCGGTATGTTCGTGCCAAGGACGGAAAATAACCGGTATCGGATTGCCGCTTCCGTCCTTGAGGGACAGGAGAAAGTCAGCAACCTTTGACATCCAGGAACGGAAGATATCTTCATTTTCCAGAAAATAAGCTACGGCCCTGTCCGAACTTACATCCCAGGAATCGCCTCCCGTAAGAGGATTGCGCAGATGCCAGGAAAATGTGACCACCCCGCCTCTTCCGTAATGCGCCACAGCCGCTTTCCTTATGGCATCGAACCTGAGTCCGTCAAGATTGTCAACGTCCGCAACCTCCACTCCTCCGAGGTCGAGTCCCAGCACGGCAGGATGACTTCCGCAGACATCCTTTACATCAGAACGGTCATATCCTGCACGATCCGCTTCATCCGGACCCCAGCCGTGCCCGTACAGAAGGGCATCCTCGTGTCCATACATTATTTCCCCGGACCCGGCAGCAGCACACAGGCGGTCCATCAGCGCGTCCCTGTCCTCATTGCCGTCGACTCCGCAGGACGGTAAAATTGTCATCATAGAGGTAAAAATCATCAAAGTCTTCAATATTCTGTCCATATCAATAATCTTCTTGTCATTTCACATTGAAACCAAGTTTCATAAGATCCTTGTCATCAGACGACGGCCCTACCATCACGAAGAACTCTCCAGGCTCTACTATAGGCCTCATCTTCTTGTCAAGGAACATCAGCTTGTCAGGAGTTATCGTAAATTCCACCTCCCTGGACTCTCCCGGTTCAAGATGGACACGTGCGAAATCCTTCAGTTCCTTCACCGGCCTTGTCACCTGGGAGAAACTGTCACGGATATACAGCTGCACGATTTCATCTCCCGCCATTCCGCCTTTATTGGTTACCGTCACGTATGCCTTGACATCCTCTCCGGCCGATATCTCCGTCCTGTCAAGACGGAAATCGGAATACACGTATTCAGTGTAGGAAAGTCCATACCCGAAAGGGTAAAGCGGAGTGCTTGGAGTCACCGCATAAGGATGGAAATACTGGGAAGGCTTATGATTGTATATCATCTGAATCTGCCCTGCTGACCTTGGCATAGTCACAGGAAGCTTGGCAGACGGATTGACTTTGCCATACAATATCTCGGCAATGGCCTGACCGCCATACATACCAGGCTCCCAGGCATTCACGACCGCGTCAAGGTTCCCGGCAGCCCATTCCACACCGAGAGGACGCCCTGCGACAAGCACAAGCACTACCGGCTTGCCTGCGGCATATATCTTCCTTATCAGCTCATCCTGAAGCCCCACAAGGCTGATATCCGACCTGTCGGTATCTTCCCCGCAGGTCCTTTCAGTCCATCTGTCCCTGAACATATATTCTCCTGCAACGACAATGCTCAGGTCACAGTCCACGGCTGCGGAAGCCGCCTTGTCAACCTGTGCAGGTGACATATTGCGCGGATCCCAGCCCTGGTCGACAAAGACAAACTCCGTCACGGGAGATACCATCTTAAGACCTTCAAGCACCGTAGTGACATTCTCAGGGCGTTGGGCAGCACTCCAGTCACCGAGGATATTCTGGTCATCGGCGTTTATGCCTGTAACGAGCACCCTTCTGTACTTTCCGCTCTCCAATGGGAGAAGGCCGTCGTTCTTCAGAAGAACGATTCCCTCACGCGCAGCCTCAAGAGCAGTCTGACGGTGCTCTTCACAAAGACGCACATCCATAGTGGTCTCAGGATCCGCATACGGATGTTCAAAAAGTCCGAGACGAAACTTGATTTCCAATATCTTTCTGACAGACCTGTCTATCCTCGACTCGGGAATCCTCCCTTCACGTACGAGTTCACAGACCATCTCATTCCAATGGATTCCGTGCATGTGCATATCCATTCCGGACATTATCGACTGGAAATATGCCTCCTTGAGATTCTCTGCCGTAGCGTGCAGGTCGTGGATATGCTCTATATCCATCCAGTCGCTCACGACAAACCCTTCAAATCCCCACTCTCCGCGCAGGACATCCTCCATCAGCCATTCATTGCTATGGCAAGGAATTCCGTTGAGTT
>Ga0073906_1004526_pt1 | contig 13839 bp, 12 predicted proteins | sample Inofromicrocosms_FD_65485 | JGI IMG/M metagenome (GOLD analysis project Ga0073906, IMG submission 65485) | Mouse cecum microbial communities from Vienna, Austria - Inoculum for glucosamine and mucus D2O microcosms | ecosystem: Host-associated > Mammals > Digestive system > Large intestine >... | reverse complement strand
GATCTCCGACGAGAGCAGCAGATCGGTCAGCATATCGCCGTAATATGGCACCTCGTCCTCGCCGTCGCGCACCGAGACCGATATCGGCGTGGCGAGCGGACGCCCCTCGGCGTCGCGGAGGCTGAAATCGAGCCTCACCGAGTCGTACGGCTCGTATACTGTCTTGTCGGCCGAGACCTCTATGGCGGCCTGCCGCCCCGTGTGCGAGAATATGAGGCGGTCGGCGATCGGCGCGCCGTCGATGTCGACGAGTATTATGCGGGCCACTCCCGCGGGCATGCGGCGTTTGTCGATCTTGAATTCGAGCGGCTCGCCGTCGGCCAAGTCGAGAATGCTGTAACTCGACAGCGCGCCGCCGCAGATCACGGCCGCGCCCAGCATCGTGGCGGGCATATCGGCGCTCTTGCGCACCACGATTGCGACGCTGTCGGCCGACGAGATGTTGTCGACGCGCATGACGACGCCCTGCGGCCGCACGGCGGGCAGGTCGACTTTTCGGCTCTTGTCCTCCGCCGTCACCTCGGCGCGGTCGTCCGCCGCGGGGGTGTAGTCGAACGCTCCGCGGCCGCCATACTCGGTCGCGAACTCGGCCTTGACGTTGCCTTGTTTGTCGCGGATGACGCCCGACAACTCGAGCGGCATCCCGTCGGCGTCGGTCGCCTCGAACGCCATGCGTGCGGGCAGGTCCTCGACGAGGTTGCCGCCCTCGGGGTAGAACCTCACGGCGACGCTCTTGCCGCGTTTGGCTATCGGGCGTTTGACGGGATATTTTCCGCCGACGGCGCGTGGTCGCATCATCCTCCTTTCGGAGGTGAGGGCGGGATTGTCGAGCTTGTCGAATACGGGGATCGTGCGAGAACACACGGTCTCTTCGCCGAAACCGAGCATGTATTTGGTGTAGGCCCTGATCTCGTAAAATCCCGAGTAGAAGGGGAGATGAGTCAATACGAAATTGCCGTTGCAACGTCCGTCGACTATCGGCAAGACCCTCTTTTCGATGATTGTGCCGCCCGGGTTGAGGAGTTCGACGTATAGAGTGCGGCTCAACGCCGTCGGGCGATTCGTGCCTGCCGTGACGACGTAGCATCCGAACCAGATGCGGTCGCCCTGAAAGTAGCTCGTGTTATCGAGATGCAGATGCACCTTTTCCTGCGGCAGCGTCTTGCCGAAGTTGCTCGCGGCATAGGCATAACCGAGCAGTCGGCGCATTACCGTGTCGGGCAATTGTTCTTGCGCCGCGGATGCGGCCGCCGCGAGTATGCAGAGTGCGAGCAGAAGCGATTTTTTCATGATGTGGCAGGGTATATAAAGCAAATATACGGAAATAATTCCGTATATTCGATGCCGACGGGGGATTTGTACGTATTCTTCGAAATCTATTCGAACCGTTTGAAATCGTAAAGATCGGTTTCCGCCGTTTGCGAGTGGGTATTTCCGTTTTCGTCGGTCAGCGTGACAGTTATCTTGTGCTTTCCCGTCCATGCCGTGGGGGCATACATGACCCACAAAGTAATATATGGATATATTACGGACAGTTCGTGTTCTTCTATCTCATTGCACGGTTTTTTAGTATCGCCAAGTATATAGTCTGCAGGGTTCACATCCGAATGGTCGATATCTCCGAGGAACTGCGTGTATGAAAAATAATCTGCAATAAATATGTCGTTCAACGGTGTTCCGGCTGGGTGCGATTCGTCGTAATCGCGGTCGCTCGTAATAAGTATATCCGTTACCTTCGGATAAATAGCCGTGCGAACAGTGCTATGATAAATATAAATGTCTTCCCAATTATAACCCACATCATTATTTTTTGCGGCCAATTCGTTGAACTTGTTCAAATCTTCTACTGTCTGCGTAGGATTGAATAATCTTTGAAATTCTGCTGAATAATATTTCTGTTTGGTCTTGAATCTAATTGAAAATATTTCGTCAGCATTATTATACCGTAAGTCGAACGACGACCACTCTTCGTAGCAGTCTATAAAATGATATGATCTTATACTTATCCATTTGCACTCGTCTTTGCAGGAGGATAACATAAATGCCAACAAAGACATTATAATATAGATCGGGATATTAGGTTTCATATACGCAATTATTTATTAGGGTTATTGTATGTGACGGTTCTGAAAAACCATCTGTAATCGTAATCGGCCCTTGTTTCGTTTTCCGTTCCGATCGGTCCTGCTACAGTGTCGAATACTTTGCCTAAATAGTATCCGTTAGCATTTCCATCCCATCCGAAATTACAGTGATAATAATGTGTCGGAGCTTCGTTCTCCTCGGAGGTGGATACCAATTCGGTGTAATTTTCGTCCTTGTACGTCTCGGTAATAACTTTTCTGTAGCCGTAAATGTAACCGTCTATTACCCAAGCGTGACCGTTGAATTTGCGTTTGGGTTTTCCCGCTACCAATACGGGAGAATCGTTATCCAGCATATCACGAATGTCTTTAGCGGCAAATGACAAATGGCGATGAGTTCCATAATATCCGAAGGTATATTTCAAAGCTTTTTTAGCACGATATGCTGTCGAACCGCTGTTTTTCATACCATATTTTGTCCTGCAGGCTTCACCTGCGGCTTTTATCAGATGCGCCACTTCTATTACGTTGTTTTCTTGAATATTTGATGTATAATGTTTAAATTCATTGATTTTATCCCAATTATAAGTATGTCCGTACGCGGATTGCGGATTCCGATGATATGCCAATATTTGGGCGAGCGCCACTGCAACGCATCCTGCCGCATAATTTCCTGTCGATTTATAGACGAAATAGTTGTCGTTACACATGGCATTAAACGGATGTCGCTGCCCCCACTTCGTTTGAATATAAGGGCCGACCTGTTTCTGGCGAATTAATTCTCCGTACTCTTTCTTGGTGTAAGGCGGATTCGCATAACCGTCCGCATAATCCTCTATTATTTCTATCGTTTTGAATGTTCCCGTTAGGGGGCCGTTGCACCAAAATTCGTCTTTCTCGTCTTCGTCGAGATCGGCCTCGGTAAGACCGGTTTCATCGGCATAATTCTCCGACGGTTCATAAACGCCGAAATCTATCAGTGCGAGTACAGGCTCCAGTCGGGAATCGGCAGACAGAATAGCATAACCTTGGTCGTCGTCGAAATTCACGATGTACAACAGCGTGTCGGGAACGGAGTTGCTGCCGCTTCGGGTCCGTTTCGGACGGTGGGCGAGGACTTCTTTGACGGTGCGTTTTTCGCCGCGCGTCGGAGTATCCAGAATGTCGAGCGCGTTATCCAATTGTCGTAAAGCCTCCTCGACGGTAACTCGGTGGGATAATGTTTCTTGTGTCGTGTCGATTGTCGGAGGCTGCATATCCTTGGCGCATGCGCTAAGGAGTAGCATGCCTGCAAAAAGTAGTTTGTTTCTCATGCTGTAAAGATTGTATGGTATTTACAAATATAACGTTAATATTTAATTTTGCAAAATAATGCGCATGTATTTTATTTAAAATTGTTTTGATGGATTTTGTATTCGTGATTATTTGAATTTGCGTGTCGGAAAAAATAAAAGCGGACGAACCTTTTATAAGATTCGTCCGCTTCGGGTTGTGCGGCCGCCGCGCGGCGGGCCTGCCTTATTATTTGCCCCAGAGGTTGCGGGGATATACGCCCTCCTCGATGAGCTGCTCGATTTTGGCCACGAGCTGCGGTTTGTCGGCCTTGTAGGTCACGCCGAACCAGTTGGCGGTGGTGGGGAGGACCTTGAGTTTGGCGGTGCCGTCGCTCACGAGCTTGTTCACCATGAGCGGAATGAAGAACTCGCTCTTGGGGTTGGCTATGTTGACGGGATCGCTCAGGAACTCCTTGAAATACTCCTCCGAGTAGGCGAAGTAGTCGGGCGTGAAACCGAAGAGGTTCATCGACACGGGGGTGTTCTCGGCCAGCGGCTCGTCCTCGCCCAGATCGTGGAATACGATGGTGCCCTCGGCGTTGCGCTCGATCTTGGTGCGCTCGACTATCGAGGTGAGGAAGCGGTTCTCGTCCACCGAGCATACGCCGCGCGAAACGGTGCCGTTCTCCGAAAGAGTCTTGTTAACCTCGTAACCCACCATGCAGTAGTGGTTCTTTTCGCCGCCCAGCGCGCTGAGGTATTCGCCGATGACCTTGTAGGCGTCGGCTCCGTAAAAGTCGTCGGCGTTGATTACGGCAAAGGGCTCGTGAATAGCCTCGGCGGCCATCATGAGGGCGTGGTTGGTTCCCCACGGCTTCTCGCGGCCTTCGGGCACCGTGAAGCCCTCGGGCAGGTAGTCGAGCTCCTGATATACGAATTCCACTTCGATCTTGCCGCCGAAGCGCTCGGGGTTGAACACCTCGGTGAACTCCTTGGCGAAAGAGTGGCGGATTACGAACACGACCTTGCCGAATCCGGCGCGGATGGCGTCGTAAATAGAGTAGTCGATGATGGCCTCGTTGTTGGGGCCTACTCCGTCCATCTGCTTCAGGGAGCCGTAACGCGATCCCATTCCCGCAGCCAGAACGAGTAATGTAGGTTTAACCATAATTCGTTATAATTTGTTTGGTTTGAGTGACGTTATATATCGCAAAGTTAATAATAATTGCGCTTCGGCCCCAAAGGCGACGCAAAAAAAACGTTATCGGCAGGGGTTTTGCCTGATTTTGCGTATCTTTGGCTTCGCCTTAGATACTCCGCCTCGGCAAAATGGCAAATAAAATTTGCTTTTGCCCTCGGCTTAATCGTATCTTTGACTTCGTCTTAGATACTTCGCCTCGGCAAAATCGCAAATAAAATTTGCTTTTGCGCTCGGCTTGATCGTATCTTTGACTTCGCCTTAGATACTCCGCCTCGGCAAAATGGCAAATAAATTTGCTTTTGCCCTCGGCTTGATCGTATCTTTGTAGTTGCTATACGCGTGTGCCATGAAAGATTTGAAACGTAAAATAAACAATCTGTTCCGCCCGAAGCGGCTCAGTCTCACCGATCCCATACGCCGCAAGGAGGATTGGAACGTCCGCATATCGGCCGCGGGACTCATCGGAGGAGTCGCGGCGTTCTGTCTGTTCCTGTTTCTGCTGGTGCTCCTGCTGGTGGCCTACACCCCCGTGCTGGACATATTCCCGGGTTATCGCACCTCGGCCGAGCGGTCGCACGATCGGTTGGTGCAGAGCATAATGCGCATCGATTCGCTCGAGCGGCGCATGAACGACATGCTCACCTACAACGAGAACATAGCCATGATTATGGAGGGCCGCACCCCCGTGCTGCGCACCCCGATGAACGACGACACCACTCGTTTGGACAAGACTCTGGTGCCTCCCTCGCAGCTCGATTCGCTGCTGCGCGCCCAGATGGAGGGCGAAGGCGACTACTCGCTGTCGCGTACGTTGCGCGAACGCGAGCGCGGCGGCAATCTGCCTGAGTTCGCCGTTCCCGCCGAGGGCATCATAACGCGTCACTTCTCGCGTAAGGACAACTACCTCGGCGTGGGCATTCAGGCCGCGCCCAACGCGCCCGTGACGGCCATCGACGACGGCACGGTGATCGACGTGGCGGCGGGAGTCGACGGCGGCAATACGGTCACGGTGCAGCATTTCAACGGATTCATATCGGTATATCGCAATCTGGCGCAGATTCTGGTGAGCAAGGGACAGCCCCTCAAGAGCGGGCAGGTGATAGGCTACAACGCCATGCGCGAGGAGGGCGATCGGACCAATCCTTTGGTCGAGCTGGAGATCTGGAACGAGGGCAAGGCCGTGGATCCCGAGATTTATATCGTATTCTGACAGCAAATCATAATTCAACCCGAATGAAGCAACGTTTATCAATTCTCGGATCGACGGGATCGATCGGAGTGCAGACACTCGACATCGTGGCCGAGAATCCCGATCTGTTCGAAGTGACCTCGCTGGCCGCAGGCAGCAACTGGCAACGTTTGGCCGAGCAGGCCGTGCGGTTCGACGCCGATTGCGTCGTCATTGCCGACACTTCGAAATACGAGGCTCTGAAGAGCGCGCTGGCACCTTATCCGATAAAGGTTTTCACGGGCGAGGAGTCGCTGCGGCAGATGGTCCGCAGCAGCGAGGTGGACGTGGTGGTGAATGCTCTGGTGGGCTATGCGGGACTGCATCCCACGGTGGCGGCCATCGAGGCGGGCAAGAAGATCGCGCTGGCCAACAAGGAGACGCTCGTGGTGGGCGGCGATCTGGTGATGCGCATGGCGGCGGAACGCAAGGTGCCGATCATGCCTATCGACTCGGAGCATTCGGCCATATTCCAGTGCCTCGCGGGCGAATGTTCGCCCGTACGACGGTTGATAATCACGTGCAGCGGCGGCGCGTTGCGCGACGTGCCTGCCGAGAAGCTGGCCGACGTTACGCCAGAGCAGGCTTTGAAACATCCGCAGTGGAGCATGGGGGCCAAGATAACGATCGACTCGGCGACTTTGGTGAACAAGGGTTTCGAGGTGATCGAGGCGCACTGGCTCTTCGGCATCGGCGGCGACCGCATCTCGGTGCTCGTCCATCCGCAGTCGATAGTCCACTCGATGGTGGAGTTCGACGACGGGGCGATAAAGGCGCAGCTGGGCACTCCCGACATGCGCATGCCGATAAGCTACGCGTTGATGTTCCCCCGCAGGGCATCGCGTCCGCAGGAGCGGTTCAGTTTCCTCGACCATCCCATGCTGACTTTCGCCGAGCCCGACAGGGCGAAGTATCCCGCGCTGGATATCGCCTATGACTGCATGCGTCGCGGCGGCACGGCGGCCTGCGTCATGAACGGCGCGAACGAGGTGGCCGTGGCGGCTTTCCTCGGCGGGCGGTGTCGTTTTACCGATATCACGGCGTCGATAGAGTATGCGCTGGAACGCGCAACCTTCGTCGCCTCGCCCACGCTCGACGACTATGCGGCGTCCAACGCCGAGTCGAGGGCTTTGGCCGAAGAGTATCTCGCCTCGCGGCGATGAGCCGTCTTAGGCGTTACGGAATGTAAATAATTGTTTGACAATGGATATTGTAATAAAAATCATTCAGTTCTTCATGAGTCTGTCGCTTCTGGTGGCGATTCACGAATTCGGACACTTCATCATGGCGCGCGTGTTCAAGATCCGCGTCGAGAAGTTCTACATTTTCTTCGATCCTTGGTTCTCGATTCTGAAGTGGAAGCGCGGCGACACGGAATACGGACTCGGATGGCTGCCTTTGGGCGGTTACGTGAAGATCGCGGGCATGATCGACGAGAGCATGGACACCGAGCAGATGAAGGCGCCCGTGAAGCCCGACGAGTTCCGCGCCAAACCCGCTTGGCAGAGGTTTCTGGTGATGATCGCGGGCGTGGTGATGAACATCCTGCTGGCGATAGTGATCTATATAGGCATCCGTTACGTCCACGGCGAGGCCTACATGGCCAACGCCGACGTGAAGTGGGGTTACGAGTTCAACGAGGCCGCCGAACGGATGGGATTCAGGGACGGCGACCGTGTAGTGGCCATCGACGGCGAGGAGATCGACGACGTGAACGAGATACGCGGCAAACTGCTGCTGACCGACGATGCGCGCCGCGTGACGGTGTTGCGCGCGGGTCGCGAGGTGGATTTCACCATACCGTTCGAGGAGCTGCTGGAGATGCGCCGCAATCGCGAGTACGAGGATCTGTACGTTCTGCGCGTGCCGTTCATAATCGATTCGGTAATGTCGGAGTCGGCCGCCGCCGCGGGTCTGCGCAGCGGCGACGAGGTGGTGGTGTGCGGAGCGGCCGAAAACGTGGATGCCGTGACCGTTACCCGCCTTCTGACGAACGAGTATAAGGGCGATACGGTCCAATTCGGCATCCTGCGCGACGGGTTGTATATGCCGTTGAGGGTCCCCGTCGACGACGAGGGCAAAATTGGCGTCCGACTCGCCAATCCGTTCACGCCCCGCACGCGCGAGTTTACCTTCTGGCAGGCCATACCCGAAGGCGCGAAGCTGGCGGGTGAGACCGTGGCCGACTACTGGCGTCAGCTGAAACTCATCTTCAGCCCCAAGACCAAGATGTACGAGGAGCTGGGCGGCTTCATCGCCATAGGCAACATATTCCCCTCGGAGTGGGATTGGCTGCGCTTCTGGTCGATGACGGCGTTCCTCTCGATCATGCTGGCCGTGTTGAACATACTGCCCATCCCGGGACTCGACGGCGGACATGCGCTCTTCACGCTGTGGGAGATGGCGACGGGCCGCAAGCCGAGCGATCGGTTCCTCGAAATAATGCAATACATAGGGTTCGCCCTGCTGCTGGCGCTGGTCGTTTACGCCAACGGCAACGACATATATCGCCTGTTCAACAAGTAGCGTATGGCCAAGGTCAAGAAGGCATATTTCTGCAAGAGCTGCGGTTTCGAAGCCCCCAAGTGGCTGGGTCGCTGCCCGAGCTGCGGCGAGTGGAACACGTTCGCCGAGGAGGTCGTGGCCAAGGCCCCTTCGTCGTTGTCGGCCGCCGTGGCGGCGAACGCTCCGCAGACTCCGCCGCAGAGGGTGAGGGATATCGAGCGGTCGTCGCACCGCCGCTTGGACCTGCATAACGCCGAGGTCAACCGCGTGTTGGGCGGCGGGCTGGTGCCCGGGTCGCTGGTGTTGTTGGGCGGCGAGCCGGGTATCGGAAAGTCGACCCTCAGTTTGCAGTTGGCCCTGACGAATCATTCGCTGCGCACGCTCTATGTCTCGGGCGAGGAGTCGGCGGAGCAGATCGGCATGCGCGCCGAGCGCATCGGCATCGGGAACGACGAGTGTTATGTATATTCCGAAACGTCGCTCGAAAACATCCTCGCGCAGATGGCGCAATACAATCCCGACGTGGCGGTCATAGACTCGATACAGACCATCTATACCGAGACGGTCGATTCGTCGGCGGGCAGCGTGACGCAGATCCGCGAATGCGCCGCGTCGCTTCTGAAGTATGCCAAGACCACGGGCACTTCGATCTTCATCATAGGCCACATAACCAAGGACGGCACCATCGCGGGTCCGAAGATTCTGGAACATATCGTGGACGTGGTGTTGCAGTTCGAGGGCGACGGCAACAATATCTACCGCATCCTGCGCGGCATCAAGAACCGCTTCGGCGCGACGTTCGAGATCGGCGTGTTCGAGATGCTCGACGCGGGTCTGCGCACGGTGGACAACCCGTCGGAGATCCTTCTGTCGCATTACGACGAGCCGCTGAGCGGCATCGCCGTGGGGGCGTCGGTGGACGGCATCCGTCCCTATCTGATCGAGGTGCAGGCTTTGGTGGGCAACGCGGCGTACGGCACGCCGCAGCGCACGGCGACGGGATACGATCCGCGCCGCATGAGCATGTTGCTGGCCGTGTTGGAGAAGCGCGTGGGCATGAAGATGTTCACCAAGGATGTGTTTCTCAACTTCGCGGGCGGATTCAAGGTCTCCGATACGGGTCTCGATCTGGCGATCATGGCGGCCGTCGTGTCGTCGTATTACGACCGTCCGATAGCCGACGGCGTGTGCTGCGCGGGCGAAGTGGGCCTTTCGGGCGAGGTGCGTCCCGCGCCTCGAACCGAGCAGCGCGTGAGCGAGGCGGCGCGACTCGGGTTCCGCCGAATCGTGGTGTCGGGATTCCTGCGCAAGGGCATGAAAATGCCCAAAGGGATAGAGGTGGTATACATAAATAACATAGGCGAATTGCCTCGGGCGGTATTCTGCGAGTAGCGTGCGTTCGGTATAATATTTGGACTCTCCTCTTCAAAACGTTGTGTGATGAAGAGGATAGTCGTTTTAGGGGGCGCGGGTCTGATCGGCTCCCATCTCTGCATAAAGCTGGCTGGCGAGGGCCACGATGTCGTTTGCATCGACGTGCGCGATATCGAGGAGTCGCCCATGCTCGCTCCTTACTGGCGCCGTCACGACATACGTTACATAAATCACAACATAGTAAAGCCTTTCACCATCGACTGCGACGCCATATTCAACCTTGCGTCGCCGAGTTTTCTGAAGCACGACTGCGCCCATCCCGTCGGCATACTGCGTACCAACATAATAGGCTCCATGAACGCGCTCGATACGGCGCGACGCAACAAGGCCGTCACCGTGTTCGCCTCGTCGGGCGATGTCTACGGACTTTCGGGACAACAGCCCTTCGGCGAGAGCGACGCGCAGCCCAACCGTATCACGACCTATGCCGAGAGCAAGCGGGCCGCCGAGGCCATGCACTATGCCTACCGTCGAGAGTACGGTATAAACTGCCGCGTGGCGCGCATATTCTCCACTTACGGCAGCGGTTGCCAGATCGAGGACCGCCGCGTGGCTATGCGCATGATCGTGGCCGCCCTGCGCAACCGCGACATAGTGATATGCGGCAGCGGTGAGCAGCAGCGCACCTTCTGTTGGGCGGGCGATATCGCCGACGGCCTCGTGAAGCTGATGGAGCTGCCCGCTTCGGAACCGACGAGCGTGGTGAATCTGGGTTCGTCGTACGAAGTGAGCGTGCGGCGACTGGCCGAAAAGATCGTGTCGATCACCGGCAGCCGTTCGCGGATAGTGCATATCGAGGCGCGCCGCGACGATCCGCGCCGTATGGTGCCCGATCTGTCGCGCGCCCGCACTCTGTTGCGCTGGACTCCCGAAACGTCGTTGGGCGAGGGCCTCGCGCGTACGGTGGAGTATGTGAAGGGCGTGCTGGAGCATAGGTACGCGGCGGAACCCTCATGGGTGGAATCTTATTAAAATACCATATATATTATGACTTTAGGGGAATTTAACGAATTTACATCGCGCGACGCTCTTACTTTGGTCGACTTCTATGCCGTGTGGTGCGGCCCGTGCAGGGTCATGCACCCCGTGCTGGACAAGCTGGCCGAGGCGACGGACGAGAGCGTGGACATATTGAAGATAGATATCGACAAACACGAAAACGTGGAGGTGGTGCGCCAACATAGGATAATGGCGGTGCCGACGCTCGTGCTTTTCCGCAAGGGGCGGATTTTGTGGCGCGAGAGCGGGGTAGTGCCGCTGAAAACGTTGTTGGAGGTGGTGAAGCGTTACGACAAGGTGGAGGTCTTCTGACTCTCCGCCTTGCGGTGCGGCGGAGAACCGCTGCGACTGCATGAGTAGCGTCTACTCCATGCGCCAGTCCATTTCATCCGTCACATATCGGGAGGCGAACGATTGCGTCGCCGCTCGGAGCGACTCGACCGTTCCGATTGCCGCTTCGCGCGCCGCGTCGGTTTCGTAAGCCGCCGCCAAGAGCGCGACCGCGCCGCGGGCTATTATGCGCGACGACGGATATCGCGCGACGATCTCGGCCACGGACCCTACGACGGATGCGTCGCCCGCCGCGCCTCTTGCCGCCGCCATCAGGGCCGCGTATGCGAGCAGTTCGTTGTCCGAACCGCTCCATCGGCCGTATATCTCTTTTATGTAAGGCGATCTCGACAACATGGCTAAAGCGGCCTCCTCGGCCGCTTCCGAATTTATTATGCCCTCGGCCCAGAATGCCGCCTCGGCGACGTCGATCCGCAGGGGATCGGCCATGTGCAACGCCGCGAGCCGCAATTCGCGCACCTGCTGTTTGAAAAGGTAGCGGGCGAAGTCGTGGTCGCGCCCTTCTGCGCGGGCTATGGCGCGCACGGTAGGCAGACTCACGCCGTAATTCAGACCGTACGGGCGGCCGTAGGCATACATGCCGTCGGCCACCGCGCCGTTCATTTCGCGGCGCAGCGTCCCCAAGAGCCGAATCATTCGCGAGGTGTAGTCCAACGCCTCTATTTTTTTGCCGCGGGCGCCGCTACCGATACCGTGCGGCCCAACTCGAATATGGGCAGTACGGCCGAAGCGACAGGCTTGTCGCCCACCGCCACGACGCAGTTGGTGTTGTCGGCTATGCGCACGCGCACGGCCGTCTTGTCGCGCAGATCGGCTTCGGGGAGGCTGCCTAACTTGGCGCTGCCCGAGGGGGTGAGTATCAAGGTCACGGCTTCGCCGTCGGCCGACGTGGCGGGCAGAATGCCTGCCGAAATCGATACGCGGGCCACGTGATAATTCTGCTGCTCGGCGACCATCGGGATTATTATGCGTTCGGTCGAGGTCGTAACGACCTTCTTGCCCAGAAAGAGTTCGAGATACTCCTGCTCCTTGGCGTCCAGAGCCTCCAACGCGTCTTTCAGTCCTCCGCCGAATACGTTCTCGCCCGCCTCGCCCGTAATGAGCTCCATGCGGTGCTTGCGGATCGAGAATATGGCTTGCGCCGCGGCGGCCGCGGCATCCTCCGCGCTCTGCGCCGTCGCGGTCAGGCGGTCGGGCAGCACCTTCGGAAATTCGGTCTCGCTACCCATGTACGACACCGTCGCGATGGCGTCGGGCGTCGTCTCGCCGCTCCTGAACGCCTCGTCGCCGTCGAGTACCGACAGACGCGCGTCCTTTACCGTATATATTGTCTTTTCGACCAGCGACCCGCGCACGTCGAGATATTTCTGCGCGTAACGGGCGTAAGGTCCCACTATCGTCTGCTCCTTTTCGATGATGAGGTCGACGGCGACGATGGTCGAGGGATCGGATACGACCACCGCGCCCGAGGCGTCGGTGTAAGTGCCGACCACGGCTTTGTAAATCGTGTTCTGCGCCGATGCGCCCGTGTGGAGGGCGAGGGCAAGCGCGGCTATTGACAAAACTCGTTTCATGGTGTTCGATGTTTTCAATTCGTTGTAGACACAAAAATAGATTTTTTGACGGACAAATCAAAATTTGAGATAAAAATCGCGTGTCAGGCGGCGGTAATCGTCGCTGTATCCGTTCGCGTCCTCTATCGTCAGCGTCTCGGTTTCGACCGCGGCGTCAGGCGGCAGCAATCCGAACTCCGCCATCACGCGCTTCACGCCGCCCGACGATGTCGCGAAAACGTCGCACTTGCGTCGCGGAAAGAGGCGGCCGTGCGCCGCGGCACGGAACCGCTCCATCTCGGCGGGCGGCAGTATGAGCGAGAATGTGCCGTGCGGATGCAGGTTGCGCTCGACGCCGCTCACGATGTCGTCGAACGCGAGCGCGACGGTGTGCCGCGCCGAGGTGCGCGCCGCGTCGGGCGGCAGAAGCGAATCGACGAAATAGGGCGGATTGGATATCGCCGCGTCGAATTTCTCGGCCGCGTCGAGCTCCTGCAACGACCGATGCTCTATCGCGATGCGGTCGCTCCACGGCGACGCGGCGGCGTTCTCGCGCGCCTGCGCCGCGCAGTCGGGATCGATGTCGATGCCCGTGATCCGCGCCTCGGGGCGACGCTGCGCGGCCATCAGGGCCATCAGCCCGCTGCCCGTGCCGATGTCGAGTATGCGGCACGAACCCTGCGGCAGGCGGCACCACGCGCCGATCAAAACCCCGTCGGTGCCCACCTTCATGGCGCATCGGCTGTGGTCGACGTGGAACTGCTTGAACGTGAATCCTCCTCCGCGCATGGCCCTACGCTTTGAGGAATCCGTCTATCCCCGCGCCGAAGAGCGAGAAATCGTAACGCACGGGATCTTCGGGATCGAACTCCCTGAGCGAGGCGGTTATCTCGGCCGTGGCTTTCCAGTCGCTCTGTTTGCGGCGGAGCAGTCCCAGCGCGCGTCCCATGTTGCCCGAGTGGACGTCGAGCGGCAGGTAGAGCGCCGACATGGGTATCTTGCGCCACAGTCCGAAGTCGACCCCGCGGTCGTCGCGGCGCACGAACCATCGCAGATACATGTTGAGCCGCTTGCATGCCGCGCCCTTGTCGATCGACGAGAGATGCTTCTCGCAGTGGGCGTCGTGCTCGCACGCGAAGAACTCGCGGCGGAACTCCGACAGCACCCGCGCCATGTCGCCCTCGGCCTCGTATCGCGACTCGAAGAAGTC
>Ga0073906_1004525_pt1 | contig 13840 bp, 11 predicted proteins | sample Inofromicrocosms_FD_65485 | JGI IMG/M metagenome (GOLD analysis project Ga0073906, IMG submission 65485) | Mouse cecum microbial communities from Vienna, Austria - Inoculum for glucosamine and mucus D2O microcosms | ecosystem: Host-associated > Mammals > Digestive system > Large intestine >... | reverse complement strand
AGCAGTACGTGCACACTTTGCACGGCTCCAGCCCGATGGCCTCAAGCATGTCGTCAAGCCGGTGGAAGCGCAGGCTGGTGAAGTTCTGGCGTTTTCGGATTTCTTCCACCAGTCTTTCATATTTCTCGCTGGTCGGATCCGCATATTCCTCCAAAACCTCCTGCGTCGCGTCACCCTCCCATTCCGCGATGATGCGCCGCGTGATTAAGTCCAAGTCCGACTTGGAGCGGGAAAAGTTCAAGTATTTGCAGCCGAACAACAATGGCGGGCAGGCCGGGCGCACGTGCACTTCCTTTGCGCCGCTCTGGTACAAAAATTCGGTCGTTTCACGCAGCTGCGTCCCGCGCACGATAGAATCGTCAATCAAAAGCAGCTTCTTGTCCTCAATCAGGGCCTGCACGGGAATCAGCTTCATTTTGGCAATCAGGTCGCGCTGGCTCTGGTTGGTCGGCATGAAAGAACGCGGCCACGTCGGCGTATACTTGATGAACGGCCGCGCGTAAGGAATCCCCGACTCGTTGGCATAACCGATGGCATGGGCGATGCCCGAATCAGGAACCCCTGCCACGATGTCGGGATGCACGCCGTCCCCGTCGCGCTTCGCCAACATGCTCCCGCACTTGTAGCGCATTTCCTCGACGTTGACACCCTCGTAACAAGCCGTCGGATATCCGTAATATACCCACAAGAACGAACAAATCTTCATCTCGTCCCCCGGCGGGCTGACCATTTCCACGTTCCCGGCGGTAATGAAGTCAATTTCTGCCGGCCCCAGTTCCTTATATGACTCGTACCCCAAATTCAAATACGAAAAACTCTCAAACGCCACGCAGTACCCGTCCTCGCGCCTTCCGAGCACGACCGGCGTACGCCCGTACTTGTCCCGGGCCGCGTAAATGCCGTCCTTGGTCATCACGAGCATGGTCATCGAACCGTCCACCAGCCCCTGCACGTAACGCATACCGTTTACGATAGAGTCCGACTTGCAAATCAAGGCTGCCACAAGCTCCGTCGCGTTAATCTGGCCGCCACTCATCTCCTGGAAGTGGGAACGCCCCTCGTCATACACCTTTTCGCGAAGCTCGTCCAAGTTGTTAATCTTGCCGACCGTCGTAATCGCAAAGCTCCCCAGGTGCGACTGGATCAGCAGCGGCTGCGGCTCATAGTCGGAAATACAGCCGATGCCCAGGTGTCCTTCCAATTCCTCCACGTCCTTCTCAAACTTCGTGCGGAACGGCGAATTCTCAATATTGTGAATCGCCCTCTGGAATCCCTGCTTCCCGTACATCGCCATGCCGCCGCGCCTCGTTCCCAGATGGGAATGGTAGTCTACCCCGTAAAATAATTCCAACGTACAATTCTTCTTTGACGCCACGCCAAAAAAACCGCCCATGATGCCTTCCTCCTTATCAAAACTCCACCTTGTCCATCCTTCGTCACGAATCAATCCGTGGGTATCAAAGCCATGTATTGACATGCAAGCATGTCATGCATGACCTTTTGACCCTGGTATCATCATCCTATCCTAGAATAACACAAAACGTCCGCAAAGTCAAAAACATTCCCTTGACTTTGCGGACGTCGCTTTACAAACGTATAGGTGAACCTTCCTTTAATGTGCCACGCCTTATGGCCTTCCTTCAGGGAAGCACGCCTTCCTTTATGTAACGATCCCACAGTTTGTTAAACTTGAACGTATAGACGATACCCGATATCCCGGCAACCGGAATCAGCCAGCCTTGAATCTGTCCCATCAACATCAACATGTATATCATGTTAAAGGCGCCATAACAAGTGAGGATAATCGCGCACACCCTGCTTTTTCCAATCTGCATCCACAGTCCCAGGCCCAGCAGCAAAAGTCCGTCCAAAACAGAAGCGCTAACGTAACCCTGCAACAAAAACGATGCCAGAAGCGTGACGCCCGCGCTGAAATAGCAAATAATCGCGCTTGCCAGAATACCCGACCTGCAGTCCTTCAGCCTTGGCAATTTATAAAACTCCTTCTTGGTCATCGGCCCGGGCGTGCCGTTCACGTACGCCTGGCCATAATCAAAACCCGTTCCCTGGCCATAGCCCGCTCCCTGCTGGTAACCCGTCCCCTGGCCGTAGCCCGCCCCTGACTGGTAGTTCGTTCCCTGGCCGTAGCCCGCTCCCGACTGGTAGTTCGTTCCCTGGCCGTAGCCCGCTCCCTGCTGGTAATCTGTCCCCTGACCGTAGCCTGCTCCCGACTGGTAGTTCGTTCCCTGACCGTAGCCTGCTCCCGACTGGTAGTTCGTTCCCTGACCGTAGCCCGCTCCCTGCTGGTAATCTGTCCCCTGGCCGTAGCCCGCTCCCGACTGGTAGTTCGTTCCCTGACCATAGCCCGCTCCCTGGTCAACCACGCTCGCGCCCTCTACCGTATGCCCACACTGCGTACAAAACTTCGTGCCCTCCGCCAACTCTGCTCCACATGCCGCGCATTTCATTCTTATCGTTCCTCCCTTGAGATAGATTATTATGTGTCATCCCGGCATCTCGTCGTCCGCCCGGAAAATACGCACAAAAACCGCGTCGCTCGCCACATATATAAGTATATTACCACGTCCGGCCGCCATGGTCAATCACTCATTACAATGATTTATTGACACCGGGGAAAAGAAAAGGTATAATAGCAGAAGGCAGAGCCAAACGGGTACGAACAGTTACACACGCCCGTTTTCGAATTTTTTTGAATTATTTTTTGCATATTGGGATTCACTTATGAAAGGAAGATTCGATGTCACGTCATCTATTTACATGGGACTATTTACAGAGCATCATTTATACGGTACCGGCCATCCTTCTGGCAATTTCCTGCCATGAATTCGCACACGCCTACGTTTCTTACAAATTAGGCGATCCCACGCCGAAGACGGAAGGACGGCTGACCCTGAACCCGCTGACCCATCTTGACCTTTGGGGTACCTTGTGCCTGGTATTGTTCCGCATGGGATGGGCAAAGCCCGTACGGATTAACACGTCCTATTACAAGGACAAAAAGAAAGGAACAATCCTGGTATCTCTGGCGGGACCGATGATGAATTACCTGCTGGCGTTCATCGGCATGTTACTGTATGGGATTTTTTACAAGGCACAAAGCGGTTTCGGAATCTGGTTTTATTATCTGGCAATCATCAACATCGGACTGGGGACTTTCAACCTGATTCCGCTACCCCCGCTGGACGGGTCGAACGTCTTGTTGGAATTGTTGCCGAAAGCCAAATATATCTATTATAAAATCAGGCCGTATGCCATGCCGATATTGTTTATATGCCTCTACACCGGCATTCTAAGAGTTCCCTTGGAGTTGGTAAATTCCGCAGTGATGAACGGCATGTGGGCAATCGTGAAAATACTGTTGAATATAGCGGCTTTTCCGTATGGGACCGGCTCTTACTTGTAAGGGCCGGCGTTTTTCGTTACAATCCACGGCCTAGCCGGCCGTGGATTGTAACGGCATCCAGCCATTTAAAATTGCCTCTGGCAATGGGCTGGATGCCCACTGGCACCACCACTTTATCGAACAGTGGCCGTGCGGCAGAGCGCACAGCCCCGTGAACAGTAACCGTTTTTCTCCCCGCGGGCCGCATTATGGGCAATGCCGCGGATGCCGCCCACGACCGGAACCACGCGGTGATGCCGCCGTGCATAAGAACGCGGATAAAAAGACAAGCAAGGACGTGAAAAAAACATGAACGAAAACAAGGACAAGGACGCGCAAGAAACCGCCTCCACCGACAAATTCCAACACATGACGCAAGACCCTGTTCCCGGGCTCGTCATCCGCCTTTCCATACCCACGATTATCAGCATGCTGATTACCTCGTTTTACAACATGGCCGACACGTTCTTCGTCGGGCGCATCGGCACCAGCGCCACGGCGGCGGTCGGCGTGGTCTTCCCGGTAATGGCCATCATCCAGGCGCTCGGCTTTTTCTGCGGGCACGGCTCGGGCAATTCGATTTCCCGCAGGCTCGGCGCCAGGGAATCGAAAGCCGCCGGGGAACTGGCCGCGACCGGATTTTTCGCCTCGTTGTTCCTAGGCATCCTGGTCACGGTATGGGGGCTTGCCTTTTTGACGCCGCTGGCCAAAATTCTCGGCTCTACCGAAACCATTTTGCCTTATACTAAGGATTACCTGCGCATCATCCTGGTTGGCGCGCCGTTCATGTGCGCACAATTCGTCCTGAACAACCAGATTCGCTTCCAGGGTAGCGCGATGTTTTCCATGATTGGCATCACGGTCGGGGCCGTTTTAAACATCGTGCTCGACCCGCTCCTCATTTTTGGCCTGAACATGGGCATCGCTGGCGCGGCCGCGGCGACGGTCATCAGCCAGTTCGCCAGTTTCCTGCTGTTGTTCGTCATCCTGCACGTGTCCGGCTGCATTCCCATCCGGGTGCGAAACGTGCGGCTAAACAAAGAACGCCTGGCAGAAATCGTCGGCGGCGGACTGCCGTCCCTATTCCGGCAGGGGCTGGGCAGCGTCGGCACGCTCGTCTTAAACCTTGCCGCTAGGCCGTACGGCGACGCGGCAATCGCCGCCATGTCCATCGTCGGGCGTGTCTCCATGTTCGCCATGTCCTCCCTGATTGGATTCGGACAAGGCTTCCAGCCTGTTTGCGGCTTTAATTATGGCGCAAAAAAATACGACCGGGTGAAAGAGGCGTTCTGGTTCTGCGTCAAAATCTCCACGGTCGTACTCACCTTTTTAGCCGTTTGCGGCTTTGCTTTTTCCAACCAGTTAATCGGCTTGTTTCGCGATGACCCGGAGGTCGTTCGCATCGGCGCCTTCGCCCTGCGGCTCCTATGCGTCCCGTTCGTCCTAAGCGGCTGGACCGTGATGAACAACATGATGACGCAGACCATGGGCAAGACACTCTATGCCTCGATTCTGGCCTCGGCCAGGCAGGGGCTGTGCCTGATTCCGCTGCTTCTGGTTCTGCCGCGAGTTTTCGGCCTCGCCGGAATCCAGATGGCGCAGCCCATCTCCGATTTATTAGCCGCCGGCATCGCCACCGTGCTTTATTTTGCCGTGATGCGGGAATTAAAGGAAGAGGAGCATTCCACCACCCCGTATTCCGGCTCGTCCACCGACATCTCATAGAACGCTTTCGCAGCCCGCACCAGATAATCGGTATCCGCCGCCCCCGCCGTCTCGTAGGGGGAATGCATCGCAAGCTGTGCCAGGCCGATGTCCACGCATTTCACGGCCACCTGGTTTCCTGACAAGTTGCCGAGCGTCGAGCCGCCCCGCTCGTCGGAACGGTTGTGGAACGTCTGCCAGGGCACGTTTGCCCGCCCGCACAGGTCTTTAAAAAGCGCGGCCGCCACCCCGTCCGTCGTGTAACGCTGTTCCGCGTTATATTTTATCACGATGCCGCCGTTCATCTTCGGGCGGTTCGTCGGGCAGGCCTTGTCCGGATAGTTCGGGTGCACGGCATGCGCGTTGTCCGCCGACAGCATGAAGCTTTGTGAAAGCGACCGCCGGTAATCCCCGCTCGAACGTCCCATCGCCTCATTAACACGCACCAGCGTGTCCTGCAAAAACGTCGAGGCCGCCCCCTGCCTGGTACTGCTGCCCACTTCCTCGTTGTCAAACACGCAGTGTACGGGAACACTTTCACCCACACGTTCCTCGGACTGTAAAAAACCCTTCAACGACGCGAACACGCACTGCAAATCATCCAATTTCCCGCTGGAAATGAATTCCTCCTTTGCCCCCCAAACCGAACCCTTCACCCGGTTGTAAAGGAACAAGTCATAACCCACGACGTCTTTGGCGCAAACGCCCGCCGCCCCGGAAATTTGTTCCATGAACGTTTCCTTGTCCAAATCCATCCCGTACAAGGGAATCAAATCCTTCTGCACGTTGTACTTGTAGCCGTCATTGGCCTCCCGGTTCATGTGGATGGCCAGGCTGGGAATCAGAAGCAAGTCGCGGTCAATGTCCACCAGCTTGCTGACAATGCGGCCTTGCTCCTCCGCCACGTTCTTCCGCACCAGTACCCTTCCCGCCACGGACAGCGGCCGGTCAAACCACGGCGCAAGCAACGCGCCGCCATATTTCTCCACGTTCAGCCGCACATAAACCCCTTCCGCCTCCATCTGTGGATTCTCCTTGATTTTAAACGTCGGGGAATCGCAATGGCTGGCCATAATCTGGAATCCCTTGTAGTCCTCCCTCGGAATCCGAAACGAAATCAAAGACGAGCCGTTGCGAATCACAAAGTATTTTCCGCCGGCTTTTAGTTCCCACGGCTCGCTTTCCAACAACTGCCCATATCCCCGCCCCAAAAGCTCGCGGCGCATGTTCTCCACGACATGGAACACGCTCGGGCTTTCCTCTATAAAAGAAAATAATTCTCGTACCGTTTCCTGCATATTCTATCAACCCACTTTCTTTCCATCGGCACAAATATAGTCATTGCATACCTTGACGAACCCGAAGGGTTCGCCCGCCCCATCGGGGCATGCGCCAAGGGGTGCCCTTGAGCATGTTTTTTTCTTGCCGTCACGCAAGGCACGCCATACATGCCATACCTATATTCCCCGTTTTTTACAAATGTCATTCAAACAGCACCTGTCACAATACGGTTTCGTCCGCGCCGTGCAGACCTCCCGTCCGTGGTACACCAGGCGATGGCAAAAATCGCTCCCTTCCTCGGGCGGAATGATTTTCCACAACGCCATCTCCACCTTTTTCGGCTCCTTGACGTCATCCACCAGGCCCATGCGGTTCGTCAGGCGGATGCAATGGGTGTCGGTAACGACGGCCGGTTTACCGAACACGTCGCCCATAATCAGGTTCGCGCTCTTGCGCCCCACGCCTGGAAGCTTTAACAACTCGTCGAAATCGTCCGGCACCTTCCCGCCATATTTTTCCTTGAGCATTTTCATGCAGCCGCTGATGTCGCGCGCCTTGCTCCTTCCCAGGCCGCACGGACGCACGATGGCCTCGATGTCGTCCACGTCGGCCGCCGCCAACGCCTCCACACTCGGATACTTCTCATATAGGCCTTCCACGACCACGTTGACCCGCGCGTCCGTGCACTGCGCGGCCAACCGCACGCTCACCAGCAGCTTCCACGCGTCGTCGTAATCCAGCGTGCATCCCGCGTCCGGGTACGCCTTCTTCAATCGTTCAATGATTTCCTTCGCCAATTGCTTTTTTGTCATCATGCATTTCCTCGCCATGAGCACTTGTCATCCGTATTCTGGATGCTTATTTCACGGCCTTCCCTTTCCATTTTCCTCTCTTATAGAAAATGCTCGTAATCAACGCCCCCAAAACCCACGAAATCAACAAGGAAATAAAAATACATTCCCTGCGTCCCTGCGGGAACTGCTCACTTCTCGTCATCCACACCATGCCATATGCCAATGGCACGCGAATCAGGATTGTACTGACGATGGAAATCCACATCGGGGTCATCGTGTCTCCCGCCCCGCGCATCACGCCGGACAGACATTGCGTAACCGCCATGGCAATGTAGCCGGCCGCCAGAATGCGCATCATGTTCATGCTCAACTCGACCAATTCTTCCGTGGGCGTGAAAATGGCCATCAAATGCTTTCCGAAAATCAAAATTGCCAACGTGATAATGGCCGATGTCCCGACGCCTAGCAGCAAGCCCTGCCTCGATCCCTTCACCACGCGCTCCTGGTCACCCGCGCCGATGTTCTGCCCTGCGTAAGTCGTCATCGTCGTGCCGAAGGAAAAATTCGGCAGCATGGCAAAACCGTCCACGCGCATCACGATGACATTCGCCGCGATGAACTGCTCGCCGAAACTGTTCGTCAACGACTGCACAATCAGCATCGCCATCGACATGATGGCCTGTGTCACGCCGGAAGGCACACCCAGGCGGACAATGTTCATGACGTGCGTCTTGGACATTTTCAGGTGGCTTGGCTTCAATTCAAACAAGTCCTTCATCTTCGACAAACGGAGGAAACAAAGAATCGCCGACACGGCCTGTGCCAAAATGGTCGCCCAGGCCACGCCGTTGACACCCATGTCAAAATAGATGACAAACAATAGGTCCAGCACGATATTCAGCCCGCTTGCCACCAGCAAGTACACCAACGCGGAAATGGAATCCCCCAGCCCGCGCAAGATGCCGCTTAAGATATTATAATACGCCAATCCCACGGATCCTAGCAATATGATTTGCAAATAGGACGTGCTCCAGTCCAAAATGCTGGTCGGCGTGTTTAAAATCACCAAAAGCGGCCTTACCACAATCAGCCCCACGACCGTCATCACGATTCCCGCGATGGCGGTAAGCGTGATGCAGCTCCCTATCGTCATCGACAAGGCTTCCCGGTTCCTGGCCCCAAAATACTGGGACACCATGATGCTCGCCCCGACACTGATACCGATAAACAAGACAATCAGCAGGTTGATAATCGGTCCCGCGCTGCCGACTGCCGCCAGGGCATTGTCCCCCACGTAATTCCCGACCACCACGCTGTCCACGGCGTTATAAAGCTGCTGCGCGATGTTTCCCAAAAGCATCGGCACGGTAAAAATCAAAATATCCTCCCACGGCTTTCCCACTGTCATGTCAACCGGGGCGAACAATTTCTTTAAAAAATTCATCTCTCGTACACTCCCTTTCCATAATCTTTTCATGTGCCCCTTCCATCCGGCCCGTGCGGCGGCCGGGCACAAAGGACACGCGACTTATCTATTTCAACTGACGGTTACACCAGTATAATTCAAATAAAAAAAACAGTCAATGGTAAAATGACTGTTTTTTACATTGTTAGCGTCGGTGTACAGAAAGCAACACAATCAATGAAGGGCATATTCCCCTTTATACTTGTCTCTCATCATTACCGCAAATCATAATTTCTCCTTCACGCACACCGCCATGTGGTATCCCCTGGAGAAATATTCCATGAACCGGTACTTCGCGTCATCCACGTCCTGACGTATCGCCACTTTCCGCGTATATCTAAAAACCGCCCCGCCGGCTTCCTCCTGATTTTCTTTCACATTTCCAGCCGTTCCCATTCCCACGTGTTCCCACGCGCTCCCCAGTCCGTCCTTTTGCCCCGTCTCCGCTCCAAACCGGAATTCAAACTGGTACGGCATGAGCTTCATGCCAAGCCCAGTCACTTTCATGAAGCTTTCCTTTAACGTCCACAATTGATAAAATGCCTCCGCCCGCCCATCCTCCGGCTGGCTGGCGATGTATGCATATTCCGAAGGGCAAAAAAAGCGTCTGGCAATCTGCAGTTTTAATACGCCCTCACGCTCAACGTCACAGCCAACCTCCGTGTCGGCAAACACCGCCAGCACCATTTCCCGCGAATGTGACAAATTAAAATGAACCTCGGGATAATCCAAAAGATATGGTTTCCCGTTTTCTTTTGTCACGACATGCACCCCGCGCTCCCGAAGGCCATATTCCTTTAATCCCTCATCCAGCAAAATCCCCGCCCCGAGCGACAGCATTTTCCCCTTGCCCGTACGCTGGCGGTCAATTTTTGACCTCCTCGCGTCGGACATCCGCGCGTAATATTTTTGAATACTCCCCGCGTCCACAAGCTCATCTGTATGAAGTAAAAATACGCGCACCCCGTCTTGTTCAAATCTTACAATTTTCATCATGCTTTATTCCCACCGATTGACATCGTATTCAAACATACACGTTTGCTGATGCAAACATCACCTTGAATTTATATGGCATATGAACCGCCTCTAAATCACCAAGTGATAATCTTCCTAGTCCTTTCCTACTATTATAATGTCAAACACACCATTTTACAATCTCTCAATTGCAATTTTACCGTACTTTACTTTCTACGTTACTTTTCACGCGGTGGAGAAAAAATCTGTCAATCATATATCCGCCTTCTTTTTGCTTCTCGTCATTGAATTTTGTAAAATGGGTAAAATGTGGCCTTTTGAATTTTGAATTCAATGACAAAGGGCGTGGAAAGGATTAAAATAGAGGTGGCAGATGAAAATGTAACACGTCGTCTGGTAAGCCCGGGAAAACCTCGCTAACGGCGACGACATGTATCGCACGTTAATGACCAAAATACGGTCACCAAGTGCTCATAATGAAGGGGGGCATACCATGAATCATTTTCGATTTCCGGCAATCGACACGAAACGGACGGGGGAACATTTACGGGACATGTTTCGTGAAAGGAACATTTCTCCGAAGAAGATTCAGGAACTTTTGCGCATCGGTTCCACGCAGACCATATACGACTGGTATAAGGGCAGGACGCTGCCATCGATGGACAACATGGTGGCGCTTAGCAGGCTGCTTGGATGCAACATGGAGGAGTTGTTGGTGTTTCGACCGGCGCAAGAGGGGGAGGAAATAGCGGAGCGCGCCAATCTTGACGTGACGGAGGTGGAACAACCCATGGAATCATGGACAGCGCAAAGGAAATGAAAAGATGTTATGGGAATAGAAAAGGAGCTGCCGAATTGTGTGCGGCTCCTTTTCTATTCTTTCGCCTGGTATCCCCGAAGCGACGAGAGGTACGCCGCCTTTTCCAGTAACAAGTCCAGCAATTCTTTTTGCCGTTCGTTTGAGAAGCGTGTCTCCGGTACGACGATATTCATGGAGGCGGCAATGTTTCCGCTGCCGTTTCTGACGGGTACGGCGATACTACATACCCCGTCTTCATATTCGCCCTTGTTGAGGGCGTAGCCTTGTTCCGCGACTTGGTGGATTTCTTTTATGAAGGCATCTTCCTCCACGATAGTCGTGTCCGTGTAGCAGGCGTGGCATTCCTGGAAAACGCGCCGCAGCCTTCTTTGATATGTCTTGCCATATGTTCAATTATTTTCAACGTTTTGTCTGCCGCGGGAACGAGTCTTGCGTTCGAATTCATTCTTAGTCCCAGCCTTTCGTGTGATATTTTTGACTACCATGCTTCAATGCGATTCCCGTTTTATATAGAAAACAGTATAACACGATTTGCACAAAATACAATATCGGCGGTTTACATGGGTCTGTTCTTCCTGGGATGGATGTATTGAGGGGTATAGCGGCATGTTTCCTTATGCGGCTGTGTGCATCCTCGTATACTGCGGGTCAAATGTTTTTGCCCCGCAGTATAATATGGCAGGAAGTTTTGGGGCGGCGTGGTCGCTTGAAGACTTCATCTCCACACTTCCACTTTGCCATGAGTCACGGCAGATTTTATCGACCGCGAGTACGGCCCTTCTGGATTTTCCAACCGCGTCAGATATCCTGCCAGACGCGAACAAGTTTCTCGCCGCCTCCGCCACGCCCTGCCATCCTTGTTGCCAACGACCATCTGGTCCACGGTAATCCCCAACAATCCGCTCAGGGCATAAAGATGGTCCATGCTCGGAATGTTCGTCCCGTCCAGCCAACGGTACACCGTCTGGATGCAGCCAAGCGACAGATACGCTTGTATGTCCTTCGGCCGCACCCTTTTCACCGTAAACAACGCTTTCAGCCATCGTCCCGTTTTCTCCTTGTCAATCATCGGATACATACATAGCCTCCCCTTCCTGTTCTCAACCCCGGGCCACCTGCCACCACCACCGGGACACATGGCGCGCCGCACCATCCACGCTCCAATTCCCATGCATTTTCCCTAGAGTTTCCTTTATCATATCATCAGAACATATGTTTTGTAAACCCTTGTTTTTTCGGTTTTGCGGCCGTTTGGCATATTACCCATGAAACTTAATAAACGGGCGAAAATATCGTTGTTTTTCACAATGGATATTTTGGAAAAAATGGTTTCTATTACTTGAAGAATATGATATACTTTAAAAATCTGTTGTATTCTACCACATGGTATTGGAAGCAGAAAAAGTATTGCCTCCTCTATCATCACACAACAAATTTTCAAAGAAAGGATGCATCATTATGAGAATTTCAGACGACATCAAATACGTTGGTGTAAATGACCACGACATCGACCTTTTTGAAGGGCAGTACATGGTGGAGAATGGCATGGCTTACAACTCTTACGTGATTCTGGATGAAAAAATTGCCGTATTTGACACCGTGGATGCGAATTTCGGAGAGGAATGGCTGGCAAACGTCGCCACCGTCCTAAACGGGCGGCAACCCGACTACCTGATTATCCAGCATATGGAACCGGATCACTCGGCAAACGTCATGCGTTTCGTGGAAAGTTACCCGCAAACGCGCATCGTGGCAAGCTCCAAGGCATTTACCATGATGAAGCAATTTTTCGGCACGGATTTTTCCGACAGCCGGCTCATCGCGAAAGAGGGCGACATGCTTTCCCTCGGAAAGCATGAATTGAGTTTCGTGGCCGCGCCGATGGTACACTGGCCGGAAGTCATCGTCACTTATGACAGCTATGACAAGGTACTCTTTTCCGCCGACGCTTTCGGTAAGTTCGGCGCGCTGGACGTCGAGGAAGACTGGGCGTGCGAAGCCCGCCGCTACTATTTCGGTATTGTCGGGAAATACGGTGCGCAAGCGCAAAACCTGCTGAAAAAGGCCTCCGCCTTGGACATCCAGACCATTTGCCCGCTGCATGGCCCGGTATTGAGTGAAAACCTCGGCTATTATCTTGATTTATATAATACATGGACGACCTACGGCGTGGAGAGTGAAGGTGTCATGATTGCCTACACGTCCGTCTATGGAAACACGAAAAAGGCCGTGGAACTATTGGCCGAAAAGCTGAAGGAGAAAGGATGTCCGAAGGTGACGGTCAACGACCTCGCCCGCTGCGACATGGCCGAGGCGGTCGAGGACGCGTTCCGCTATGGCAAGGTCGTTTTGGCGACCACTACATACAATGCGGACGTCTTCCCGTTCATGCGCGAGTTTATCAACACCCTCGCCGAGCACAATTGGCAGAACCGCACCGTGGGTCTCATGGAAAACGGCTCCTGGGCCTCGACCGCCGCCAAGGTGATGGGCAAGATGCTGGAGGGTTGCAAAAACACGACCGTCGTGGATCCCGTCGTGACCATCAAGTCCGCCTTGAGTGTGGAAAACCTGGAACAAATTGACGCGTTGGCCGCGGAAATGTGCAAGTAACCGCACTTCACTTTTTCCATTGCCACAAAAATGCACGACGTGAAACGTCAAAAAAGGGGCTGTCGGGTAATGCGGAAAACCCACAGTATATGGTGGCAAATCCAGATGTGCCACGGCATATGTCGTGGGCCTGCAGTCATTTCCCGACAGCTCTTTTTGGCATCAAAATTTCCTTTAACCACGCCCTACTCCGACATACCTATAATTACCCTCCTTGTATAAACCGCGATTAGCGTCAATGTACAGATGGCAACATGCCATAAAACGCGCTCTCCGGGAGCTGCGCGCCATGTCAATACAAATGAAGCAATTTGACGATTTTTTTGGCAATCCGGTATGTCGGCGTCTCCATCGTTTTTTCCACGTCCTTCAAATACTGCCTTATCGGCAAGTGCTGGGGGCAATGCTCCTCGCACTTCCCGCAGCCGACGCACTGGGAGGCGCTGCTCGTCTTCGAGCGCAGCGCCGTGTTCTGGAAATATTCCATCCATGCCTTTGATTTTCCCTCCACCTCAATCAGATTATAGCTCTGGAAGGCCTGCGGAATTCCAATGTTTTTCGGACACGGTTGGCAATAGCCGCAGCCGGTACAGCCAATCTTCACGCCGTCCATGATGGCAGAGCGCGCCCGCGAAATCAATGCAAAATCCCCGTCCGTAAATTCCCCGGCCCGCACGTCAGACGCGATGCGGACGTTCTCCTGCACCATTTCCAGAGAATTCATGCCCGACAGGACGCACGTCACTTGCGGCTGGTTCCACAGCCAGCGCAGGGCCAGTTCCGCC
>Ga0073906_1004519_pt1 | contig 13846 bp, 16 predicted proteins | sample Inofromicrocosms_FD_65485 | JGI IMG/M metagenome (GOLD analysis project Ga0073906, IMG submission 65485) | Mouse cecum microbial communities from Vienna, Austria - Inoculum for glucosamine and mucus D2O microcosms | ecosystem: Host-associated > Mammals > Digestive system > Large intestine >... | reverse complement strand
AAATATTGCCGCGACGCATGTCCGACGAAATCAAATGGCAGAGCGCTCGTCGAAATAATAAACGTTTATGACGAGGGGCTTGTGTGCGAGCCGATACACAGACTCGTCAAAGTCGATGATACGCAGGCGTTCGTGAGCGCGTTCAGCAAGGAAGTATGCTGTGACGGCGACGCCGCGGAAACGGTAATATACACGCCGTCGCCCGTTACGGTGCGTTTGCCCGCAGATAAGATAGCTGCGATCAAAGCGGTGGATGCGTTCTGTGAAAACTATGTAAAAAAGAACGGCGGGTATGTTGACTATGTACACGGCGAAAGCGGATTGAAACGCGACGGATTTTGCGGCATAATGCTGCATTCGGTAAAAAAATCCGAGCTGTTCGATTACGTGATAGCAAACGGCGTTTTGCCGAAAAAAACGTTTTCGCTAGGCGAGGCGGAAGAAAAACGCTTTTACATAGAAGCGAGAAAGATAAAATAATAAAACACCGTTAGATCAAATCTCGAATACATTATATATGACCGGAGTAAAAATGAAGGCAATAAAGTTTGGCGGAACGTCCATGTCAACCGCGGCAAGCATCGATCAAGTAATAAATATAATACGCTCCGACCCCGAAAGGCGGTTTGTTGTGGTTTCCGCACCGGGCAAGACAGACGGCGAGAGTAAAGTCACCGATATGCTCATATCGGTTTTTAATGCGGGACAAGACCGCATAAACGCATTTTCGCATGTGACCGCAAGATTCGATAAACTGCGTAGCGAGCTGGGCTTGCCCGACGGATTTTTCGATTCCGATTTTGCGGAGATAATCGAGCGACTTCCCGATGCGGGTTACGATTACATCGTTTCGCGCGGGGAATATCTATGCGCGAAATTGCTCGCCGCGCTTTTGGATTACGAATTTATCGACAGCGCGTCGCTTATCAAGTTCCGCGGCGGCGCGTACGACGATTCGTATACGTCGAGCGTGTGCAAACTCGGGCTTCAAAATAAACGCAACGCCGTTATCCCCGGGTTTTACGGCAGCGATAATAACGGCAATATAGTGGCTTTTTCGCGCGGCGGGTCGGACGTATCGGGTGCGATAGTCGCGCGCGCCGTCGGTGCGGACGTTTACGAAAACTTTACCGACGTGGACGGTTTCATGACGTGCGATCCGCGTATCGTTCCGCATGCGTCGGTGATAGACGTGCTCACGTATAAAGAACTACGCGAGTTGTCTTACATGGGCGCGAACGTTTTGCACCCCGAATCTATATTTCCCGTGCGCAAGGCGAATATCCCGATCCATATACGCAATACTTTCAATCCGTCGGCGACGGGTACTATGATAGTGCCCACCGACGACTATCTCGCCGGCAAGTACGAGCGCATCAATAAGCGTCCCATCACAGCAATAGCCGGTAAAAAGAATTTTTATTCGCTGTATATAGATAAGTCGATGATGAACTCCGAAATAGGCTTTGTGCGCAGAGTTCTGTCGTGTTTCGAGCGGTTGGAGATCGCCGTAGAACATATCCCGAGCGGCATCGACTCGATGACCGTTGTTTTTTCGGCGGTTGACAGAGATACGGCAAACGCGTTGATGGCGTCGATACAGGCGGACGTAAAACCCGACCATATGCACTTGTCTACCGATATTTCGCTTATCGCGATAGTCGGTCACGGTATGGTCAGCCGCCCGGGTACGGCGGCGCGCGCAATAAGTCGGTTATCGAATGCCGGAATAAACCTTCGCATGATCGATCAGGGTGCGTCGGAGATAAATATCATACTCGGCGTGTCCGACAGCGATTTCGAGCGCGCTCTCGTCGCACTTAACGGGGAGTTTGAAGTATAACACATATTTCGATGTATTAAACTTTGCTTGGACAAGCGGAATGACGAGAACTATACTTATAGCGGACGACGATCCTTATATCAGAGAAATGTTGCGCGAAACGCTTACGGCGGCAGGGTATTCGGTCGTTTTGGCGGATTCGGGCAGTGCGGCTGTCGACGCATACGTTGCGGACAAGCCCGATTTGATATTGCTCGATCTTATGATGCCCGATTTGAGCGGCGAGCGCGCTTTGCCGTACTTCGACGGAACGCCCGTAATAGTGATAAGCGCAAAGACCGACGTGACCGATAAAGTTGAACTGCTGCACGGCGGCGCGGTCGATTACGTTACAAAACCGTTCGACGTGCGCGAGCTTATCGCGCGCATAGAACTTCGGCTTGCCGAGCGGTTCTGCGGTGACGACGCCGAGTATAACGGACTTAAGCTCGACTCCGAGCGGGTGGCGCATTGCGGCGAGCGCAGCGTGCGGCTTACGCGCACCGAATATGCTATATTGAAACTGTTTTTGCAAAACCCGAATAAAGTGTTTTCCAAATCTCAAATTTTGGACAAAATATCGTCGAACACGCCCGATTGCACTGACGGTTCGCTCAAAGTCCACGTCGGTAATTTGCGAAGTAAGCTTCGCGAACTGTGCGGGCGCGAATTTCTCGTATCGGTATGGGGAATAGGGTTTAAGCTCGGCGACAGATAAATCTTTACTATTTCTTTACTGTTTTTTAAGAGTTTTCTTAATTTTCGAGCTGTATCATATAAGCATGACTTGCGGAAATAATAATCGGCGCCGATACCGCAATCGAAGGAGATGCTTATTTATGAAAAATGTACTTACGACCGACGCGCTTTGTAAAAGCTACGGCAGTTTCAAAGCGTTGAGCGGCTTGACGATGCGCGTTCCGCGCGGCTCTATATATGGGCTTGTCGGGCGAAACGGTGCGGGAAAAACAACTTTGATCCGCATAATCTGCGGATTGCAAACGCCCGATTCGGGCGAGTATTGCATATACGGCGAAAAGAACAAGTCAAAGTCGATAATGTTCTCGCGCCGAAGAATGGGCGCGGTAGTGGAAACACCGTCCGTATACGGCGACATGACGGCGTATCAGAATTTGATGTATCAAGCGAAGATATTGGGTCTGCCGTCGTACGACGGACTGAATGAAATTTTGGAACTCGTCAATCTTGCCGATACGGGCAAGAAGACCGCCAAAAACTTTTCGTTGGGTATGCGTCAAAGATTGGGCATAGCGGTCGCGCTCGTCGGCAGTCCCGATTTTCTCGTGCTCGACGAGCCTATAAACGGGCTTGATCCTCAAGGCATAATCGAAGTGCGAGAGCTTATTCTCAAGCTCAACCGCGAACGCGGCGTGACCGTGCTTGTATCCAGCCATATCCTCGACGAACTGTCCAAGCTCGCCACGCATTACGGGTTTGTAAACGGCGGACGCATCATCAAAGAAATAAGTGCGGAAGAGCTTGCCAAAGACTGCGGCAAATGCGTGCAAGTGACGGTAACGGACGTGAAGGCGCTCGTGCGCGTGCTCGAAAGCATGAATATGGATTACGCCGTAACCGGCGATAATAACGCGAACATATATGCCGAACCGGAGTTTTCGTCGCTTGTTTCCGCGCTTGCCGAACAGAACTGCAAAATTTTGAAAATGACGGAACGCGAAGAAAGCTTGGAGAGCTACTACGTAAATCTTTTGGGAGGCGGAGAAAATGCTTAAACTATTGAACGCTTCCTTTTACAGACTGTTTCGCAATAAAACGTTTTGGATATGTTTCGGCATATCGTCGGCGCTTGCCGTTATAAATACCGTATGCGCGTGCATAACGCACTGCGTCGGGATAAAGACCGATCCCGTAAACGGTGGGGTGCCGCTTGAAATGCATTATTTCACTTATCACTATGTAGTGAGTATTCTGACCGCGGTTTTTGCGAGTTTGTTTATAGGCTCCGAATATTCAGACGGCACTGTACGAAACAAACTGATAGTCGGCAAGCAGAGATACTCCGTGTATCTGTCGTATTTTATCGTTGTGCTTGCGGCGTGCATGATCATGGCTGCGGTTTGGATAGTCGTCGGGCTTTTGGGTATGCCGGTTATGGGTAATTTCGTCACGGGCGTGAACGTGCTCGCTTGCATAGGGATAGGCGTATTGGCATTAACTGCGCTTTGCGCAATATATACGTTTATCGGTATGCTTATATCTAATCGTGCGGTGTCCGCCGTTGTGATGTTATTGACGGTTGTGGTTACGGTGATAGCCGCAATGTGGTGTTTTGCTGTTTTGTCTGAGCCGCCCGAATATATGTCTTGGGAACTTGTAAACGGAGAAATGCAACAGATTTGTATCCCGAACAAATCGTACCCTACGGGAGCATACCGCGGATTTTTGGAGTTTATAACCGACTTTTTGTCTATGGGACAGTTTTTGGCGGTGCCAAATCTCGCACGTCCGATAAATATGGTTGCGTATTCCGCGGTGATAACGGTCGTTTTTACGGTTTCGGGCGCGCTCGCATTTTCGCATAAACACATAAAGTAGGAGATGATACAATGATAGTTTGTTTGTCCGTCGCGGTCGCGGTATTGACCGCAGTCGTTGCCGTGCTTATAGTAAAGATTTGCGTGATGCGCAAAAGCATGGGCGAGATCGCGCGCGGTTTCGGTCAAAAGCTCGCGGCGGACACAAACACGTTGATCGACGTTACGTCGCGAGACAAAGCGGTATGCGCGCTCGCATCGCGAGTCAATGCCGAACTTTTCAAACTCAACGAACTGCGCGGTAAGTACGAACGCGGCGACAACGAGCTTAAAACCGCGGTAACGAACATCGCGCACGATCTGCGCACGCCGCTCACTGCGATCTGCGGATATTTGGATCTGCTCGAAACGCGCGAAAAGAGCGCCGACGTGGCGAGGTATATTTCCGTCATAGCTAACCGTACCGAAAAACTGAAATCGCTCGCCGACGAACTGTTTGCGTACTCTGCGTCAGCAACCGCGCCGCAAAATATCGAAACGGTGTGCGTCAACGACGTCTTGGAAGAATGCGTGGCGGATTGGTGCGGCGCGCTTTCCGAGCGCGGAATAACGCCCGATATAGCAATATGCGCCGATAAAGTAGTGCGCGCCGTAGATCGCTCCGCGCTTGTGCGCGTGTTTTTCAATTTATTGAGCAACGCCGTAAAATACAGCGACGGCGATCTTCGCATAGAACTTTGTTCGGACGGCGCTGTCTCGTTTTCAAACCGCGCGGAAAAATTATCCGCCGTGCAAGCGGGCAGGCTGTTCGATAGGTTTTACACTGTAGACGAGTCGCGCGGCTCTACGGGGCTCGGCTTGTCGATCGCCAAAACGCTTACCGAAAAAATCGGAGGACGCATAGACGCCGAATATATAGGCGGCAGTCTGTGCGTTCGCGTTCGGTTGTAGTTGCGGATTATATTATAAAATTTTGTAACTATTTGCAAAATCAAGGCGTTTCGCGCTTGACAGCGACGCGGCGCGTATGTTATAATTTTTATTGAACCGCACGGAAAGGGTTTTAATGACGTATGTCAACCCCTACGGCGAATACTTAACGGAGGTTATGCTTATATGTTTGCTATTATCGAAACGGGCGGCAAGCAGTACCGCGTAAACGTCGGCGACGTTCTCGATGTGGAACGTCTCGAGGTCGAAGAGGGCGCTACTGTCGAACTCAAGGCTCTTATGACGGGCGAGGGCGAAAAGATCGCCGTCGGCAACGAGGTTTCCGCGAAGGTCACCGCAAAGGTCGTCAAGCAGCTTAAGGGCGCTAAGGTAATCGTATACAAGTACAAGGCGAAAAAGAACGTGCGCAAAAAGCAGGGACATCGTCAATTGTATACGCGTATAAAGATCGAAAGCATCGCATGACGCGGGTATCCTTCCTTTACGAAAACGGGGCGATAACGCGCGTGCGCGCAGACGGGCACAGCGGATACGATGACGGCAACGACATTGTGTGCGCGGCAGTCTCGACGCTCGTGCAAACGGCGTACCTCGCGTTAAAGGATATAGGAGTTAAAACCGAGTACATTCGCGACGACGGCAGGTTCGAGTTTTCCATCGAATGTTCAAAAGATACGCGGCACGACGCGGACGTGATCCTTCGGGCAATGACCGTAGGTTTGCGTGACTTACAGAGCGGGTATCCGCAAAATATTAAATTGGAGGTTTGAAATGTTTATAGATATTCAGTTGTTCGCTCACAAAAAGGGCGGCGGTTCAACCAAAAACGGCAGAGACTCCAACGCTCAGCGTTTGGGCGTAAAGCGTTCGGACGGACAGTTCGTGTTGGCGGGCAATATTCTCGTTCGTCAGCGCGGCACGAAATTCCATCCCGGCGAGAACGTCGGTCTCGGCGGTGACGATACGCTTTTCGCGCTCGTCGACGGCAAAGTCAAGTTTGAAAGCAAGGGCGACCGCAAACAGGTAAGCGTTTACCCCGTTGCTTAAATACCTAAAAACCGAAAAAGGGCTTTGCCCTTTTTTTCGTTAGCGCGTAATCGCGAAAGAGGCAAGATATGTATAAGGCAGAGATCGATAAAATAATCGTTGATAAATCCGATCTCGACGTTGCGGCAACGATCGAGTGCGGACAGTTTTTTCGTTACGAAAAAACGCAGAACGGCTATAAAGTCAAATCGGGCGCGCATGTATGCGACGTGTACGAGCTTGACGACGTTACGGTAATAGAAACGGAAGCAGTAGATTATTTCGTGGATTTTTTCAGCCTCGATCGCGATATCGTTCGCATAAAACGCACTCTTTCGCGTTATCCCGAACTGAACAAAGCGCTTGAAAAGTGCGGCAGCTTGCGCATATTGCATCAGCCGTTGTTCGAGACCATAGTGTCTTTTATCATTTCCGCAAACAACAACATTCCGCGTATAAAGACGATAATAAACCGTATGTGCGCTTTGTTCGGCGATGTTTTTCCCACGCCCGATAAGCTCGCGGCGCTTTCGGAGCGCGAGCTGAACGCGATAGGCTGCGGCTACCGTTCTCCGTACATACTCAAAAGTTCGATCATATGCCGCGATACCGATATACTCAAAAGATTGCCCGCGGCAGATACCAAGACCGCGCAAAAGCTTCTTATCGAGCTACCGGGGGTCGGGCAGAAAATCGCGGACTGCGTTGCGCTCTTTGCGCTCGGGCGCAACGAGGTTTTTCCCGTGGATACGTGGATGCTCAAAACCCAGCGGCGCGGGTCCGAAACCGAAACGCAAGTGCGCGAACGCTTGATGAGCGCGTACGGCGAGTATGCCGGATACGCTCAGCAATTTTTATATTATTACAGCGCGATATTGAAGGAGGCTTGATTTGAGCATAGGCGAAAGTATAGTCGCGCTTTGCGAAAACAGCAATATTCTCGTGGTCGTGCTCTGGATAACGGGTTTGATCTTGTTTGCGGTCGAATTTTTTCAGCCTATGCGCGGTATATCGTACGCACTCGGCATACTGTTGACCGTAGCGGCGTTTGTTATCCGCATGATAATAGGCTCTCCGGGCGAGGCGTTCGTTTTTGTTTGGGTAACCGCGGTTTTGATGTTCGTACTTCATTCCGTGGCGCTGTTCACAAAAAAACGAGATTGGTTGCGCGTGTCTAAAATGAAACGCGTAGGCGAACGCAGCAAACGCTACGGCTCGCTCGTCGGCAGTGCGGGCGTGGCGATCACTCCGATCGATTTGTCCGGCAACGTTACTGTAAACGACGTGAATCTCGCGGTATACAGCGAAAAGCCTATACCTCAGGGCGCAAGCGTGCGTATCGTGCGCGTCGATCCCGATAAGATAATAGTGGAGCGTATAGAAAACGACGATACGTGACAGACGGCGCGTTTTTTGTAGCCTCGTTACAATCATAATTCGTACGACGCGGTCATAATAATATGACATGAGCTTTGTAAACAAATGTTCAAAAACGTTGGGCGGTTTGCACGAACTTAAATTTCAGGTCGTGCTGTTCGGCAGGGACGCGGTATATTTGGAATGCGTCAAGCCGCTCAAGCTCGACGCCGACGAAATGATATTTCGCGCGAGCGGCGGCATGATCACGCTTACGGGCAGCGGTCTTTCAGTTATGGATATGTCCGATAAATGCGTGAGCATATCGGGCAAAGTGGATAATATTGCGGTGAGCGATCTATGAAAGAATCGATGACCGAAAAAAAAGCCGAGAGAGCAAGGCGCGAATCGGAAAGGAAAAGGGAAGCTGCGGACAGAAAACGCGAAAAAACATTGCGCGAGCATGCTACCGCGCGCGAGCGCGAACTCGAGTCTAAACGTAAAGCGGAACTCGAGCGTCAAATAGCGGCGGAACGGAAAATCGAGCTTGATCGACAAAAACTCGAACGTAAAAAAGCGAAGGCGGAACAGCTCGCTCGGCTTGCCGCAGAAAAAGCGCGGATCGAAAAACTCAAAGCGGAAAGCCGAGAGTTAAAGCGCAAAGCGCGCGCGGAGCTGTACAAAAAATTGCGGCGCAAACTGTCAAACAGCAAGCTCGGGTTCGATTACGAAAATTTCGGAATGACGCCGCGCATAGAACTGACCGCAACGGGAGACCCCGGCGCGGTGTCGCAAAAGCTTTCGGCGGCGGGGATCAAACTGACCGATTTCCGCGCGGTCGGCGGAAAAATGCGGTTCAAAATACGAAAAAAAGAGTTGCGCAAAGCAATTGCATTATTGGACGGAATATGTTATAATTATGAGACAGGCGATTCGTACGGCTTAGGGCGCGCAGCTGCTTTTTGGCTGGCGCGTGCGGGGCTTGTTTTGGGCGCAGTAGCCGCATCTGTCTGTACGTACCTTTCATATTCTTATATTTGGCGTATAGACGTTTCGGGAAACGATAAGCTGTCGTCGGTCACGGTCGAGCGCGCGTTAAAATCGGCGGGATTTCATGCGTTATGTAAAAAAAGTTCGGTCGATTGCGAGGACGTAGCGGCGGCTGTCAATCGGTTGGACGGCGTGGCTGATGCGTCGGCACGCGTGCGCGGCACAACGCTTTACGTATACGTGCTCGAAGCGGAAAATACCGACGAGCATAAAACGTACTCTTCGTATGTGTCCGATTACGACGCGACGGTTACGCGCGTGGTTGTGCGCAAAGGCACGGCGCGTGTAAGCGTAGGCGACGTGATCGCGAAAAATACGGTTTTGGCGGACGGAAGCATTTATTCTACGTCCGGCGAAGTCATAGGGGTTGCGGATTGCGATGCGGACGTTTACGGTAACGTGTCGGCGGTGTTTACCGCCAAGCTCGGCAATACCGAGATCGAGTATAAGCGAACGGGCAGATCGTGCAAAAAAACGAGTTTCGGACTGTTCGGGTATACGTTCGGAAAGACGGCAAGCCCGTATACGTCGTATGAAAGCGAGACAACATCGGCAAAATACGATATGTTGATACCGCTGTCCGTCACGAATTATCGGTATTACGAAACCGAACCCGTCGAAACGCCTTGCGACGTAGCGCAGAAAGCGGAAAGCTTTGCAGCCGAGAAAGCCGAGGAACTGAAATTTACGGGTGATTTCAAAAGCTCGTTTACGGTCAGCGAATCATCGTTCGGACTTTATACCGTTCACGTGTTTTTGAGCGGCGAAGCGCTCATATCGCGCGGAGTGGAATAGCTTTTGCGGATCAAGGTACGATCGGAGGACAATGAAAAAAACTTACGAAAACAACGAACTGCGCGCGGTGTTCGGCGCGTACGACGCCAATCTCAAGGTCGTGGAATCGCTTTGCGGCGTATCTGTGCGAGTGCTTGCCGACGGCGTTGAGATAACGGGGCAAAACATCGAACTTGCGGACCTGCTTCTCGACAAGCTCGCAAAAGCTTGCGCAAGAGGCGAGCAGATAGATCCTTCGGCGGTCGGGCGGTATTTCGATATATTGCGCGTCGATCCCGACGGAGCGGACAAGCTCGCAGAGCCTGTTGCGGTCACTGCGCGCGGGCAAAAGATATTCGCCAAAACGCTCAATCAAAAAAAGTTTACCGATGCGGTGAAAAAATGCCCGCTCACGTTTGCTGTCGGACCTGCCGGCACGGGTAAAACTTATCTCGCCGTTGCGCTCGCGGTAGAGGCGGTCAAGCGCGGCGCGGTTGACAGAATAATTTTGACTCGTCCCGCTATAGAGGCAGGCGAAAAACTCGGGTTCTTGCCAGGCGATCTGCAAATGAAAGTCGATCCGTATTTGCGCCCGCTGTACGACGCGCTCGGCGAAATGTTCGGCGCGGACTACACAAAGCTCATAGAACGCGGCACGGTAGAGATCGCGCCGCTTGCCTACATGCGCGGACGCACGCTCAAACGCGCGTTTATTATTCTCGACGAGGCGCAAAACACCACGCCAGAGCAAATGAAAATGTTTTTGACGCGGTTCGGTGAAGGAAGCCGCGCAATCGTAACGGGCGACATAACGCAGATCGATTTGAAAGGCGAGCCTTCGGGGCTTGTCAACGCCGAACAAGTATTAAAGGGCGTGGACGGCATAGCATTCGTTCGGTTGGACGGCAAAGACGTGGTACGTCACGATCTCGTTCAACGCATAGTGAAAGCTTACGACGAATATTCAAAGAAAATCAACAGACCGAGTTAACCGAACTCAAGCGGAGGTCAAGATCGTACTTATGGAAAATCAAACGGAAAAACAGATCAAAACGCAAGGAACAGCGCCGCCTAAAAGCGCGTACTTTTGGCTTGCGGGTATTTTTGCCGTAGTTTTTGCCGTTATCTACATAGCGCTCTTATTGCGTGTGCATTTTTTGTCGAATACGGAAAATAATACCGCAACGCATTTGCTGTATGCTTTCGTATTGCTCGGGCTGCTCGTCGCGCTTTATATTTATACGGTGGTATCGCGCAAGGAACTTCTTTACAGTCTTAAAGAAGCGGGCGCAATTATGACCGTTTTCGGCATTGTCATTACGGCTAATATATACTTCGCGTATGTAAGTCCGTACTTGATGTTTGTCGCATTGACGGGCATGATCGCGTTGCCGTTTTCCAAAAAACGCGATGCGTTTGTTCTCAACGTATTTACTTGTCTTATCTCGTCGTTCTTGCTTTTGGACGTGCTCGATAAGAGCGAGTATCCTGCTATGGCGTTTACAGTGATAGCGGGGTTGCTGAGCGGCGCTATAGCGATCTATTCGTTCCCGTCCGCGCTTACGCGCTTGTTTTCAGTAGTTCGCGCGTTCGTAACGGGCGTGACGATCATAGGCATATATTTCGTGCTGTTGAGCGTTTATTCTCTCGACGTTACTCTGTTTACCGATAATATCATGTATATAGGTATCGCGGCTGCGGCGCAAGTGCTGTTGACGGGCGTTATAGAGCCTGTGATCGAAGCAGTGTTCAATATTACCACGGACTACAAGCTCGTAGAACTTACAAACCACAACGCGCCGCTCATAAAGCGTTTGAGCGTCGAAGCCCCCGGCACGTTCAACCACTGCTTGGCTGTGGCTAACTTCGCAGAGATATGTGCGAACGCGATAGGCGAAGACCCTGTTCTGGCGCGCACTTGCGCGTATTACCACGACGTCGGCAAACTCAATAATCCGACGTACTTTACCGAAAATCAGGGCGGATACAATCCGCACGACGAAATACTGCCCGAGGTGTCTGCGGAGATCATTCGTCAACATACGGTAGACGGTTACGAACTGTGCAAAAAATATCGCGTGCCCGAAGAAGTTGCGCGTATAACGATCGAGCATCACGGCACGCTGCCTATATCGTATTTTTACAATAAAGCCAAGTCGTTGACTGACAGCGACGTCGATATAAACGAGTATCGCTATCACGGCGAGATCCCCACGGGCAAGATCGGCGCGATAATCATGATATGCGATTCCGCAGAAGCGGCTATCCGCGCGATGGACAAGCCCGACGGCGAAAAGGTGGACAAGCTTCTCAAATATATGATTGACGAGCGGCTCAAGCTCGGACAGTTCGATAACTGCGCAATAACCATGCAAGATCTCAATGCGGTACGCATGGCGATAGTCGGCGCGTTCGGCGGATTGTTCCATAAGCGCATCAAATACAATAACGGGAAGGGTACGTAATGTTAAAGCTGACGGGTGACGCATCGAGCGCGTTTTTGCGGCTCGGCAATATCGCCTATGACGTTCTCGGGCTGAAAGGCGACGTGTCGGTAGACGTTGAGATAATAGACGACGCGCAAATGAAAGAACTCAACAACGATACGCGCGGCGTGGATAAAGCGACCGACGTTTTAAGCTATCCCGCGCTCGATATCGATACGTGTTCGGAACTCGTGTTCGACAGATCGAGTTATCCGGACGATTACGATCCGATGCAAAAGGCGGTAGTGCTCGGCGAGATCGCAATAAACCGCGATGCGGCTGAACGACAGGCAAAAGAATACGGCACGGGCGAACGTGAGATCAATTATCTTTTCGTGCACGGGCTTTTGCATATCCTCGGCTACGATCATATGACAGATGCCGATAAAGCGCGGATGCGCGAAAAAGAAGAACTCATACTCGGCGCTAAGGATAAGTCGGTTGTCGTGGCTGTCATAGGCAGACCCAATGCGGGTAAATCTTCCATTGTCAACGCTATAGTCGGCGAAAAAGTGTCCATAGTCTCGCCGAAGCCGCAGACTACGCGCGATCGAATCACGGGTATTTGCACCGAGGGCAACAAACAAATAGTTTTCTTGGATACCCCCGGAATGTTCAAACCTCGCACCAAGCTCGACGAGCACATGGAAAAAAGCGTCAAAAGCTCGCTCGGCGGCGATGCGGACGTAGTTGTGATAGTGCTCGATTGCACTAAAGGCATAACCGAAGACGATAAAAAGCTCATCGCGGACAGACTTTCTTTCAAAACGCCGCTGTACGTCGTTCTGAATAAAACCGATCTCAAAGGCTATGCAGATATATACCCGATGCTCGAAATATTAAGCCCGTATATGCAGCGTAAAGAAGGTCGGACGATTAAGGAAGTTATCCCTACAAGCTGCAAAACGGGCAGGAATATCGAGTTGCTTAAGACCGTGCTTAAGTCCGAATGTAAAGACGGCGGTTTCTTGTTCCCCGAAGACGAATACACCGACAGACCGATAAAGTTTATAATGGGCGAGATCGTCCGAGAAAAAGCGTTGCTGTTTTTGCAAGACGAAATACCGCACGGCGTTGGCGTGGCTGTGATGTCGGTAGACGAAAGCGCAACGCCGATCCGAATATCCGCGGACGTTATCGTCGATAAAAAATCGCATAAACAAATAGTTATAGGCGACGACGGCGCAATGATAAAGCGTATCGGCGCGGCAGCGCGGCGCGATATAGAGCAGCTCGTCGATAATAAAGTGTTTTTGGAATTGTTCGTAAAAGTCAGACCGGGATGGCGCGATAAAGCGAGCATTATGCGCGACGTGGGATATTGACGGCGCGAAATTACGGTACGGTCGGAAACCGCGAATAATTGTCTCGTCGTATCGCATACTAACTTCGGAGGTGAGATATGGACGACGAAAAAGCACTTTGGGATCTGTTTTGTCTGACCGGCGAACCGCAGTACTATTCTATGTACGTTCGCAACAGGAACGCAAAAAAGTTCGACGATAAAAAAACCGAAGAGTAAATATAACCGAAAACTAACGGAGAAAGACCGACGATATGCGGGATTTTACTGACAAATGCGTTGTGCTCAAAGTAAACGATTATCGAGACGACGACAGACTTGCGCGCGTGCTCACCGCCGAACACGGTTTGGTGAGCGTGCTTTTGCGCGGAGTGAAAAAAGCCAAAGCCAAGCTTAAGCCGTTTGCGCAGCCGTTCGCATGTTTCGATACGCGCTTCGTATCTGGGAAGGGCGCATTTTTAACGCCCGTCGAGCCGATGCTTATAGCAGACGGATTCGGGTTGTCGAGTGATCTCAAGATATTTACCGCAGCGTCTGTCGCGGCGGAAACTACGCTGTGCGC
>Ga0073906_1004518_pt1 | contig 13850 bp, 11 predicted proteins | sample Inofromicrocosms_FD_65485 | JGI IMG/M metagenome (GOLD analysis project Ga0073906, IMG submission 65485) | Mouse cecum microbial communities from Vienna, Austria - Inoculum for glucosamine and mucus D2O microcosms | ecosystem: Host-associated > Mammals > Digestive system > Large intestine >... | reverse complement strand
ACAACGCCTTCTCCCCCCAGCCGGTGTGCGGCCCCTGCCGCGCCCTGTTTCAGACCGGCAAGTGGCCCACCGAGACAGGCTGCTTCCGCAATAACATCATGCTGCCCGCCGGGGTAAAAACCCTGGCCAACTACATGGAGGAGGCGGGCTATGAAACCGCCTATATCGGCAAATGGCACCTGGCCAGCGACGGAGAGCTGGAGAAGCCCCCCACCGTTGACCATACCGTCACCGCCATCCCCCGGGAGCTGCGGGGGGGGTACACCGGCTTCTGGCGGGCCGCCGACGTGCTGGAGTTTACCTCCCACGGCTACGACGGCTTCGTCTTTGACGAGAACGACCGGCGGGTGGACTTCAAGGGCTACCGGGCCGACTGCATCAACGACATGGCGCTGGACTTCTTCGACCAGTACGACGGCAAAAAGCCCTTCTTTATGACCATCTCCCAGATTGAGCCCCACCACCAGAACGACCGTAAGCACTATGAGGGGCCGGAGGGTTCTAAGGAGAAGTACAAGGACTTCATACTGCCCGAGGACCTGAAGGCCCTGGGGGGCAACGCCGCCGAGGAATACCCCGACTATCTGGGCCAGTGCGCCAGCCTGGACGAAAATCTGGGCAGGCTGGTGGCCAGGCTGAAGGAGAAGGGCCTGTATGACAACACGGTCATTTTCTTTGCCTCCGACCACGGCTCCCACTTCCTCACCCGGAACCGGGACGGCCATCTGAACGGCTATGACGACTATAAGCGCTCCTGCCACGACGCGGCCCTCCATGTGCCCCTGGTGGCGGCCGGCGGGCCCTTTAAGGGGGGCATTGCCGTGGAGGAGCTGGTCAGCACCGCCAGCCTGCCCAAGACCTTCCTGGCCCTGGCCGGGGTGGACGTGGGCGACGCCATGATTGGGGAAAACCTTCTTGACGTGGTGGAGAAAAAGGACCATAATAGACCCAACGAGATTTTTGCGCAGATCTCTGAGAGCCGGGTGGGCCGGTGCATCCGCACCCCCCGGTACACCTACTCGGTCTACGCCCCCGGGGTCAACGGCGGCGAGGCGGCGGCGGCGGACCTGTATGCTGATGATTTCCTCTACGACATGGACCAGGATCCCCACCAGTTGAACAACCTGGTGTCCGACCCGGCCTATGCCGCTGTCAAAGAGGAGCTGCGGCAGCGGCTGCTGGACTGGATTGAGAAGGCGGAGGGGAGCCGGCCCGTTATCACCGGCTGAGGAGACCTGCGGAAATGCCGGGGGGATCGCTATGAAGGCGTTGGATGGGAAGTCGGAGATGGTCTACCTGTGGGTACGGGCCTATATTGAGGAGAACAAGTTCTCCAGCAATCCGAAGCTCCCCTCAGAAAACACCCTGAGCCGGAAGCTGGCCGTCAGCCGGGAGACGGTGCGCCGCGCCCTGGACCGGCTGGCCCAGGAGGGTCTGCTCCGCCGGGTGAAGGGGAGCGGCACCTATATTGATAAGGAAGCGGTCCTGTCCTGGGAACGGGGCGGGAGCGGGGAAAAGCTGAAAATCGGACTGATCCTCCAGGGCCAGGACGGCAACGCCAACTCCAGCCTGATGGACGGCATCCGCAGCATTTTGTCCCCCGGCCAGGTGGATCTGCGCACCTTTTTGACGGACAACAAGTTCGCCAACGAGCGCCATTGCCTGCAAACCGTAGTCAACCAGGGCTTTCAGGGCTTTATCGTAGACGGCGTGAAGGCCAGCCTGCTCAACCCCAACCTGGACTGTTATCAGAAAATCTATCAAAAGCGTATTCCCGTCATTTTCTACAATAACTACTACAAAAACCTGAAGTGCCCCCGGGTGGTGGTCAACGACCTGCGGTGCGCCCAGGAGCTGATCGGCCTGCTCATTCGGGAGGGACACCGGAACATTGCCGGGGTTTTTGTCTCCGACAACTACCAGAGCATTGAGAAATTTCAGGGAATGGCGGCGGCCCTTCAGGAAAACGGAGTGGAGTATCAGGACGACTATGTCAAGTGGTGCGTATCCGACGAAGCCCACGACCCCCGGTTCGCCCGGTCGATCAGCCGTTTTCTCAAGGGGCTGCCCCGGTGTACGGCGGTGGTCTGCTGCAACTACATGATCTACCGCCTGGTGCGGCAGGTGCTGGAGAAACTGGGCAGGCGGGTGCCGGAGGACTGCTCCCTGGTGTGCTTCGACTACTCCAGCGACGACTGGGAGGCGGAGGGGGTCACCTGCTCTGTCCACCAGGGCTACCGGATCGGCCAGGAGGTGGCCTCCCGGCTGACGCAGATGATCCGGAACCGGGACTGCGACGATCTGGGGTACACCTGCGTCCTGGCCCCGGAAATCTATGTGGGCCGGTCCATCGGCCCCGCCCTAAAATAGACAGCACGCGGGCCGCCCATGGGCGGCCCGCGTCAAAGAGGAGGAAGCCCCATGCCCCCCCTGAGCATCCTGATTAAGCCGGCCTCCAGCGCCTGCAACCTGCGCTGTGCCTACTGCTTTTACGCCGACGAAGCCCAAAACCGCGCTGTGCCCAATTACGGCCTGATGCCCCAGGAGGTGAGCCACACCCTCATTGAAAAGGCGGCGGGGGCGGCGGAGAACCGGATCAGCGTGCTGTTTCAGGGGGGCGAGCCCACTCTGGCGGGGCTGGACTTCTACCGGGACTTCGTCTCCCATATGCAAAAGACGGTCCCCCGCGGCCTGGCGGTCCAGTACGCCATACAAACCAACGGGACTTTGCTGGACGGCGCCTGGTGCCGCTTTTTTCGGGAAAACCGTTTTCTGGTGGGGCTCTCGCTGGACGGCAGCCGGGAGTGCCACGACCGGTTCCGCCGGGACCCGGAGGGAAAGGGCACCTACCGACGGGTGACCCAGGCGGCCCGTATGCTGAAGGAGGCCGGCGTGGAGTACAATGTTCTCACGGTGGTGACGGGCTATCTGGCCAGGCATATTCAGAGCGTCTTTTCCGCCCTGTGCCGGGGCGGGTTTCACTTTCAGCAGTACATCCCCTGCCTGGACCCCCTGGAGGGGGCCCGGGGAGAGCAGGGGTACTCCCTTTCCCCGGAGGAGTATGGTGAATTTTTAAAAACCCTGTTCGACCTGTGGTACCGGGAGCTGGAGCATGGCCGGTACTGGTCCGTCCGGTATTTCGACAATCTGGTCTGGATGCTGGCGGGACACCCTCCGGAGCAGTGTTCCATGGGGGGCTGCTGCGGCTTGCAGTATCTGGTGGAGGCAGACGGAAGCGTCTACCCCTGCGACTTCTACGGACTGGATGGGTACTGTCTGGGCAATATCCGCAAAAATTCCTGGGCGGAGCTGGACCTGGCCCGGGAGAAAACCGGCTTTATCGAAGCCTCCCGGCAGGTCCCGGAGGTCTGCGGTCGCTGCCAGTGGTATCCCCTGTGCCGCAACGGGTGCCGCCGGGACCGGCTCGTGGAGCAGAACGGCCTGGGCCGTAATTACTATTGCCGGGCCTACGCGGAATTTTTCGCCTATTCCCTGCCCCGTCTGCGCAAGGTGCAGGCTATGCTGAACGTACGGTGACTTTTCCAAAATAATCCCACCCAATCCCTTGCCTCGGGGCTCAGTTTGTGATATAAATGAGGCAGTAACATATGTAACACGCTGCAAATACGGGGGATTATCTTGTGTATATAAACCTGGAAAAACAGAAAAAGCTGGCTTATGTAGCCCGGAAATACTATATCGAGGACCAGAAGCAGAGCGATATTGCCCGGGACCTGGGGGTATCCCGCCCGCTGATCAGCCGGATGCTGTCCGAAGCCCGGGAGCTTGGTCTTGTGGAAATCACCATCCACGAGCCGGGCGCCCGGGAGGCCCGGCTGCTGGAGCGGCTGCGGTTGTCCAGCTCGATCCGGGGCGGCGTCTTGGTGGAGGAGGGGGAAAGCAGCGACGCCACAAACCGCCTGCTGTCACAGGGGGCCATGGAACTGCTGCGGCAGCTCGGGGTGCGCCGGCTGGGCGTGGGCTGGGGCTATTTGATTGGCCAGCTGGTATCCTGGCTGGAGAAAAATCCCCAGTACAACAGCACCGTTACGGACATCTGCCCCCTGGTGGGCAACGCCAGCATCCCCGCCCGCAATTACCAATCCAACGAAAACGTCCGCCTGATGGCCCAGCAGCTGGGGGCTGCCCCCCACTTTCTGTACCTCCCGGCCCTGCCCGACAGCCTGGAGGAAAAGCAGGTGCTGTGCTCTACTGAGGTCTACCGCCAGATTTATCAGCAGTGGGAAGCCCTGGACACCGCCCTGGTCAACATTGGGGACTATCCCTCCAGCCCCGACTTCGCCTCTCTGGTCCGGTATGGCAGCCTGCTCCAGCAGCAGCGGGCCTGCGGACGGATGCTGATCTATTATTTCAATGAGGAGGGCTGTGTGATTCCCTCCGAACAGGATTTTGCCATTCAGATTCCAATCGACCTCTTGAAGCGGTGTCCCAATATTATTGGCGTCTGCTCCGCCAACACCAGCGCCAAGGCCCTGGGCGGCGCGCTGAAGTCCGGCTTTTTCACCCACATCGCAGCCCGGTCGGAGCTGATCCGGACGCTTCTGGAGCAATAAGGAATATTTCCAGTCTCCTGGGGACACTGTCCCTCCGGGAGGCTATTTTTTTATCTGTTTTTACCAGTTTTTTGGGCGAAAATCTGTCAATTTTGTTGAAAAGAAAATTTAGATTGATTTATGTAACAAATAGTGATACTATAAACACACAAACGTAACATATGTGCGTTAAGCATAGCGGAAATAGTAAAAAATGTTACAGGAGGAGAGGAGGTGAACACGATGACAAAAGCTGAATTTGCCGCCCGGCTTCAGCATGGGTGCGCAGCCGTCGCAGCGGCAGAGGGGGAACTGACTGAAATCGACTCCCTCTTTGGCGACGCCGACCACGGCCTCACCATGACCAAGATTTCCAGGGCCATTTCCGGCGCGGTGGAGCAGTCGGACGGCGGGATCCAGGCCATGCTGGATGACGCGGCTATGGCCGTCATGACTTTAAACGGCGGCAGCGCCGTCCCTCTGTGGAATACCTGGCTGGACGGGATGCAGGAGGCTGCCCCCGCCGGGGAGGAAATTGACCTGGCGGGAATTCAGGCCATCTTCGCCAGGGCGCTGGAGGAGCTGAACGATATGTCCGGGGCCAAGGTGGGCGACAAGACCATGATGGACGCTCTGATCCCGGCCAGCGAAGCCATCGCCGCCTACACGGGCAGCAGCGAAATGGAGCTTTTTACCGCTGCCGCCCAGGCCGCGGCGGAGGGAGCTGAGGCCAGCAAACAGTTTGTATCCAAATTTGGACGGGCCAAAAGCTATGGCGAAAAGACCATCGGGACCCCTGACGCGGGGGCCATGTCCATGTCTTGCTTTTTCCAGGGGCTGGCAAAGCCCTGAAGGGATTATTTTGAGGAGGCAGTCATATGAAAATGAAAAAATTTATTAACGCCCCTGAGACCATCACCGACGAAGAGCTTACCGGCCTTGGGCTGGCCTACCCCGATATTCTGGACGTGGACGGCCATCTGGTTATCAGCAAGGACCTGGCCGGCTGCGACCGGGTAGCCATCGTCACCTACGGCGGCTCGGGCCACGAGCCCGCCCAGGCCGGGTTTGTGGGCAGGGGAATGCTGGACGTGCAGGCGGTAGGCGATATTTTCGCCGCCCCCAACGGCCAGCTGGTATTCGACGCCATGAAGCTGGCCGATCAGGGCCGCGGCGTTCTGCTGCTCACCCTGAACTACGCCGGCGACCAGCTGGCGGGCAAGCAGGCCATGAAGCTGGCCCGGAAGGCCGGACTGAATGTCCGCCAGGTCATTACCGGTGAGGAAATTCAGTACGACCCCAACGGCGAGGACAACAAGCGGGGTCTGGCCGGAGCCGTGGCCCTGTACCACATTGCCGCCGCCGCCGCCCGGGAGGGCAAGAGCCTGGATGAAGTGGCCGCCATTGCCCAGCGCTACGCCGACAGTATGGCCTCCGTTACAGTAAAATCCACCGATGCCACCCATCCCCAGAACGGTATGTCCTTCGGTGATCTGGGGGAAACCGACCTGATGGAGATCGGCGCCGGACAGCACGGCGAGGGCGGCGGCGTCCGGGTGCCCATGATGTCCTCCAAGGACACGGTGGCCGCAGTGGCCCAGGCCCTGTGCAGCAGCCTGGAGCTGAAGGCAGGGGACAAGGCCTTCGTTATGATCAACGGCTGCGGGGCCACTACCATGATGGAGCAGCTGGTGCTGTTCAAGGATACGGTGGAGTTTTTGAAGGCCAGAGATGTGGAGGTTGTGGCCAGCATGGTGGGCGAGATTCTCACGGTACAGGAGGCCGGCGGCTTCCAGATGAACATCGCCAAGTGGGACGAGGAGTTCATCCGCCTTTGGAACACCCCCTGCCACACTCCCGCCTACAGCAGAGTGTAAGCTCTGCTCCCAAACAGAATCCGTCAAGGAGGAACAATTATGTCAGCCGAGTATATGCACATCGGGATTCCTATCACCAACCGCAAGCCCAACATGGTCTATAACGAGGGGGCCAAGTTCTGGGTGAGCTGCGTGGACGACTACGACTACAAAATCGAGTATCTGAAATTTGAGGAAGGGACCCCCTTCCCCGAAGAAATTCACCGCAACCCCCATGTGGCCTATAAAGTAGACCAGCTGGAGAAGTACATCGCCGACGCGGACAGCGTGATCTGCGGTCCGATGGAGGCCAACGAAAAGGGAGACCGGCTGGCCTTTGTCTGGAAGGACGGCGCGATCCTGGAGCTGTACCAGGAGGCGTAAGGCGCGGGAAAAAGCAGACAAAAAGACGTCCGGCCATCCTGGCCGGACGTCTTTTTCGGTTGCCCCGTTACTGCATTCCGTTCAGATTTTTGAACAGAACCTCTGCGTCCGCGGAGGCTACCAGCTTGTCGGTGTCTTCATCAGTAGAGGCAATGGCCACGATGCGGCCCAGCACCTCCAGGTGCTCCTCTCCCTTGGCGGCGATGCCCACCACCAGCTTGACCTTGTCGCCGTTCCAGTCGATGCCCTCCGGGTAAGTCATTACCACGACGCCAGTGCGCTTAATGAGGGGTTTTACGTCGTTGGTGCCGTGGGGGATGGCCACATGGCTGCCGATGGCCACGGAGAAGCTGGCTTCCCGGTCCAGCATACCTTGGATATAGGCTTCGTCTACATAGCCGCTTTCCACCATCCGGCGGCCGCAGGCGCGGATGGCCTCCTCCGGGGTGACGGGCTTGCAGCCCAGCACGATGTTCTTGCGCTCCAGGAGGGTGTCTCCGGCGGGGGCGGCCGCCTGGGCCTTGGGCGCTTCCACAGGAGCGGGGGCGGCCCCGCCCTTCCGGGCGGCCAGCAGTTCGTTCACCAGGGCGTCGTACTCAGGCGCACCCATAAAGTTGTGGATGGGGATAATCCGGGCCTGGGGAGCCCGCTGGGCGGCCCGGCCGGACAGCTCATGGTGCGTCACCACAATCTGGCAATCCCCGGGGATCTCGGAAACCGGGTGGTGAATTACTTCAATGCCGGTAATGCCCGCGTCCTTCAGCTTGTTGCGCAGCATGGTGGCCCCCATGGCGGAGGAGCCCATGCCGGCGTCGCAGGCAAAGACGATTTTCTTCACGGAATGGATATCTACAGAGGCGCCGGTGGTGGATTCCACAGCCTGCCCCTTGCTGGCGGCCTTGGAGGCGGCCACCTGGGCCTGGGCCTCCGCCAGACTGGCGTCCTTGCCAAAGAACTTCAGCAGGAATACGGAGATGGCGAAGCTGACCGCGGCGGCCACGGCGATGCCGGCGATGTTGGCCACATAACCGCCCTTGGGAGTCATGAGCATCTCGGCAATGATGGAGCCGGGGGAGGCGGCAGCCACCAGGCCGCCGTTGAGCATGGACAGGGTGAAGATGCCGCAGACATTCCCGATCATGGGGCCCAGGATGACGATGGGGTTCATGAGCACGTAGGGGAAGTAGATCTCGTGGATGCCGCCCACAAACTGGATGACGGCGGCGGCTCCGGCGGAGGAGCGGGTCTCACCCTTGCCGGCTACACAGTAGGCCAGCAGCAGGCCCAGACCGGGGCCGGGGTTGGATTCGATCATAAAGAGGATGGACTTGCCCATCTCCATGGCCTGTTCGGTGCCGATGGGGGTGAACACGCCGTGGTTGATGGCGTTGTTCAGAAAGAGGACCTTTGCAGGCTCCACCAGCACGGCGGTGAGGGGCAGCAGGCCGTTATTCACCAGCAGGCCCACCCCCGCGCCCAGCACGTCGGTGATCTTTACGCAGGCCGGGCCGATGGCAAAGATGGACAGTATGGCCAGAACGCCGCCGATGATGCCCACGGAGAAGTTGTTCACCACCATCTCGAAGCCGGCGGGAACATGGCCCTCCATGGCCTTGTCAAACCGCTTGATGCACCAGCCGCCCAGAGGGCCGCAGATCATGGCTCCGATGAACATGGTGCTGTCTGTGGAGGCGATGGCGCCCAGGGTGGCCAGGGCGCCGGCCACCGCCCCCTTCTGGCCGCCCACGGCCTTGCCGCCGGTGTAGCCAATGAGGATGGGCAGCAGATACGAGAGCATCGGGCCCACCATTTCGTTGATGGTGGCGGCGGGGCCCCACTTGCCCAGCCAGCCATCCGGGATAAACAGGGCGGCGATGAGACCCCAGGCGATGAATGCCCCGATGTTGGGCATGACCATGCCGCTGAGGAAGCGCCCGAATTTTTGTACGCGTTCTTTCACGGAAAAACGTCCTTTCCTTATGAAATCATGATTGATTCACGCTTGCTTTCAGGTAACCCTCTACGCCGGAGGCGGTGGACAGGCCCAGGGCCTCCTCGGTAATCCGGCGGAAATCCTTCTCGTGCCAGCGGTGGATCTGGGCCCGGGTGGCCAGCACAGAGGCGGAGCTGACCGAGAACTCGTCCAAACCCCAGCACATGAGCAGGGGGATGAGCCCCGGGTCGGCGGCGGCCTCGCCGCACATCCCCACAGGAATCCCCGCCCGCTTACCGGCGGAAATCACGCTGCGGATGGAGCGCAGCACCGCGGGCTGGAAGGGGCTGTACAGCTTGGCGACCTTGGCGTTGCCCCGGTCCACCGCCATGGTGTACTGGGTCAAATCGTTGGTGCCGATGGAAAAGAAGTCGCACTCCTGGGCCAGCAGGTCGGCGATGAGGGCGGCGGCGGGGGTCTCGATCATAGCCCCCAGGGCGATGTCCTTGTCGTAGGGCATCCCGGCCTCGGCCAGCTCCTTCTTGCACTGCTCCAGCAGCTCCCGGGCGTCCCGGACCTCCTCTACGCAGGTGACCAGGGGGAGCATGATTTTGATGTTCTTTTCCTCCGCCCCCGCCCGGAGCAGGGCCTTGAGCTGGACCTTGTAGAGCTCGGGGCGGTCCAGGCAGTAGCGGATGGCCCGGTGGCCCAGGAAGGGGTTCTCCTCCTTCTCCAGCCCCAGGTAGTCAATGGCCTTGTCGCCCCCCACGTCCAGGGTGCGGATGATGACTTCTTTCCCCTCCATGGTTTTGGAGACCGCCCGGTAGGCTTCGTACTGGATGGTCTCGTCGGGAGCGCTGGTCCGGTCCATGAACAGAAACTCCGTGCGGAACAGGCCGATGCCCTCCGCGCCGGACTGGGCGGCGGCCTCCGCCTCGGCAGCGGAGCCGATGTTGGCGTACAGATGGTAATACTTTCCGTCTGCGTCGGCGGTGGGTTTGCCCCGGTAAATTTCCAGCGCGGCTGTCTTTTCCTGATAGCGTTTCTGCTTGGCCAGGTACTCGCTGCGGGTGAGCGCGTCGGGGTTGAGGACCGCCACGCCCTCGCCGCCGTCCACAATCAGGCCGTCGCCGTCCTTAATCAGCTCCAGGGCCTTGGGGATACTGAGCACGGCGGGCAGCTGAAGGGCCCGGGCCAGAATGGCGGAATGGCTGGTACGGCCGCCGGTCTCGGTGAGGATTCCGACCACGTTTTCCTTGTTCAGCCCCACGGTCATGGAGGGGGTCAAATCCTTGGCCACCAGAATGGTGCCGGCGGGCAGATGGCTCAGGTCAATGCCGCTCACCCCCAGCAGGATGGACAGCAGCCGGGTCCGGATGTCCCGCACGTCGGTGGCCCGCTGGCGCATCATTTCGTCCTCTACCCCGGCGAACATATCGGCGTACATGGTGCAGATGGCGTCGGCGGCCCCTTCGGCGCAGGAGCCTCCGTCAATGGCCTCCTGCATCTGGGATTGCATAAAGGGGTCGGCCAGCATGGTGATCTGGCCGGTGAGGATCTCCGCCTCCTTGGGGCCGGTCTGCTCCCGAATGTGGTCGGCCATAGCGCTGGTGCGGGCGTTGAACTCCTCAATGGCGGCCTGGAGGCGGGCCTTTTCCGCCTCCTTCCCGGAGTAGGGGACCTGGGAGTAGTCCAGGCTCTCCTCCCGGACGCAGACGGCGCGGCCTAAGCCGACGCCGTCTGACGCGTTGATTCCTTTCAGAACCATGGTGTGCTCCTCCCTTTACAGGTCGCCCAGGCCGGACTCCACCAGCTTGACGGCGGCCTCCAGGGCCTCGGCCTCCTGGGCGCCCTCGCAGCGGATTTCAATCTCGCTGTCCATCTTGATGCAGGAGGCCATCAGGTTCATGATGCTCTTGGCGTTGATGGTCTTGTCGCCGAAGAGAATGGTGACATTGCTGTCGAACTTGGCCATCTCGGCCACGAACAGCTGGGCGGGGCGCATATGCAGGCCCTGGGGATTGATAACTTTGACTTTCTTGGATACCATAGTGAATACGTCCTTTCAAATTTTTATTATCTCATACTGTCACGCAGTATTTAGAGAACACGTTAAACCGCCGTAACCTCGGTGCTGTCCAGATATTTTTGCTCCGGCGTCTGGTCGGTGATGATCCGGGCGGCGGACAGGGGCAGGATGGAGGCGGCGGTCACCCGCCCGAATTTGCTGGAGTCGGCCAGCATATAGACGGCCTGCGCCCGGGAGGCCGCCAGAGCCTTCAGGGCCGCCGCCTCCGGGTCCGGGGTGGTAAAGCCCTGGGTGACGCTCACGCCGCTGGTGCCCAGGTATGCCTTGGTAAAGTTGTACCGGCGCAGCCCGTCCAGGGCCTCCGCCCCCATCACGTCCACCGTCCCCGGCTTCAGGGCGCCTCCCAGGAGATAGACCTGGCGCTCGTGGGCGGAGAGCATCCCGGCCAAATCGATGCTGCTTGTGACAAACAGGGCGCCGGAGTCCTTCAGATGGCTGGCCATGTGGAGGGTTGTGGTTCCGGTGTCCAGATAGACCACGTCGTCGTCGCCGATCAAAGAGGCGGCGTAGCGGGCGATGCGCTCCTTTTCCCGGGCGTAGCGCTGCTTTACGTCCAGGTCCGGCTCCCGGGCCAGGAACTCCTCCTCCTCCAGACTGGTCGCGCCGCCGTGGATTTTTACCAGCCGGCCCTGGCGGGCCAGGGCGTTCAGGTCCCGGCGGATGGTGGCCTCAGAGGCGCCTGTGGTCTGGCAAAGGTCCGCCACACTGACGGTCTTGCGCTGGGATATTTGCTGCAAAATCGCGCGGGCGCGCTGTTCAGCCAGCATAGCGTCCCCCTCCTTTGACTGATTTATTTTGATTTATTGATTGAATTTGACTGAAACAATCTTATCACAGGAGCCCGGAAATGTCAATCAAGATTCCATTCGTTTTCTGCACAAAATAAGGGGTTTATTTTTGTACACTCTGCCAAAACACCCGGAAATGCAAGAAACTGCTCTGCAATAGAATGTGAATCGAAAAGAAGCTTGCGGTCCCGACCTGCCTCCAAATGAGAAAATACGCAAAATCGCTCATTTGACGGTTTTTGAACGATTTCTATTGGAATTTTTCGGCGGTTTCCCGCCTTGCGCGGGGCACCTGCGGATGATATACTATAGGCAACAAGGCCCGAAACGATACGGGAAATAAGAATAAAGGAGCGAAAACAGTATGAAACAGGCAATTATGATCGGCGCAGGGAACATTGGCCGGGGCTTCATCGGGGCTCTGCTGGAGAAGAGCGGCTACCATGTGACCTTCGCCGACGTGGCGGAGAATCTGATTTCCGCCATCAACCAGCGCAAAAGCTATACCGTCCACATCCAGGACCGGGAGTGCGCCCAGTGGACCGTGACCAACATCAGCGGCATTTCCTCTGCGGGCCCGGAGCTGGCGGAGGCGATTGCAAAAGACTGCCAGCTGATTACCACAGCCGTGGGCCTGCGCATTCTGCCCATTGTGGCCAAGCCCATCGCGGCGGGGATTCAGGCCCGGAAGGCGGCGGGAAACACCGAAATTCTGAATATCGTAGCCTGTGAAAACGCCATCCGGGGCACCAGCCAGCTGCGGGACGCGGTCTACGCCCTGCTGAGTGAGGAAGAAACCGCCTACGCCAAGGAGTACGTGGGCTTTGCCGACTGCGCCGTGGACCGGATTGTCCCCAAGGCATCCTTTGAAAACCCCCTGGACGTGGCGGTGGAGCAGTATACCGAGTGGGACGTGGAGAAGGGCGGCTGGAAGGGCGAGCTGCCCAATATTGAGGGATGCAGCTTTGTAGACGATCTGTCCGCCTATCTGGAGCGCAAGCTGTTCACGCTGAACAGCGGCCACGCCATCTGCGCCTACCTGGGCGCGCTGAAGGGCCATAAAACCATCGTGGAGAGCGTGGCCGATCCGGCCATTGGCAATCTGGTCTATCAGGCCATGCAGGAGAGCGGCGAGGGCCTCATTCGGAAGTTCGGCTTTGATCCCGCCGCGCACCACGCCTATATCGACCGGATCTTCGCCCGGTTCCAGAACCCCTATCTGGAGGACGAGACCACCCGGGTGGCCCGGGAGCCCATCCGCAAGCTGGCCCCCACCGACCGGCTGATCAAGCCTCTGGTCACCGCCTACAGCTACGGCCTGCCGGTGGACCATCTCCTGGTAGGCGCGGCGGCGGCCCTCCACTTTGACTGCCCCGAGGACGAGCAGAGCGTGGAGCTGATGGGGAAAATCAAGGCCGAGGGCGTGGAAAAGGCGCTGGCGGAGTACACCGGCCTGCAGGAAAATGAGCCGCTGTTCGGCCGGATCCTGGACGTGTACCGGGCCCTGGCCATCGCCAAGTCCCACAGCTGAATCAGGCCGCCTTGGTGCAAGCAAAGCGCCCGGAACTTTGGCCTCCCCCTGACAGGGGTATCTACAATTCGGGGAAGTACCCCGGCAGGAATCACGCTGAGATTTCCTGCCGGGGGCTTTCCTTGTCCTGCGGAATATCCCCGCCAATAAAGCCGATATCGCTGTAGTAGATCTCGATGGTCTGCATGGCCTTCTTGGACCACTTGGTATTTTTCTCATGCACCACGATCTTCTGAATGAACAGACGCAGCAGCTCCGGGGTCAGCTCCGTGATGTCGGTGTAACGCTTGGCCTTGGCGATGAAGCCGTCGGTGCCGGAAACCGTATCCCGCAGCTTCTGGATGGCTGCTTCTTTCGCTGGGATTTCCACCGCCAGTTTCTCCTGCTCCTCCGTGTAGCCGCCGGACAGCGTCTGAAACTGCTCCACCGAAATATGTCCAAGAACCCGATCCTCGTAAAGCCTTTTGAAAATGGCATCCAGCTCCGTACCGCGCTTTCGCATGGCGGTCAGTTCCCGCTCCAGCCTGCGGATTTCCCTCTGGATCTCAGCGGACTGCCTGCCGCCGATGTACTCGGCGAACTCCCTGGTTTGCTCTCTGGCCATCGCCGTCACCCGCCGCAGATCCTCCAGGATCACCTCGTCCAGCACACACTCCCGGATGTAGTGGGCGGTGCAGACCTCCGAACCATCTTTCTTGTAGGTGCGGCAGGTGAAG